>Ga0209954_1000001_pt1 | contig 53743 bp, 70 predicted proteins | sample SalPon2A_A_D2_MG_FD_185715 | JGI IMG/M metagenome (GOLD analysis project Ga0209954, IMG submission 185715) | Soil microbial communities from South San Francisco under conditions of wetland restoration - Salt Pond MetaG R2A_A_D2_MG (SPAdes)... | ecosystem: Environmental > Terrestrial > Soil >...
CTCAGGTCGGCTCCTCTCAGGTCGGCTCCTCTCAGGTCGGCTCTGAACAGGTCGGCTCCTCTCAGGTTGGCTCTGAGCAGGTCGGCTCCTCTCAGGTCGGCTTCGAACAGGCTGGCTCCGAACAGGCTGGCTCCGAACAGGTTGGCTCGCTTGGCTTCTGCGCCGCCTGGATCGTGCAGGGTAGGAATACCCACGCTTACCAGCCATGCCAAATTAGGCGCGTACCAGCTAAATCCTTTAAGGTGATCAGGTATCACCATTGTTTTCCTCTAATTCAGATTCATTCTTTTTATCCGGGGGATCGCTTAGTATTTTCTTGATCGTCTTCCTTGCGCTCCTCTTCGGCGATTTCCTTCCAGCTATCGTCTAGTTCTTTTCTTCGCTTATCGCGCTCCTCTTTCGATTTAGGTTGTCCCATGGTTATTTCCTCTCGTTAACCATTTTCGGTTTCGCCCGTCATGCGGGCTTTTAGATCAATGATGAAGTTTCGAATCTTGATCGCCTGTCCCACATTTACGGTGTCCGCCATGCTTTCGGATACATTATCAATCGCCGCCAGCCATTCGACGTCGCGTTCGGCGCGGGTTTCGTCGTCGTGTTCGTACAACTCACCCGTGGTCATGTGAACCGGATCTGTGTATTTGTCGTATTTGCTCATCCTTCCACCTCCGCCGTGGCCTCGAAATTGTTGCATGGGGGCAAGTCGTATCGCGGCTCCCCATTGCGAATCGTTCGCCCGTTCGCCTCGTACTCCCACCAGATAAAATCATATCCATCCCAGTCCTTCGATCCGATACGCCGCGCCTCATCTTCGGTCCCTGCGGTGTCCATGACCAGGGCATCTTCGGTGCTCTCTACTGCCCGTCCGTCGTATAGAAGAAAAGTCTTATTCATCGTCGTTCTCCTTTAGTATTCGTTTAATTCGTTTGGCCTTGTCCCTATCCCACAGCCCCGGCGCATCGCCCCGGTACAGCCGCAGCAGTTCCAGTAGGCGACGCTTCGCCTCACTCGCCTCTCGCTTTCCATTCTCGATGTTGCTAACCGCTCCCCTATCGCCGTACCCGAGATAGTCGGCCAATTGCTGCTGGCTCCAGTGCAGACGCTGCCGGAGGTTCCTGATCTGCTTTCCTTTCATATGCTTTACGTTGTCTCAGACAACAGGTTCCAACAAAGATAAGGCCCACCTGCCACGAAGGCAAGCGGGCCTAGCACTTCTAACCCAATCAAACACGAGGAGCGCGGGACTAGCACCCATCGCAACCGATACGAAAACATATCCGCCCCGGCGCTCCGACCATGAATGATTAAATATACGGACTCAAACTGAATGTTTCCAGCTGGTTAGGTGGCGCATTCTTTGTTGGCTATGATTCGCCTTCGATGTGTAGCGCAGTTAGGAGCGGCAGTCAGTGGTTATCATGGTTTTCCTACACGGGGCATCAAATTTTACCTACAACATCGATCAGATCAGAGCGTCAAACTTACAAAAGCGCTTCCGGGCGGTATCGTCGCCTGGTCTCGCTTCGGCCCGCCTTAGCCTTCCGGTTCTGGCGGGTCTTGCTTTTCTTGAGGTGTGGGTCGGGGCTCCTTGGCCACCATATCAGAGAGATGTATTACCAATCTAATAATCCTCGTCTTACCACCAATGTCAGAAAATATCGGAGGCAACTCTACCGCGACCTCTCCCCCATGCTGCGCGATGTGCATATCTAATGCCCCCTCTGCTATATACATGGATGCTACAAGGTCACTAACTAATTCATTAATACGATTCAGTCCACCCCTATCGCGGGGCTTTCGGATAAACTGGCTTGCACTTGAGGATCTTTCCTGTGTCCCAGTTTCGCCTGCTGAATAGTCCTGATAAGCACGGTCCGTGTAGGGAGAATCCCCTACAAATGGGTCATCGGGAAAGTAGATTGTACCTCCGGGCATGTCGTCGAGCTGTCTTCGGATCTCATCAATTTCAGCAGCGGTCTTCTCCCCTATATCTTCACCGTAAAACAATTCTTCTGGAGATACATTCAGGTACTTCGTCAATTTGTGTCGATATTTGTCCAATATGACCGATTCGTTTTTTATCCACCGCGTTATGGTTCGCGGGCTCACGTTCAAGTGATCAGCTAACTCCTGCTTCTCCTTTCCAACCCTAACCAGGGCTATCTCCAAACGTTTGCCAATAGTATCCATCATAATAATCCAAAAGAGCATGCGTCGGTTACTGGACATTTTTTATTGTCCAATACTTGACATCTGTCCATTAATGTCTTACATTACGTGCGTTCGTTTACACACGTAAATCTAACATACACATGGAAACGCACGAGGACTATAGCGAAAAGGCGAATAATGTGAGGAATAAGCTGTTCATCAAGCGGCGTACAGTTAAGTGGGCCGCAGATCAATTAAAGAAGTCACGCCAGTACCTACACGCGGTCTTCAGTGGTAAAGAGCAGCGTCCTGATTTACTGGAGAAACTGGATGAAATCCTCGACAACCTAGACGAATTCGCGGCCTTGGCCGCATAGGTGGGTCTATAAACGCAGAAAACCAGCCCCGTCCGCAAAAACTGAGCTGGTCTTCCCTACAAATACCCAGAACAGGTATCTGACATGACACAATTTAGTGACATCTGTACAACAAACGCAACTCCCCCGGATCAGGATCAGAATCTTAGACACGTTCAGATCCTGAGTGCAAATCAAATTTGGGAATTTAAGACGCTGCGCAAGCGGATCGACCGTACGCCGCGTGACCCTTATTCGGTCATGTGGCAGGTAGTCGGCACGTGTGACGGTTATACCCCCGATCAGATCGCCGCGCTCGAAGCAACCGGAAACCTACGCCCGTCGCAGCAGGCCGAAGTGCTTGCCGACGTAGCGTAATCGCGGATAGCCTATCCGCTAATGTTCTTTTCTGCCAACTATTATCCGGATTACCAATGGCACTATATCAAGCCAGACTCAAACAAGATGTATCCGTCGAGTATGCTCGCGAAATTTTGCAAGCCATGCTCAAGAATGAAATGCCGGCTGTACGGCAAACATTCCTCAATGACGACGGCAATTTTGCCAGCGGTACGGAAATCAATTACGACCGCCTCACCGGGAAAGTAACATGCTTTCTCGACGAACTGCGAACCCAAGGAATCAAGCCCCGATACCGGAAGGCGGCGTAGCCCCTGTTCTTTTTAACCCTCATGTCCCCCGGTCCCAAGACCAATGACTTACGCAACTCTTAACCACAGCCTGTTCTTCATCATGCTGATCATGGTGTTTGCCTTTCCCGCAATCACACTCATCGGCAATTACATCGCCAACAGGCGTAGACCGGAAACTACAATGGACGGATATACCGAAACCAAATTCATGAACCAAGAGGCCATCCACACAGAAGGTCTCAGCCGGGAAGAATACGACCTGATCGAATGGGAAACCGAGCACCGCGAAACGTGCCCGATGGACCTGCTCATCAGACACCCCAAATACAAAGAAACGCACCCCGGCTGCAAGACGTGTTTCGAAAAGCTCTGGAAAGCCGACAACTGCTACGCGATCGAAAGCGCGTGGGTGGCTGAACACGATTGCCCATGCGACCGCTTCGCCATCGTACCGACAGCACGAGCAGTAGGACCGCACCTGATCCCAATCAGCCGCCTGCAGCCCTGCTGCACCGAATGTTTCCCGCACATCTGGGAGCCGGCAGGGGCGCGCATTAACCACGACCACGAACTCCAACCTGCTGCCTGACCCAGGCAGCACCAGCGGCCGGGCCTCGTTTGATGTAGCGGATACCCCGCACCCGGCCCGCTGGCCCCCCTCAACCCTCAATACTTACAGAATACCATGACAATGCCAACCAATATCGACTACCAGGCCGTCGCCTCGCAGCTACACGGCCGGCTCAAAGAAGCCGAGATCGAGAATAGCCGCCTTAGAACCAAAGTAGAGCAGCAGCGCGAACGCATCGAGCGGATGCTGGAGCTGCTCTACAAGACGCCTATCCACCCGAACATTACAGAGGCCATCGCAGAAGGCATCCTCGAAGAGGTAGAGCCCGCGCTGCGCAATTACTGGCTCGTGACGCAGTACCAGGACGAGGCCGACCGCCTGCGTAAACTTCTCCAGTGCGACTGATATGTGGCCGATAGAAACCATAAACACCCAGTACCTGATCGGCCTGATCCACGGCCTCGTGATCGGCGGTGGGTTAGTCGGCTACGTGCTCTGGATATACTTCAACAACCACCGGGGCGGCGGGAATCTCAAAGCAACAGGGCGGCGCTTCCGCGTCGAGTTTATCGAGAGTATGCACACTGCCCGCGAGATCGCTAACCAGCGGCGGATGGAACGTGAACTTAAACAGGCGGCATAGCCCATAAACACCACTATCGAAATGCAAAACCTATTTCAAAAAGCAACCAAACAGGCGGCAAAACTCCGGCTTGCACTCTCCGGCCCGAGCGGGTCAGGCAAAACGTTTACGGCCTTGCAAATAGCAAAGCACCTCGGCGGCAAAGTTGCCTTTATCGATACCGAGCACGGCAGCGCATCGAAATACGCCGACCTTTTCGACTTCGACGTTGTGAACTTCGATGCCCCGTACCACCCGGACAGGTACGGCAACCTCCTCAAGATGGCAGAGGGAGCAGGTTACGACATAGCCATCATCGATAGCCTTTCCCACGCATGGAACGGCAAGGGCGGACTCCTCGAAATCGTAGACGAGGAGATGGTAAGGCTGAAGACAAAGAACTCAATGCCGGCGTGGAAGAAGGCGACACCGATACACAACGCGCTGATCGAAAACATATTGGCATCGAAGCTCCATGTTATCGCCACCATGCGCAGTAAGCAGGAATACCTCGTCGAGAAGGACGACAAAGGCAAAACACAGATTAGCAAGGTGGGACTCGCGCCAATCCAGCGTGACGGCATGGAATACGAGTTCGATGTGTGGGGCGAGATGGATCTCGAAAACAGGATGTCGATCAGCAAAACGCGCTGCACGTCGCTAACCGGCAAAGTCATTCACCGCCCAGGAAAAGAGGTTGCCGAAACCCTGACGAACTGGCTCAAGGGTGCCGCGCCGCTCCAGGCCGGCACGAACGGCGCCACACAAGAGCCTGTAACCATGACGGTGTGCTACAGTGAGAAGGAGCGAGCCAAATTCCACGCCATAGGAAACGCACTTTATGGTAGCAATTGGGATTCAAAATACAAGGAACTCATCAAACACATCACAGAGGGGCGGACGGAGTCCATGAAGGAATTGAATCGCCCCGAATTTGATAAACTGATTCAAAACCTTGAATACAAACAGAGCCAAGGAACCGCCGAAGAATCAATGACACCTGGCGACCAGTCGGAGGCGCTTTATGCAGGAAAAGCAGCCTAGCGAAGAAGAGATCATTGCCGGCCAGCTCAAAGGATTACAGTCGTTACCCGAAAAAGAGATTCAGGAACGACTCACGGAATCCCTCTCGCAGTTCTTCTTCATATACAATGAGGTCGTGAGCGTGGACAATAAATCCCGAATCGATTCGGTGCTAATACACAAGTCAGACACCAGGGCTCAGTATCCTATGGGGCTTGAGATTAAGACGACCCAATCCATGAAGGGCGTTAAGATCGCGGATTGGCTATTGCAGGCACACAGATACAGCAAGACCGAGTTCAAGGAGTTTGGACGACTCATCCCGTTTGTCTTCCCCCAGATAAGCGGGATGTACCTATCTGAAGGCGTCTTAGTCAGCGAGCACAGCCTTTCAGATGCGCAGAACAACGTAAGCACGTTTCTAAGCCGATTTAAGGTCGGCGAACTGAAGCTTTACAGATATCAGCACTGGCCCTCTAGAATGTACTCAACGTTCATGAGGCTAGCCTATAAGGGTCAGAGGGTGTGGGATCAAAACAACGATCGATTTTTCAAGGATAAACTTTCTGACCTATCTAAGGCCGCATGAGTGCAGAGCGCAAAATTAGTTTCTTGGATGAAGCCCTGGCTTATGCAAAGCGGGGATGGAGCGTCTTTCCAATCATGCCAAAGGAGAAGCGCCCCATAGGCAAGCTCGTTCCTCGTGGCGTACTCGATGCCACCACAGACCATACCAAGATCGTGGACTGGTGGAAGTACGGCGTACCGTCGGCAAACATCGGCCTTGCTACGGGCAAGACCAGTGGGTTCTTTGTTCTCGATGTTGACCCAAGGCACGGTGGTAATGATAGCTTACAGGAGTTGGTAAGGCACGTAGGCCGTTTCACCGGAACCCTGTCATCTCGTACTGGCACCGGGGGTTTTCATTATCTCTACGCCATGCCCGGCGGCCCTGACATACGCAACAGCGTCGGACAGATCGCGCCGGGCCTGGACATCCGGGGCACAGGCGGCTACATCGTAGCCCCTCCGTCAATCCATCCGAATGGAAATGCTTACGAATGGCTAAACGAGGCTGGCATCAATCCGGCGCCTCAAGAGCTAATCGACATGATCCGCAAGAATGCGCCGGCGAATAGCAGTGCCGACAAGATCAAGCCCGGCGAGATGATCCCCCACGGAAAGCAGCATATCATGCTGTTTAATTACGGATGCACGATGCGCTACGCCGGCCTGGATGAAGAGGCGATATTCGACGGGCTTTGGAAGACGAACATCACACGGTGTGAAATACCGGGCCCCGAAAAGAACATCCGAGCGCTGGCGAAATCAGTCTGTAAATACGACGGAGAAGGCGAGCGGCTGCAAGACTTCGTGGCTCGCGTCATGGCCGAGGTGATAGACCCCGCGCAGGCAAAAGCATACCTGGAAGACGAGGAAGCAAGCGAGGAAGAACAGCGCGAAAAGGTTGTGGCCGGCGGCTTCACGGCGGATGAATTGATGCAGATGGATCTGCCGGAAATCAAGTGGGTCGTGCCAGGGGTGCTCCCCGAGGGTGCCACCCTGCTAGTCGGTAAACCGAAAACGGGCAAGAGTTTCTTCGCCCTCAACTTGGCGGTCGCTGTCTCATGCGGCGGGCGTGCACTTGGGAATATCAAAGTGAACCAAGGGCGGGCTTGTTACTTAGTGCTTGAGGGTTCACGAAAAGGACTCAAACAGCGACTCGACGCCCTGCTTGCAGGCGGGCCTGCGCCTCAGCTCCTGCACTTCTACCCCGAGTGGCCTACCGCTAACCGAGGCGGCGTGAAGCGCTTGGACAAATGGCTATGCTTCCACCCCGATACCGAACTGGTCATCATCGATACTCTAAAGATGATAAGGAGCGACGACCCCCGAAACCGCAACATCTACGAGCGGGACTACAACAGCGTCAATCCTTTTGCTCACATGGCAGAGCGGCACGACGTTTCGATCCTGATCATACACCATACGAACAAGATGCCGGAAGCGGACGACCCGTTCGACATGGCGAGCGGATCAACCGGGCTCATGGGGGCAGTGGATAACGGGATGGTCTTACGGCGCAGTCAGAAGCATGAGGGTGTTGATCTTTTTGTTCGTGGTCGCGACATCGAGGAAATCGAGATGGCGATGACCTTCGATTCGCAATTAAAAACATGGATCAACCAAGGCGACTCAGTAGAGTTTGGCCTTAACAATACCCGGCAAGAAATAATCACAAGCCTAAAGTCGCTGGACATCGGCGAAGCGATGAGCCCGAAAGAAATAGCCGAGCGAACCGGACAGGACTACGACCTAGTACGACAGACCCTTGGCCGGATGCTCGGCGAATCCCTGGTCTCCAAGAAGGGACGCGGCATGTACATCCTAAACCCTGTCACTTCTGTCACTTCTGTCACTTCGTCTATAAAAGTGGACAGTAACCACATGGTGAAAGTGACAGAAAGTGACAACGACCTCAATGGTTTGTCACTTTCAAAATCATCGAATACAGTTCAGAATCAAAGAATTTCTGGAGTTAGTGACAATAGTGACAGAAGTGACAGGGGGTACGGAGACACGGAAGAACCTCCCTTTTGAGAAAGTGACAAACAAAGTGACAGCGAAATCACTTCTGTCACTTTAAAGATATGATGAAGGCGAAATTACACATACCGTCCGACACATGGGGGCCCCTCCCCTGGCATAAAGCGCGCCTCGAATTGCAGGGCTTTATGCGCCAGAATAAGCACCTGATCAGTGAGGACGAACGGGACTACGCCTATTGGCTGTACGGGACGGAGGAACTCTGTAAGCATCACACCCCGCCCTGGTCCACCGGAGGCGCGGCCTATGTCAAATATGTGTACGAGTGGATTAAGCAAAAGCAAATCTCTCAAGACAAACAGAGGCATGATGCAGAAACAGCAACCCGACGATGTGCGCAGGGAGGCGCTTGCCCTTCGCAAGAAGCATCCGCTTTGGAGCGCGCAATCGATTGGAAAAGAACTACTACGCCGCTACGGACAACGCCCCGTGATGCCACTGCTGCGACTGTGGCTTAACGAAAACACAGAGGCCGAGCGATGACCAAAACCTATCGCCTCTACATCGCCGGGGTGGCGCAGCCGGATTACGCAGAGTTCACGAAGCAAGGCAATAAGGATGTTCACGACGTGAACCAGGTCGACGAACACTTCCCCGACCACGAGTGGCGCCGCGAGGACCGCCAGAAAGGCACCGCGTTCGAGGTCATCAACCTGGATGGCGAGCGCATCAGGTACTTGAGCTTCGCTGACTTCTACCAGCAGCACGACACGAACGCGTATAGCCGACGGGTGGCGGCCTACATACGAAAAAGCGAAGCAAAGGCATGATCAAGCAGCAGACCAAAAACGAGATTTTGGAGATGTGGGACAGCGGCGACTACACGAAAGCCGACATCGCGCGCAGAGTGGGCGTTGCCTGGACGACAGTGCACCACCACATCGAGAATCGCAATACAGCGTGGTCGACGAGGCTGCACCCCGAGAAGGCGCGCTGCCTGGCCTGGATGGAGGCGGACCCATCACTGACATCAATCCAGATCCAGGACAAGCTGCGAGAAAAGCATCGCAGGATACCAGGTGCCAGCACGATAACACGCTGGCGGCAGGAAGTGGGGATCGAATATCGCCGCAAAAAACAGGTTAAATTCACTGAGTCAATGAAGATTATCCTTTTTCCAGTCGACTACCCTGGCTTCCTCCTCAGAACGCCCCAGGGCGTCGTCGTCAAGCGCTCGCCCCGGCTGAGTGGGGGCGGCCACATCTACGCGATCTTCGACAACAAGCGCGGGCAATGCAACACGTTTGCCAGAAACCTGGAAACGTTCTTCGTGTGGCTGGAGAACTATCTGCAGGCGAAGCTGATCATCTACACAGAGCATGACGGGCAACTGGAACGCGTCACGGAAGAAGATGATGACTTATTTAGCCAACGGAGGGCGGCATGAGATATATCGTTTCAATATCCGGCGGCGCCGGCTCGACACTGGCGGCGCACAGGACGGTCAAGGCGCATGGCTTGGATAGCGTCGATCTCGTCTTTGCCGACACGAATACGGAGCACCCAGATTTGTACCGGCTCCTTGATCACATGGATAAGATCCTCAAGCCGGTTATCTGCCTCAGTGACGGCCGCGATATATGGGATGTATTCGACGACGCCGGAATCATCCGAACGCCGACTGGAGCCTGCAAAGCATCCGTCGAACTCAAGCACAAGCAAATTGCGCGTTGGGTGAAGGATAACGCCTCACCAGAAACGCACATGATCGTATCCGGGCTAGAATACACCGAGCCAGAACGACGCGAACGATTCTCGAAGCGATGGGGGCCGTTCCAAGTATGGCACCCGCTCGCCGATCCGCCATACCTCAGCGACTGTCAGATCATAGCTGAGGCGGAGAAATTAGGCTACCCAAAACAAGCGCTGTACGAACGCCGATATCCACACAATAACTGCGGCGGCGGCTGTATCCTCGCCGGGCTCGGGCAATGGCACGCGCTCTGGCTGGAAGACCGCGAGCGGTTCAACTACCACAAAGAGCGTGAGCGGCAATTCAACGCGAAGCACCGCAAGGGGAGGCGCCCTTTTACCGTGCTGCGGGATCAGTCCGCAAAACCCACCATAGTCGATGGTGAGATTGTTTTGAAGCGCACGGTCACGCCGATGACGCTGGAGCGGTTCGAGGAGCGCATCCTATCGAACGATATCGACCTGCAAGACTTCCGTAGCGCTTGTGGGTGTATGCTCGGCGAACAGACGAGCTTTTTCGACCTACTAGAGAGGGCGGCATGAGTATTCAAGAAGCCATCATCGCGATCTGGAACGCCGCCGACCTGGCCATCGTGTGCCTCTGGATACTCGCCTTCAGCGCGTGCTACGTCCTCGTGAGGATGTCCCACGAGGAGAGCCAGCGACGGAAAGGCAGATGAGCTTTTCAGGCTTCGAACATATCGATCCCGACTGGCGCAAACGAGCCATGTCGAAATTGAAGCAGGACGAACGCACGTATCCCAAGAGCGTCACTGCCGGTGATGTACCCCGCGTCGCTTTCACCCCTGTTTCCGGGCGTCTGGTGGCACATGCGGAGCGGGTGCAAGTATTGATCGTCGCCATGATCGGCCCATCGCTCAACACCTACGACCGGATGCACTGGACCAAGCGTGACAGCCTGCACGACTACTGGCACCAAATGGTGGCACGCGAAGCCAAGGAGCAAGGGCTATATCCGGTTCAAACGTATCCCGTCCGGGTCGAGGTGGAGTGCTATTTCGGCAAGGGTGAGCGCCGCCTGGATTGGGACAACCTCTCCCCCACCCCGAAGCTGATACAGGACGGACTTGTCAAGGCCGGTATCCTTCGCAACGATTCCCCGCCGTGGGTGGCGTGCGGCTCGATGCAGTCTTTCAAGACAAAACAACAGTCTTACACCCTTTTCAAGATTCACGAACCAGCCCCTGGAGAATAACAACCATGAATACCCAAACATTACCAGCCCCCTCAGAGCAATGGCTAACCCTGACAGGTGAAGACTTGCCGAAAGAGGTAGGCCAATTACAGCCCGGCAAAGTGGCGGCGCTGGCTGAACTGTTCATTCCGTTCATGCAGCAGGTCGTCGAGCTTCGCAAGGACGCGATGGACATCGAAGTCACAGACGAGGCGGACGCCGGCGGCATGAGGCAGGCGAGAGAACTGCGCCTGGCTATCAAGAACATCCGCGTAGATGCCGACAAAATCCGCAAGGATGAGAAGCAGTTCAGCCTCATTACCGGGCGTATGGTGGACTTCTTCGGTCGCTCGATTCGCGAACTCGCTGAGGTCACAGAGAACCACCTTAAAGAGCAGGAGACCTACGCCGAACGCATGGAAGCGGCGAGGCTGGCTGAACTCAAAAATCGGCGAGAAGAAGAGCTATTCCCCTACGTAGCGGAAGGCATGACGTTCTCGAACCTCGACACGATGGGCGAGGACGAGTTCCAGCGCCTCCTGCAGGATACGAAAGATGCCCACACGTTCCGGGAGCAGAAGCGCCAGGAAGAGGAAGCGGCGCGAATAGCTCAGGAGAAAGCCGAGGCCGAAGAGCGGGAACGACTGCGCACCGAGAACGAGAAGCTCAGAGCCGAAGCGGCGGCACGCGTCGAGCAGGAGAAGCAGAAGCTGGCAGCAGAAAACGAGAAGGCAGCCGAGAGCGCAAGTCGGGAAGTAGCGATGCGTGAGCAGGCTCGGCAGGATGATGCCAAGGCGCCCCGGTTTGCGCTGTGGCAGTTTTTCCAAGAGGAGCACGGCCTGACATTGAAAGATGGGCAGCTCGACGACATCGTTGCTGCCGTCGAACGCTACCAAAAGGCCGTCGCAGCTTCGCAGCCTTTCTAACAAACCCCAGCAGCCTGCCCCCGGCTGCTGCAACCAAGAGCGAACCATGGAACAGCTACTGAAACGATGGGCAGCCGCCGAACCTGATCGGTGTGTTAGAAATTGGCCCGACGACTTGGAAGATCACGCCTTCCAGGCCGGTGTTTTGTATGCCATTTTAAAAAACATCGAGGCACGTGGTCCAGAGTACGCCCTGACGCTGGATATGGAGCACGACGCGGATTGCTGGCGCTATGAGGCAATCATCGACCGCAAGGGTAAGAAACGCGCACAGTGGAGATCTGCAAGCCGCAAGTCGTTTGGCCACGCGCTCCTGGCGGCTTACTTACAGGCCATCGAGGCTGTGGCGGAGGTGGCGGGGTGAGTGACAGCGACTGCTTGTTAATATCGGTCATGTATGTATATGAGCATCGGGGGAAATCGTATAGACAACTGCTCCAATGCGCCCTGAAAGTTTCTAGGGACAGCGTGCCGCACGATGTACTTGAACACCCTATGGAGCCGGAAAACCTCGATAGGCTTCACGAGCTGCTGCCTGAGCACGTTCGATCTTTGGGCCCCATCGTTGATGTTCAGAACATATTCGAGATTCACGACACAACAACAACCAGCCAAAAGGCAGGCTAGCGCTTGCGGAGTTTCAAGATGAATAAGACCATCATAATCATACAAGACCCCGACGATGACGACGTGAACCGGCCGCCCCGAAGGTGAATCTCTAGACCAGAAAACCGATGCAAAGGATACAACTCATACAACTCGAAGCGCGGGAAGTCGAGGAGCTGATCGAGCGCGCCGTCCGCGCCGCCAATGATGAGAGCAAAAACCTGATCGGCAAGATCGAGGAGGAGCTTTACGTCAACCGGGAATGGCTGACTGAAAATCAGGCAGCGAAATACTTGGGCATTAGCAAGCAAAGCGTGCAGGGACTACGCCGGGGCGGCGATTTGAAGGCCAAGCGGCGTGGTAAGTACTATTACTACCACATCAACGAGCTGAAGCGTTACATCGCGGAAGGCGATGACTAGGCCCACAGGCTGCGCATCTTCTCGTCCAGGTCGTGAAAATCGAACCCCTTGAAATAGGCTTCCGTCTGCTTAATCGAACTATGGCCCAACGCTTTCGAAATATCGTGTATGCCCCACCCTTTGCGCAGCAGGTACCCTGCAATGCTGTGCCGGGCGATGTGGAACGACACCTTGGCGTCCACCCCGGCGCGGTCAACGACCTTTTTCAGGTCCTGGTTCACACGGCTGTTACGCGAGTCGATGATGCGGCGCAGCTTGAGGGGGCTGCTGATGTCGTAGCCGCCGAGAAGCGGAAAAATATACCGCTCCTTTTCATCGAGGTATCTATCAAGGATAGCGCGGGCCGGTGGCGTGATCAGGACACCGTGATCCCTTCCGGTTTTGTCCATCTTCCATTCCAGGCGCTCGCCTTTGATGTGCCCCGGCTCGATCAGGCATACATCCGAGAACCTGAGCCCGAACATATAGAACGAAAACATAAAGAAGTCACGCGCCTTGAAAGGCCCCTCCCCCGGCGTCAGGTCCAGGGCTTCGATGGCGTCGATCTGGTCGGGCGTGAGGTGGTTCTTTTTCACGGGCTCGGTTTTGAGCTGAACATTGAAAAACGGGTTGCGCTCCTGTGGGTACCTCCCCTCCCGAATCGCCGCGTAGAGAATCGTCCGGATGCCGGCTACGTTCTTGCTTATCGTGTTGGTATTGTTGCCGTGGTGCTGCCTCAGATGCGTCATGTATCGCCGGATAAATCCGGGCGTCAGGTCGTCGAATGCCACGTCCTTTCGATATCCCTCGAGCTTATTGAGAATAACCGTGAAGCGCATGTAGGAACTCGCCTTGCCTTCGCGGCGGTATCCTTCGACAAACGAGCGGGCATATTCCATGAAGTCCTCTCCCCCCTTCTGCGCCCCGATACTCCGGCTGATGCAATAGTACAGCCGATCAGACGTAACCTTGATACCCTTGCTAACAAGCTCATGTACGCAGCTCTCGCAGGCGGATTCAACTTCGGAAAGGTAACTATTCACCTGTTCGTGGTTTCCATAGCTCTTTCTAGCCCGGCTCGTGTTGTCGTTCCAGTGCCTGGTGTGTATACTTATTCCCAGCGGCAAGAAGCGGCGGCGATCCTTGTGTCTGATGCGCAATCTAATCGAAGCCTTTCCATCCTGCGTCGCCTGGTCGCTGCGTATCTCGATTTTGAATCCCGGCATTTCGGTGCGGTATTCGGTGCGGTTTTCGGGATGATCTCAAATAACATGGCATTATTTGGATCTTCATATCGTGCCGCAAACCAATTACCGCGAAATAGGTATCAAATACAACAGACTTACCATTCCGCCCCTGACCACTACACAACGCTCGTAAGTCCTTATTTCGATAGGCTTACGGGCGTTTTTCATTTCCCCCGGTGTGGTTTTCGGTGCGCTTTTTCTGACAAAAATACCGGGAAGATGGTTTACTTCATCCAGCAAGGCGACGGCGGGCCAATAAAGATCGGCTACACATCAGGGCTTGCCGAAAACAGACTGCTCGCCTTACAGACTGCCAACCCCTATCCTCTCCGCTTGCTTGGGTCTATCAGGAATGCAGGCAAGAAGAAAGAATCCGAGCTTCATAAGCTCTTTGAATATTCCCGGCTTTCCGGCGAGTGGTTCGAATATTCGCGAGAGTTGGATTTTTATATCCGCTCCGCAACAAACCCCTTCGACTACGAGAAGTCAGGAGGCACGCATATCCTGCTTCGATGGGTAGACGATTACAACACACCCGAAGACGGTGTGCGGGCTACTGATAGGTGTCTTTTCTGCGGTGACTTCTGCCCCGGATCGCTAGGGCAAAACAACTCAAGGAATTGCGCCGTCAGGTTCCACGAAATAACTCACGAGGATGGGACAGGGATCGTCTCTCTGAATGGGTTTTACATGAAGCGTAGAGACGAGCATTTCCATACGCAGGAAGAAATAAAAAAGCACAAGGAATTTTGTGAGTTTCGATCAGCGTGGATAGAAGGTCAGCTGGAAGGAATGACCTTCGATTATTACCCAATCACCCCAGAATCACAATCGCTGCGAATGCGAGCAGCATAACAACCCGCCCCCGCCGGGCGGATAAACGAGAGAAATATCATGGGACCTTGTCTATGTGGAGACCCCTACTGCCCCTTCTGCGGAAGCGCCGATGCTGGATATGAAGACTTTGAAGATGCCGTGATCGAGAAGGCCGGTATCGAATCGCATGACGATTACGAGGGATTTATAGAGGCGCTGGCTAAGCTCGAAATCTACGGCGATGAAGAGCAGTCTTTTATCCTAGCCATCATTGATGGTTTGCCCCTTTCGGATTTGATGGCCGATGTAAACGAGCACAATACTCTTGTCTTGATTGAGCGCTCGTTAATCGCCTTTCGAAAGGCTGTATCCAGGTCGTTGTCGCGGCTGAATAAGTACAACAACGCCGCCGAGGATGCGCTTAAAGAAGCTAATAGGAAGGCATACGAGGAGTTCATGGACAGGCCATTGCCCGAGACTGATCCGAGCGATGGGTATGCCCTAAATTTCAACGACCTACGATGACCAAAGACACCCCGCTTCGGCTCATCAAGAGCCACAAGCACGCCGGGCCGACCGGCACCTACGACGGCGACGAGTACCCCGGCCTCGTGCGCGTACGGATCAATGAATCGCTAACCACTATCGCCTTACCGGATCAGGTAGAGGCGGTGCAAAACCGGAGGGCGGCATGAAAAACTTCGAGAGATTTAGAGTAGAGGTTCCGTGTTTTAAGGGCAATGTGCCTCTGGGGTGCATCGTCATTAACATGCCCGCAACCCGGCAGGATATAGAACACTTTGAAAGATGGATCGGCATCCAAATTGAGATACTGAAGCTACAGACCATCGAGCCAACCCCTCCCCCGGCTGCCGAGGATGTTTGCCCACGATGTAGGAATACGAGGCGCATCAAGTATGCAAATGATGCAGAGCCCATCACTCGTCCATGTCCAGTATGCACCGGCAAGGCTAGTGAGGAGGTGGATCATGATTGAATTTACACCAGGCGGCTACGACAAGAACGTCAAGCAGATACAAGCCGAAGCCCGCGCCGCGCTGCTCTATGAGATCGACACCGCCATGCGTGACCTCCAGGCCGCTGCGGTCACAGCTGGCGGCAGCTACACGCTGCCGGAGGCGCTTGAAATAGCTTTCGACATGCTGCGCCAGCGGCTCCAGGTCGTGTCCCCCACCCCGGACGACGAGCCCGGCGAGTGCTGCCCGGAATGCGACACGCCGGCCGGCTTCCCGCACCAGGCGGGGTGTGAGGCCCCTAGTGCCCATTAATCTGGAATTCTTCTAACGTTAGAGATAGGTAAATGAAATGCACTCAGGAATTCTAGTAGAAATGAACGACTACAAACTTGCTGAAAATGGTGATATATACCTACGTCATAATGGTAAGATGCGTCGGATTTGTTATGCCAGGCCAGAAGAAGGAGACACAGGAAAACAAAAGGGTTTTGGTTATGCGTGGTTCTGGGATGTTGTTTTCTCAGATGGAACGGCAGCTAAGTGGAGTGGCTTAGATATGAATGTAATACTTCATCAACGAACGATGATGTGCTCAAAGAACGTGCTGGAAAATTGGCGCGGCAAATTCGACGAAGGCGTTTCCCCATCCTCCGGGGCGTGAAGCTTCCATATAGTCAAACCGCCCCACCCTGCATCAAGCCGGGTGACTACCTAATCCCTCCCCCGTTTTCGCGTGTGTAAAGTATTTATACATTTTTGTGTATAACCTATTGACATCGTATACACTTTACTGTATATTGATACTAGATCAAACAACCAGGCATGACCATGTATTTCCTTCGATTCACCAATAACCCGCTAGATGACCTGAACCGAAACGAATCGTATTGGAACCACGATAACTTTCCCATGGAGGAAGATCCTCCCTATGTGGCGCGCGCAGACAAACTACGCTACAACCATGAATTCGGTTGCTGGGTAGAGGTGCATGATGGACTCTGCGGATTCTATCTCGATGCTGATACCATAGAAGAAGCAATCGAGACCGTGAGTCGCCAAAAATCGTGGGCTTATTTCTCAACAGACCTGGATGAGTGGGTGATTTTCGAGGGTTCTTTGTCTATAAACCAGGATACCCCTGAGGGCCAGACCTTTTTCGCATCCAAAATCGCATACACCCCCTAACTCAATCGCCCATAATAGGATGGGTTCAACAAACACACCAACAGAGAACGACAATGAAAACTTATTCCAGCCTAAACAAAGTGACCGAAAAAGTAAAAGTGGGCGAAAAAATCAAAATCGAAAACCCTTACATGAATGGAACATACAGGCGCCTGGACAAGCGCTCCAGACTCAGCTTGAAGCGCGCCTCCAATGGCGACAACGCTCAATGGTACCAGGAACATGCCGTCATTCGCGGAGCGTAATCCCCCTCCAAATCGCACCTCTCAGGTATAAATCACAACAAGATGAGCCAATACATCCCAGAATCCGAACTGGCATCCCTGGCCGAGATCGCGTTGGGGAAGCTCAGCCAGAAAGAGGCGGCCGAGCTGGTAGGCATCCTCCAACCGCGCATCAGCGAGGCGGTGGCAGGTCGCCGGCACAGCGCTGCCATCGAGCTCATCAAGCGCTTGTACGCTCTCAGTGAGGAAGCATCTCCAACGATTGAAGTACATTACCTATTCCCGAGCGAGCTCATGCAATGGCTGGAACGCCAGCAACGCGCTGCGAACGCGGAAGTGGAGGCAATGGATATCACTGAGTATCCAATAGACCCACGAAAAGGGAACGACTACATAGGTCGCAAAGGGTTTTACTGCGAGCACGAATCCACAGACCGATTCGGCATCCCCCATGAAATCGATCTTGCGGGTGACACGGTCTGGGCGCCGGGCGGCGGTGACTACACAGAAACCACGCCGACTGACGAAATGACGTTCTGGCAGCAGCAGGATAATAAACCGCCCCACCATGGGTAGTAATGGATAACATTGCTGAAATCCGAAAGTATTTTACCCGACGGGGACCCTGTGCCTTCTGCGGCAATGCAGACGCCAACCACCGTATGTTCGACGCGGTCTTTGACCGTTGCCTGCGGGCCGGCGAATCCGTGCACGAGGTGGCGTACGATTGTGACATCTCTATCGACGCGGTCTTCTATATCCTGCGCGAGTACGACAGGGATGCCGGCGTTCTCGAATACTAAACCGCCCCACCCTACCGATGCAGGATGAGGCGGCTGTGATCTGTATGGGTTATTTCTTTTTCTGTTGGCGCTTCTTGAACCCTTCCGGCCTGCGTATCTTCGACCACTCCCCCGCTTTCGCGGCTCTGCTCACCTTCGATCGGCATCCATCGCAAGCCTGACGCCTGCCCGTCACCTTCTCGTCGCATTCCTTCCAGTTGCACAGGCGCTCGGCCTGCTTCTTCTTGCGCTGCGTCTTACGTCGGCTTACTTCCTTTTCAGCCACCCGCGCCGCGCTTTTTTTACCGGCGTCGGCTTATCCTTTGCCTCACCTCCGATGCTGAGTAGTCCGGGGAGCCGCTTCATCTTCAGCGCCGCCCCTTCTACGCTCTGCCCTATCGCCTGCTTTGTTTCTCGTTTAATCTGGCGATTGTACCAGTAAGAATTGACACGGCGCATACCATGCTTATGCCGAGCCTCAAGCGCTGCCCATTGCAGGGCGCGTTCGTGCTCGCGTTCGGCCAGGGCGAGGCGCTGCTCGAACGCCCTATCTCGGATCGCTGCCGCCGCCATGCCTGCCTTGAGGTTGATTCTCTCCCGGTTCGCCATCGCTACCGGGTGTGATGCCTTTAGCTTGTAGAGCTGGTTCATCAGGTAGACCGCTGCGAGCGGCTGGACGCCCGATGTCCACGCAATGAAAAGTCCGTGGAGTCCTGCCTGATTGTCCAGCAGCATCGTAGCAAGGTCCCCCATCATGACAAGAGATGAGACCTTGAAAATGCGCTGTATGATCGTGTGCTGCCTGCCTGCGATCTTCTCGCTCCCGGTCATCGCCCACGAGTATGCGAACAGACATTCGAGAATGAATCCACACCCCCACATCATAAAGCGTACTGTTATTGATGCGACCGCAAGCCCGGCGTAAAGTGTCGCTGCTGCCGTGCCGAAAAGAAAGATGATCTTCGACGCCGCCGGGCCGTGCGTCTTGAGTAGGTTGATGACGTAGTTTAGCGGGCTGTTGTCGAACGGGTCTTGTGCGACGATTGGCTCCCGCTTCTTCTCAGGTTCAGGCTCCTTTTCTGTCGCAGGTTTGGCGTGTGTGTTGGTTGTGAACTGTAACGGATTCTTACCTGTAAACCAATCGTTAAGGGGGATTGGCTTTCTGGTCTGGCCGTTTGTCACGGGGGGATCTTGATGTGACATTTTAACCTCGTACAAAGACCCGGCGCATACCCCCCTTTCCACCCCTTGCACAGGGCGCACGATGCTACAGTTAAGAGCAAGGTGAGGGAATACACGACCGGGGTATTTGTATTACCGTGCAAGTATTTACGAAGGGGTCAAAATAACAAAAATTAGCTAGTTCCCAACTGTCGCAATGGTGGTGCATGATCGTGCGACATTTAGCGCCACCCAGCCCGGCCTTTCGTGGCTGTCTGACCTGCCCCTCCAGGCCGGGCGGGCGGCCTCAGAACGTTACGGATTCAGGAGATGAGCGACAGTAAAAAAGCCGTAACGATGGAGAAGATAAAACAGCCGATAGCGATCATCCAGTACACCGCGTACCGTGACACGCCAGCGGGCGCCGGCAGCACGCGGGCCTCACGTTCGCGCCAGCGCGCGATCTCATGCCGGGCGTACTCGGGTGTTACTTCTTTGCGCCCGTCGCGTGTGTGCTCCCAGGCCCGCCCACGCTCGAAAGTGTAGCGTGCTACGCGGGCGTATACATCGACCACGCGATGGCCTTCTGATGTGGCGTCAAGGAGCACACGGGAGGGCGCGTTTTACGGCGCGATGGTGGGACAATCACGACGTTGGCTCAAACTGATGTCAATCGACAATATGCGGCTCCGCCTTTTTCAGGAGATGCCAAAATACCAGGAGCCCGGCGCCACCACAGAGCCAGGCGAGCACCAGGAATGTCAGCAGCATCCAATGTTCAGTGATCCAGTTCATCAGGGGAGCTTTTTACGTGCACATTCCAGAGCTGCACTACCACAGCCACGAAGGCCAGCAGCAGCAGCGCCGTGACGGCCTCGGGGGCTATGCTTTCCAGCGCTCGCACTGGTACGCTGTGAGTGCCCAGCCTGCAATCCAGAGCAGGGCGGTGGTTAATATGATGTGTAGGTCAGGCATGGTGTGATGTTTTGGCCCGCGACCCCAGCACCTTTGCTCAACGGATGCGCGTTGCCGGGGCCGGGGCCAAAGTCAGGGATCGATTTTATTGCTGAGGTCCTTAATCTGATCTTCCAGGGCGCCGAATCCGCGACGAACAGTGGTTTCCAGCGTGTCGATGCGCATCGACACCGCGCGCTTGAACGCCTCTGTATCGCTCCTGCTGCGTTCCACCTCACCGAGGCGGCTGGTGTTGGTGGCGACCTGCTGCAGGAGTTCAGTTTGTTTGTTGTCCTCCTCCATCTGCAACCGAATTTGACTTATAATCGCGTCGGTCGTTTGGTTCGGTGTGCCTCCCCATATCTGGGTGACGCCCTGTCCACCGACCACGCCAAGGAAGACGTAGGCCAGCACACGCAGGGCGTCAGATACACTGATCTGTCCAATAACTCCTTTCGTATGATCATCGTTACTCATTCAAATAACCAGGTTTTAAGACGTTTTGCGAATCCACCGACGGGGTAGGGGGTTATCTTGACCATACTGTAATCGCAGGCTTGTCCATATTCAAAAACACGTCCGGCAAGTGGTTCGGATCGCCCTCGATGACCCATCGACCATCATGCTCGATGGCGTCGAAAGTGTTCGGTCCTGAGTAATTAACGAAGCCGCCCCGGACCTCGGTCTTTTTGTAGTGGACACTATGACCCTGCTCCAGCTTGATCCGTGCGAACGTGCAGCCGGCAATATTGCCCTGGATGTGCAGGTTCGCGCCGGTGTCGGCAATGTCTTCGTAAATCGTAGCGCCGCGAATGACGCCGTCCATGAATTCGTTATTCGAACTGTTGTGCTCGACGTGCAGCCCCCAGCAGGGCGCGTTGATGATCTGGAAGTGCTGCATCCGGTTGCCCTGGTTCCAGATGTCGAACCAGATGGGGTTACCGGCTGCGAATAGATTCGTGATCACGTTCTCTTTGCTGTTGCGGATTTTATTGCCGGCGTCCCATTTCTGATCGAAGCCTTTCCAGTTATTGTAGCTGGTTGTGACCTTGTCGAGCGTGCAATCAGTCATCTTTTCGGCGCTAATCCCGCTTTGGCCATGGTTCAGGATGTGAATGTCCTCCAATAAATGCCCGGCGCCCATGATGCGAAGCCCCTCGGTGTTCGACCATTGGAGATCCATCTTGCGCAGGGTCCACCTGTTGGACATCTCGGGAAAGTCGATCATCCCTTGATAGCCTGTGTTCGCGCAGTATCGCAGCGTAAGGCCTTCGAGATGAACGCCATCGACGTCTTTTTCATCGCAGTAAAGGACCCGCTGATGAACCGCGGCAAGCACTTCGAAATCGGCCGGCGGCCGGTCGTCAGGAAAACGCGCCCACAGCCGAATCGGACTAGCTGCCGTGCCCTCGATGTATATGCATCCAGGAAGAAGGTCGTCAGTTTTGAAGACGGTTCTCATAGGGTTGCCATCAACTATCAGCATGTGCGGCTGCATGTTCGACCGATGGCGTAGGCCGGCCGGTCCCGGGCGCACCTGGCTTGCCGGGTGCTGGTGGAAAGGCTGCCCCCAGCCGATGGAGTGGGCGTTGCCGCTTTTCTTCCAGATCTCTGGCGGAACGGGCTTCGCGCCAATCAGCATCGGAGCCTCGCCGGGGTAGGCAATAAGTGTCGTTGCGTTGCGAAGCTTGAATCCGCCGAGATAGGGACCACCGGCACGGAGATAGATCGGAGTAACGCCGGCGTCGTCGATCGCTTCTTGCAGGTTGTCCGCAGGCGTTACCACGATGCCAGCTGGCGCGTCTTCAGGCGGGGGAGGGGGAGCCTCCAGCGCCGCAAGACGGTCTTCGAGCGCCTTGAACCGCGTCTGGGTGGCGCTCTCCAGGGCAAGCATTTCGCTATGTGTGGGGACTGCTGCTGGCATACCCTAAGATACTGATTTAGATGGATTTAAGAAAAAAACATCCCGCCGCCCTTTGGCGGCTCAGTCGGCGCCCCCGGCCAAGGAAAGGCGCCCGTAGTATCCCCCCGGAGTCTACGCTGAACGCCGGGGCGGCGGGAATTCTAGGTGCTCATGACAGCGGGGATTTTAGAAGCCCAATGTTGACTACGCCGCTGCCTGGGTCGTTACCGCCGTCGGCAACATTCTCGATATCCCCAGATGTGAGCGGCAGTTCGGCATCCGTCTTGTCTATATCGAGCCAGTATATCCCGTTCGAATTACAGAAGTACAGCCGGCCGCGGGCGTTGTGGATAATCATATCTGTGATCCCGACGCTTGAGACATCACACACCGCCTGCTTCAGGAGGCAGTCGGGACAGTCGGTGCGGTAGATCGTCTCGCCGTCCGTGAAATAAAGGCGGTCGTCGAACTCACTGTACTCCATCAGGCAAAGTCCAGATGCGCCAAAAGACAGAGCGTACGTAACGAGGTCGGGGGCGCCGGGGGTACCGCCGACATAGGGGAATGACTTTAGAGCCCGCACCCCCCCGGATACCGGCGCATAAGCGTAAATGGTATCGCTCGTTTTCCTGTAGGCGATGCCGCCAATGTGGGTGATCGTCGAAAATACCGCATTCAGGTTGATGTAGAGTGCCTGAACCGGCGACCCGGTCGCGCCCAACCTGCCGATGCTCGGCGTGAATCCTCCGACGACCCCATTAAAAATCATGATCGTATCACTGACCGGGTCGTACTTCACGTCAGCAACAGCATTCGATGCAAACTGCCCATCAAATCCAGGTCCTTGATATATCTGCACCAGTGAGTCTACATCGGCGCGGCTCCATGCCCAGTACTGAGATATAAAATTCTGGCCGGCAAAGATTCGTTTATTTTGCGTGTCGGTAGCCATGCCGTGCGCCATTCCTGCCAGGCCGGCGCCACCCGCGAATTCAGTGCGCGCGGCTGACCCGTCGATCGGGATCGTAAAGAACTGCGCTAATGACTGGTAGACGATGAGGTCGAATTCCTCGAAGCTCGGGACGATCCAGGGCGGCGCCGTAGCGGCCACAGCGTCCGGATCAGCGCAGTCGATACAGACGCCATCGCGTGCTCCATCAGAAAGCCCGGCAAATGCCACAGTGAGTCTCGGCATTTCGTCTGCGCGGGTGGCGGTAACGCGCAGCTTCCATATCGAACTGAGTAGGGTGATTGTGTCATCCGTATCGTAGGCTTTCGCTCGCGTGGATATGACGCTTTCATCCCATGCTATCTGCTGGACAGTCCCAGCCCATGCACCCGAAGCTAGCAGCCGCATGCCACCAAGAGGAAAGGTGAACTCGATAACCGCACTCTGCCCCGTGAACGTACCCAGACTATCGACGCTGTCGCCGGTATCGACCTGCCAGAGCGGGCCGGTGAAGTTCGTATCGCAACGCCCTTTAAGGACGTAGGTAGCGGCAGACCCCGATCCCGACCCTGACCCAGACCCGCTGCCTGCGGTGTCGACGGCGGCAGCGGTATTGTACCATGGCGCGAACTCCATGAGGTTCGTTACCTGCGCGATGGCCGCGCGCTCGCGCTGCTGCGTAACGCGCAACGCGGCGCCGCCCATCCGCCCACCCGCATCGCGCTCGTCGATCACCTGCAGGCGGCTGTCAGTGAGCCATATGTCATGGCGCGCGAAACCAAAGGCCGCGAGATGTACCGGGCACCCCTCTGCCGCCATCTTCTTGAGATGCCGTATCAGGTCGCTCTTTATGACGCGCGCGTCGAACACGTGCGCGCCTGAGAGGCGTTCCGATGCGGAGCCGGCGAAATAGTTGCTTTGCGATAGGGGGGCGACCTGCGCCATCGCCTCGCCGCCCGAGAGCCCGCAGACCGCAAACGTCCGCGGCTGCCAGATCGTGAGGCGGTTAAAGGTCGTGTCGCGTGCAATTGTGTCGTAGCACTCCTGATCCACAGGAATCGAGCCGGAGCCCGAACCACTACCTGGAACGAAACACGATGCTGGCTCACCCCAAAATGTGGCAGCATCTGACTGCGCAAGATAAAATGCATCCTTTTGATCGGCGGAAAGAATTGCATTGATGACAAACATCGCCTTTAGATGTCCATCAAGCCATTCCGCATAACTCGAGCCCGATGTGTTTTGGGCGCCCCATATCAAATCCCGAATATTGGCAATGAGGCTGCTATTGACCGATGCTGAATTAAGCAACGACCCGTTTATATAAAGTTTTGATGCGGTCGGTGTGCCAGTATCTTCGAGCTCCCCGATCGCATGATACCAGGTATCGTAGGAGAAATTATCAGACCAGTCGGTAGTGACGCCCTTATACCCAGAATTATAGAACCCCACGTCAAAGGTACCCGAGGCGTCGGCGTTTGCTGCGGCCCCATAGTTGTACTGCGATCCCTGCCGCTTGCCCAGGAAAACCTGATAGGCTCCTGTGTCGGCATCGATCTTGAACCAGAACGCCATAGAGACGGCATCGGTGATGTCCAGCGATGCATTATCAGCCACATTGAGACGAGCCGACGAGCCGTTGAACTCCATCGAGTTCACCCCAAAGGGACTATCCGAATCGATCACGACATTCGTATTCGTCAGGTCGTTGGCGTTGCTGGTTGCGTCAGTGTAATCGTCGTCGATATAGGCAGCATGAATGGATCCTGGATATACCGCATTTTTGCCATACGGATCGCCCGCGGCCGGCTGCATACCGCTGCCCACTGGATCCCACGACCAGTATACCGGAAGGTCCTGGTTGCCTGTGTAGCTGCCGGCATTCGTCCATATCTCAGCCGTAGCGCCCCCTCCTAAACCGCCCGATGCCGGCGTAAAGTCTTTGATATGCAAAGGAAGGCGCTGCGTCTTAGCAGCGTCCAGGTATGCTCGAAGCGTAGGTGCGCCGGCTGCTTCACTGCGTGAGTCGTCTGAGTCAAGCATGTAATCAGGAAACTCAGCACCCGTGATAGGCCACGGCATCCCCGTCACGGAGCCACTGCCAGGGATGTTCTCTGCTGCAATCGTGTGGTATGCGCACTGCTCGCCGGCAATGTCTCCCGAGCCTGAGCCGATGGACCCGGAACCGGAGCCGATGGACCCGGAACCGGAGCCAGTAAATGGGCCGTCTTCTATGGCTGCGGATACGTCCCAGAAGCTGGTCGGATCTACCTGGTTGTTATCAAGCGTCGTCTTCTGGTCGCTACTGAGGACCACATCATAAAGCGTGATTGCTTTGATGTGTCCATCAAAAAACTGAGAACTACCCTGCAGCGAGCCAATGCCAAAGACCGACGTATTGGGAGCCATGTCCGTAGCAAATGAATTTGTTGCTACCTCTGTGGCGTTCCTGAACACCTTGCAGACTACGCTGCCCGTGTCGTTGAGCTCGCCGTACACGTGATACCAGGTATCCAGGGACCCAAAGTCACCGCTCCATGATGCCGATGCCGACCTGAATACGGTCGTAAAAAAACCACAGTCCAGAACATCCGTGCCGCCCGACGTATTGACTGCTACACCATAGTTGTACGTGGTCGATGGCCCCCGCTTCGCCATGATGATCTGAAAGCCGGCCGCCCCATCGGTCTTAAACCAAAACTCCATCGTTACTGTTGTGGCAATGTCAAGCGCAGTATCGTCTGCTGCTTGCAGGAACGACGACGACCCATTTAGCTCATAGCTTACGAGGTTTGATCCGAATGGCGAATCCGAAGCGTTGACAATGTCAGTATCGGAGAGATCGTTTCCGTTGGATGTGGCATCGGTATAGTCCTCGTCCTTCCATACCGCCCGGATATTGGCACCGTACACACTGTTTTTGCCATATGTAGCGCCTGCCACCGGCTGCGTCTGGCTGCCTCCGGTGATCCACCAGAGCCACACATCGAGATCCGCACCTCCTTCATAGGTACCTGGATTCACCCATAGCTCGGCCGACCCACCACCCGAAACGCCACCAGATGCCGGCGAAAAGTCGACCACATGTAATCCGACCTGATTACCGCCATCTTCATCAAGCGAAATTCGCAGGGTAGGGCCACCCGACGCCTCTGACGTGGATTCATCCGAGTCTATCAGCCCAGCTGGTAATTGATCGCCCGTGATCACCCACGAGTGGGACGTAATCGATCCCGCACCAGATAGCTCGGCCGCATTCGCCGTTATTTTCCATCGATGGACATTCGGATTACCGATATAATCGTCTGTGATCTCGCTCATCTAGCTGCTCCATATTGGTATTCCCGCCTGCACGCCATCGGACCCCACGTAGATGCCAGGGCGCGGATCGATCAGCGGCCCCGGGCTTGTGATGCGCACGATGGGCTGCTCGTCAGAGGCGAGCACGGTAATGAGGATCGACCACGTGCCATCGGGCACCTTGCCGGAGACGTCGTTGATATCTACCGTCTTCGCTATTGACGCCGGCAGCGCGTTCCCCGACCAGTCAAAATAGCTTACGCTACCTGTCCAGCCACCCGTGAGCAGCAGCGTAGCGCCCTGGATCGGCAGCACCATAGATAGGTTGGGCGATGGGTTGCTCCCCTTGTCGAGGACGCCTGAGAAGTCAACGCTGGTTCCTGCCGCCATCGGGTCCCAGAAGGGACCCACCCACCCGCTCTGGTGCAACCGAAGCAGCGCCCACTGGTCAACCATACCGGAGCCCGATGCGACCGGAGCCGCGCCGGAACCCGATCCGCCGGCAGGGGCCTGGGGGAGCGCCGTCGACGACGTACACGCCCACGGGATGCCCTCGATGATGTTGTCAGACTGGTAGATGGCGCCGTCGAAGACATGCGACTGCAGACGCGCCAGGGCGCCGGCCATATTCGCGGGACCGCGTCGGATGTCGATCATGTCGAGCGATTCGCCGACCGCCCAGACGTCATGCCTGTCGAAGCCGATAACGAGGCAGCGTACCGGCCAGCACTGGCCTTTCATCTGCCGCAGGTGCGAGATGTCGCACTCGCGCAGGAGCTGGAATTCCAGCGTCCGATCCCGGGAAATCACTTCCTCAGCGCCGTCGATCGTGACGTAGTTCTCGCTCGTGCTCACAATAGGGGAGGGCATCGCGAAGCGCGCGTGCGCGTCGACGACGTGCCCGGTCTGCTCCTGGTAAAATACAGCCCTATGTATCTGTCCACGTGCTGTCATGATTCTGCCAGGGCCAGGGCTTCTTCGTAAACTAAAAATTCAGTCAGTTCGGTATGCACATCGACCGATAAATAGATCGGCAGATAGCGCCCGCCGAGCGCCTGCATCACGATAGCCGGCGTCAGGATGCCCTTGTAGGTGCCTCGAATGAGGCGCCCGCCGACGCCGCGGGCGATGCGCTCGCGTATGATCAGTTCGTTCATGTCGGAATAGGGCCCCGCCTGCCCCACACTCGACGAGTCGAGCCACTTCGCCGGCAGCTGCCAGATGCCTGTACCAATCGTGTCGATCTCGACGCCGACGAATTCATTTGGCGCCGTGCGCTCGAGCGTCACCGGGTGCCACTCGCGCTGATACTTCACCGTCGGCCCCTCGTCGATAGAGCCGCCCACGGCAGGCGAGGCGCCATGCGCCTGCCACGGTGGGGTGTCTGTGATGGCGCTTGCGGCCTGGTCGTTCAGCTCCAGATGAAAGTTCCTCAGGTGCAGGTAGTAATCGGTGCCTGTGTCGCCGAATATTTGCATGCGGATACGGCCATCGGCCTGCATGTAATCGCCCAGAATATGATTGTAGGTGTGCCAGGTGAGCGACGCGGGCGGCGTCCCGTTCGCGTCAGGTGTCTGAATATTCGATAACAGCGTCACGTCGGGCGTATCCCAAAAGTTGGGGCTGCTGCCTGTCGTGCTGTAGTACGTGGTACCGGACGGGTCGAGCGGGTCGGCGATGAGTTTCAGGCCCATCTGGTGCGTGCCTCCGCCGGCGACGGTGTACTCCAGCGCGTACTCAAAGTCGAAGGTCAGGCGCACGTACTTGCCCTTTTTGACCAATATAGTATCCTGTAGGATGTCCTCGCCGCCATCCTCGATGTACCCGCCTTCGGTCGTCTGGATAAACGTATTGGGGTTCGACGACTCCCAAAAAGCGTTGCCGCCTCCAATCCATCCCTGAAGCAGGCTGCCCATCTGGATAAAGATTTCTGTTATGTCGTCGCGCTTCGATCCGATCTCGACCTCCGTAGCGTAGTCGGGATCGAAGAGCCCGCGCCGGGCGTCGTCTACTGCCTTGATCGTCACGATCTGGCCTTCGTAATCGATCGTCTCGATGGTGCCGGCGGATCGGTCGTAAAGCTGCGCGTTGCGGCTTGCGGCGCTGTGCGTAATCCCCATGAGCCAGGGCTGCATAACGCACCAGCGACGTCCGTAATACAGGTCATTGAAGACCATGCACTGGAATGCTTCCGCCATGTCGGTAAGCTGGTTGCCGGCGGTATCAATCTCGTCAGGGTTATCGCCCAACCCCGTATAGGCGTACTCCAGATCGGGGAAGCGCAATAGGCCCACCCAGGGACCACTCGATCCGGTACGCACATTGCGCGTCGAGAACAGATAGAGAATATCTTGCGCGTGAAGGCCTGACGAAAGTAGCTGCTGAAAAACCCCATGCAACGTCGCGTTGTTCTGGTTATAGGCGCTCTGGTCCTTCGTCCGGTTAAGGCCGCACGTCGCAATCAGGCGCGTTACCGGCGTCTCTGTGTCCGACTTGAGGGGCGTGTAGCTGTCGGCCAGGCGGCAGAAGAGGTCGATCTGGTATGTAAATGTTGAATCCGTGAGGCGAATCGTAAAACTATTCGGGGCGCTCGTACGGATATCGTCCCAGATGACAGACCCCGGATCGGTGAAGCCGATGCCCAGCGATGCCGGCAGCAGGAAGCGGTCCAAGAATCCAGAATCGGCATCCTGCCCCCACTGCAGGTTCGCATCCAATGACACGTCGTGGTCGCTACTGACGAGCACGGCGTCGGCCCTGAGAAGCTCGGCCGTCCATGTGCGGCTCCGTGCGCGGAGGGTGCCTGTGTACTTCGCGCCCATATCACTGCCCCGGTCTGGTTGTTCTTACCTGCCCGCGCGTTGCGTCGATCGTTGTATTCGTCTCGTTGATTCGTGCTACGATCCGCTCGTTGTTAGCAGTCAGTTCGCCAGATACGCGCACATCAACAGATCCCATCATAGACGCTGCCGAAGAGGCCGGCATGCCCGCGTTGATCGCCTTTAATAGTGGACGATTTCTGGAAGCCGCCTGCGCGTTGATGACCTCCTCACCGGCCGTGAGGCGCGTCAGTACATTGTCGATGCCGCCCGGTCCTTTAATCGTGCCGCCTTCGGCAAAGCCGGGGATGGCGGATGTGAAAGTCGCGCCGGCGGCAGCGGCAATAGGGGCGGCCAGGAGCAACCCGAGTGGACCCATCTGCCCGACAGTTTTCACGAGGATGCGGGCAATGAATTCGGCAAGCAGGGCCTGCACGATCTGTTTTACCGAAGCGCGAACGGCGTCGGTCACGCTATCGGCCGCCATACCCTGAGCGGCCGCGTTCTCCAGAATCATCTGCGCGTGCTCCTGCTCCTGTTTCGCAAGCTCTTCTTTGATCCGTTTTTCCTCTTCGGCTGCCCTTATCCGTCTTGCCGCCTGTTCTAGTTCCGATTCGGTGCGCTGGATGTGTAGCGCCATCATCTCCTCTTCCTTCCTTTTTAATTCATCCTTGGCCTCGATCTCTGCTCCTGTGAGCTCGATCTTCTCGATGATCGATCCTTTCGCAGCTAAAGCCCGCTCACGTTCTATCTGGGCAATCTGGCTATTTAGCCGAATAAGTTCCTCTGTTATTTGCCCTGTCTTAATCAGTTCTGCCTGCTTCTGTTTAAGCAGCGTCAGCTCGTCCTCGAGCTCTTTTTTTGGCGAAGCGGGCGACGTATCGTCCTCTTTTTTAGGCCGGCGCAAGCTGCCGCGCGATGGTGAAGCCCCAGGCTCAAACTCTCCGGATACCCCGGCGCCCCCGAAAGCCCCCGCGTTCCTTGCCTTGTTGGCTGCGCTAGCGGCATCGAGAAGGCGGTCCCTGAGCGTTTCCAGTTTGGCAATCGCCATGTCGGTGCCTTTGCTTACCAGGCCCAGGCCCAACGCATCGCTGATTGTCTTGAGTGATTGCACCGACGAGATTCCGAACTGCACCATAACGGCGGCGGCCGCGGCGATCTTGTCCCGGAATTTGATAAATAGCAGCGTGAGGATCGTAAGCGCCGAGATGACGAGCCCGACAGGGTTGAGCTTCATCGCCAGGTTAAGGAGCCGCTGGGCGATCGTTGCCGCGTTCGTCACGAGTGTCTGAATCTTCACCACCGCGTTGTAGGCCACGACGGCCGCCGTGGCCATACCCAGCACCTGCGCGATCGTGAGCACCTCTTCCTTGTTCTCTCGCAGGTAATTGATCAGGTCGATGGTGGTATCGACGAGTCCCTTGAGCTCGTCAGAGTACTCCTGAAAAAGCCCGATCCCTACGCCCTGGATCGTAGCGAGGAGTCGGTCCAGCGAGCCCTGAAACGTCTCGGTGCGTATCGCCGCCTGCTCGATCGCCGTATCCGTCCCGGTCACCTTCTCAGTCATCGTGCCCACCGCCTCGGCGTTCTGGATGAGGATCCGCGCTGCGTTGGCGTTCTCCCGCCCGAAGATCTCGGAAAGACCGGCCGCGTCGCTTAGAAGGGGCTTCAGCTTGACGAGCGACGCGGTGAGTCCTTCGCTCTCGATATTGACGTTCTTGATCCCAGCGCCGGCCAGCTTCTCGGATTCCGTCTGGATGATGGATATCACGTTCCGGAGGCCGGTGCCTGCCTCGCCGCCTTTGAGGAAGTTCTGGCTCATCACCTCCAGCGCCCCGACCGTCTCCTGTATAGACACGTTTGCGCCGCGCGCCGTTGCCGCCGAGTTCTTGAGCGCCGCCCCCAGATCCGAAACTTCCGCCGCGCCGAACTTCGAGCCGGCGGCGAGCAGGTTCACCACCTCGGCGCCCCTTGTGGCCTCCAGCCCGAAGGCATTGATCGACCCGGTAACGATATTTGTAGCCTCTGCCAGGCCGACACCCGCCGCCTGCTTGAGCAGGATAACCTGACTGGCGAGGCTCTCCAGGCCGGCCACGCCGCCGAGCGTGGCCACATCGATATTAGAAGCTAACAGTTTGAACGCTTCGATCTGATCGGCCGCCGCAACGCCCGTGCGCATCGACTCCCGTACGGCGGTCTCGCCGAGGCGCTCCAGGTCCCGTCCGGCAATCCCGGTGATCGCCGATAGCTCCGCAAGGGAAGACTCGACCTGGCTGCCCATACGTATGACGGCGCCCGGAACGGTGCGGATGGCATCGGCGAGGCGCGCAAAGGCGTTCGCAGCCAGGTTGCCGATGGCCACCTCGACGATAGAGCCGAACGAACTGGTCTTTTTCGATGCTTGATTGAACGCATCGGAGAGCTGCATGATGGCGTTCGTATCGATCTGAAGGGCCTTGGCCATGCCCTTGTCATCCAACTCCATCTCTATTCGAACTTTGCTCGACATCTACAAAACCCCGTTCGTTCTTATGGACCCCAACGCCCTGGACTTTTCCGCTTCTAGGTGCTCGTCTTTGATGTGAATATTTCGCAGATGTATGTATACCAGCAGCCTGGAGAGGGGCCAGCGGAAGTACGCCACGTCAAAATCAGTAGCGTCCATGCCGCCCAGGGCCTCGGAGAGACCCCGCGCCGGACGACCCCCACCGTCGATATCTGCGAGCAGCCCGGCGCGGTCCCTAATCTTCTTCGTTATCCGGTCAGCGCGCGCTAGTTCACGACTGACCTGTAGATAAAATTTGCGACGAGGGCCACCATCACACCCCGGTACTGCTGCGCCGTCCACTCGGTAGGATCGTACCTGTCCCCGTTCTCGCAGACCAGACGGAGGAACTGCTTCGCGTGCTCCTGCTTCGGCATTGTGATGTCATTAGACCGGATATCGCCGGAGAGAATCAGGTCCAGATCGACGCCAAGGAGCGCGCAAACCTCTTCCGTCTGCCCGATCGTGAACGTGTCGGGCATAACGGGAACCGGCTTCAGTTTCCACCGGGTCCCGCTATCCTTCCGCCGTCTCGAGACGGCGGGTTTTCGTCTCCAGAGCTTCATCATGCGCCTGAGCCGCTGCCCGGATCGTATTCCTGGATGGCCTGCCCGCTCTCGTTGGCCGGAGCAGAAACAGCGACCATCGCCATCTGGAGCGTGACGGGGTTTGGCACCGCCTGCGCCGTATAGACGACATGGCAACCGAATTGCCCGCCGACGATTTTGCGGGTGACCTTGCCCAGCTCCTTAACGCGGAACCAGACTGCCGTCAGGTTGGTGGTCGCCGTGATCAAGTTATTCTGGAACGTGTCGTTCGCCTTGAGCGCCATCGGCAGAACGCCCTTCAGCAGAATCATCGCCATGAGATCCGTCGAGTTCATCCCCTGGACGGTCTCGGCCTGCTCGCCGAACGCCTCGTAGCCATCGGCCAGGATCTGCGTCCTCGGGATCGTAACCCAGGTCCCGGACGAAACATCGTCCGGATCGTAGTCGACAGAGTGCTCTATCGACTCGACGACAGAGCGGTGAATTGTTGTATCGGGCATTGTGTACTACCTCAGTGTTATTCTGAAATCAAGATGATGTACAAGGGCTTCCGGCTGCGAAGCGAACACAGCAACCGGAAATTCAGGGACGGCAATCGTTTCTGGCCGGTCGACCTCCACGATGTGGCCGGCCTCGCCTACGATCGATTCGTCGACCTCCTCGGCGCCTACCGTGGAAAGCTCTGTTAATAGCCCTGTCGGCGATTCGCCCCAAAGCAGCATGTTGAACTGCTCCTGCGTCGATCCGGCGTAGGCGTCCGATTCGGTAAATTCGAACTCCATCAGGACCGCGAACGTATGCGAAATCTGCACCTTGCCGCCCGTGATCGCATATTCGTCCTCGTTCCCGTACTGCGTCGCGTCCGCCTGGTCGATCGGCGCCATGCGACACCACGCGACCCGGGGCGGACTGAGCGAGCGGTCGCAGAAGACGTTTTGAAAATCATAGACCGATTCCATACCCAACATCGCTTTCGTAATGAACTTGACGACATTGAACGTAGCGTAGCCGTGCGCATCCAGGACGGCGGCGCACTTCTGGCGGAGCCACTCCAGCTTGGCCTCCATCGGTATGGTGAAAGGGCTATTCATGCGGCCGGCAGGCTGCTGCCTAATTCGGATTCAATAAAGGCAATCATGATGCCGAGGGCGCGTTTCTGCACTTCTGGAAGCTCGTCATCGATGGCCGGCGCGAGGTATTCGCGCCGGGGCATCGTGATCTTAAAACTTGTCTTTTTCGTTAGCGCCATGAATTTCCATTTCTCCTCGCCCGTCTCGAAAAACATCTTCCAGAAGAAGCCGCGGCTCTTTGTCGTTACCGGCACGTTGATGGTGCCGCCGAACTCATGGATGGCCGCGTAGGGGACGAGGATCGTGAAGATGAACGTGGTCATGGCGTCCCGTATGCGGATCTCCTTCTTCGATTCGGCGCCGCCCTTGACGGCCCGCATCAGGCGCTGGCTGCGGATTGTGAGCCGGCTCGGATGGGTAGGCGTTTGGACCGCCTGGCCGCTGTCGTTTTTGCCTGAATCGATCATGTAATCCTGCACGGCCCGGCCGCCAATACGGGCAACCGCCATGTTCGCGATGCGCGTCCGCACGTCCTTGCGCTTTCGCAGGATACGCTGCAGCGCTTCTTGGAGCCGCTTCAGGTCGTCTGCCATTACCAAGCCGGTACCACCCGGTGTTGATAGAGTGATTCGATTTGCTTTCGTTCGTAATCGTCCAGCGCCCGCTTACTCGTGATGCGCAGCCGGTCTGCGCTCATCTCGGATTCGCTGATCCCTACCAGCCCCTTTTGATTCCAGGCTATGTTCGCGATCACGATGTTTGCCGCGGCCGCCGCGATGTCCTGCGGGAGCGTCTGAACCGTGGCCGTATCGGAGAGGTTGGTCAGATCCCCGGTACTCAGAGCGCTGTTCCACGTCTCGCCGGATCCGGGCGCTTCCTGATCGTCCCGGATGTAGCCGCCGAAGTACACGGCATCGGCCGGCTGCTCCGACAGGTCCCCGTCCAGGTGCATGATCCCTGTGTCCATGCGCTCGCCTACGACCATGATCTCATCCGATAGAGCGGTAGATCCGTCGACGCTGTAAATTTCGGCAACCGGAAAGTGGCGGAAATACGCTCGCCACCGCGTCGTCTGGCTGGAGCGTGAATACTGCGACGCCTCCTGCCAGTCGCTGCCGTACTTGTCGCGCCGCCAGCGCTGCGTGTGCTGCCGGATGATCAGGCGCCGCCCCAGGTACTTCTCGATCTTCTCCGTCGCCATCTTGATAAATCGTAGCGACGCCTGCTGTATCTCCTCGGTATCGCCGCTTCCGGGGTCCGCCCGCAGCGCGCTCGTCACCTGCGTTCCGAGCTTCTCGAAAGCCTGATCCGCTACCTGAGATAGCGTCACAAGGTCGGTATATGAGGCCGTGAGAGCCATCAGGCATTAACCATATCATCTTCCTGCGGCAGGTTCTCCCGCTTCCAGTCCTCGACGAGCTTTTTGGCGGCCAGTTCGGCGGCCTTTTTACCCCGTTCGCGGCCCTTGACGTGGCCATCGAAGACGACGTCGTAATACCCATGTCCCGTGTGACTGCAGATCACCTCAGGTACATCGGCTTCGGTCAGCTCCTCAATGGGTTCGACTTCCGGCAAAGCCGGCTCCGTTCCAGGGAAGTGGACATCCGGCGCGTACTCGGCCTGCCCCTGCTGAACGAGTTCCTTCGCGTGCTGCTCGTCCGTAAAGAAGACGCGGCCTCTGAGCGCGTTAATGCCGCGCTCTACGCCAGAGCCACGGGGCGTATACCCGCGGTTGAAGTTGCGCAGGCGATTGACCGCCCGGAGCGCAACCTGATTCCTATCGAAATATGATGTTCTCATAGTGGCCCACTTCTGGGCTGAGTATTTTTTATGTCCGTTCGGGTTCGGGATCGACCCATTCAGCAAGGGCTGGTACACACGCCCGGACCCGATGGGCACCGACACGCGCCCGGACAATCGCCGTATCGTCTCCGTGATAGCCTCACCCGCGCGCTCGGACGCGCGCCCGTCCGCGTAGGCATAGCAAAGGTCCACGGCCTGCCGACGCTTCTCCCTTTGCTCCGGACGGTCTTCCAGCGCCCGGCGTACGGCAGCCACCATATCCGCCGGATCGTCGACGTTGATACCGACGCCGGAAGCCTCCCACCACCTGAGCCCGTGGTTCACGGCCTTGCGGTAGTGCGGGCAGTTCATCACGACGACGGGGCGGCCGTCGCCACCCTCGCCGGCAGATGCGAATTCGAAGAGCGTGGACATATGATCCATCACGTAGAGATCCGCCCGCTCCATCACGTCAGAGAACTTCTCTACCACCTCGATCCCGCGCTTGCGGTATTCCTCCCGTATGCTGCCGAGCATCCTCGGGTGACCGTGGCCCAGTAGCCGTATCTCTTTGCCGTTTAGCTTCGAGAGCGCATCTAAGCCCGGCAACTGGTGCCAGAAAGCCGACCTGGTTTCCTGAATCACCTTGCAATCCCAGTGCGTCGAAAAAGCAACGACGGGAAGTTTCCCAGCCGCCCGCTTCCTGATTTCGCCCCGGTGCCAGGGGTCCATCTTCGGACACCCGACGATCCGGACGCTGTCTTCGCCATAGATCGCCGCGTCCTTGCCTGCCGGGTTCGGTCCCGGATGCAGGAATAATGCGACGTTCTTGTGGTTCGGCCAGCCGGCGTAAGATGGGCTCTTCTTCGTGAAGGATTGCCCGGCGCCGTGCTGCGTGAACACCGCCATACGCTGCGCCTTGTGGGCAATCAGGAGGTCACCCGACGCGCTGCAAAGAACAAGATTCCTACCCTTTCGGAGCAGCCTGGGTACGTGCCCCCGGCTTGCGTACGTGACGATGTTCGGTGGATCGATAACACCCGCAACAAGCCCCTGAACATGAGGCCCTAGCGTCGTCCTCGTGATGATGCTGCCCCGATGCTCCGCCGGAACGGCCAGAAACATGGGGAGCAGATGGTCGAAGAAGTGGCGCTCGTGGGCGAGGAGATCGATTCTGCCGCTCATCTATCCGATTCATTGAAGCCGGCTGCGCGAATAGCCACGCAGCCGGCTTCGTCAGATTAGGGGATTACGAACCAGAAGCCGCCGTAAACGGCCCATTGACGAACGCCAGCGTCCGGTATACCGTCAGCGCGAGGCGTTCTTCAAAGCGCATTGTAGCGAGGTTGCGCCTGAAGTTGTCGCTGTCTTCGGTCGAAATCGCGACGGCCGCGCTCATGCGGTCCCAGATCTGGGCGCCGAGAGCGAACGAGCCGACCGTGAACTCGCCGATAGGCTGGCTTAGCGATACGGCAACAGGCAACCCCCAAATACGAGGCTGTGCGATCTGCTGCGGCATGGCGAAGATGTAGCGGTTTTCACCGTCCTTCGTCAGTTCTACGCTGGCCCAGTCGAGCGGGTGGAGAACCACACCGGTTGGCGGAAACTCGCTCTCGATCACCTGATACATCGCCACGCGGAGGCGGTCGATATTGGTCGCGCTCACCACACCGATCGTGGTCTCAAGACTCGAATCGTAGGCCGTAGCCTGCGTGTTGATGCCGTCGAGATTGTTCGAAGTGCCGTCGCCATTCAGGAGTTGGTCTTCTTCCTCGAGCAGCAGCAGGTACCGCCCGCGGCTGTCGATGTAGGACTGAAGCCCTACCGCGTCGTCGAGAAGCTGAAGCGCGATCACGACAAAGTGCGCGATCGTTTCCACGTTGGCGGTCGCCGCCGTGAAATCGAAATTGGTCTCACCTTTCAGCTCGCCCTGCCCGTTTCCGCCAGATCCGGTCTGGGGTCCCGCACTGTCGGTCAATCCGGTTTCACGCACAAAGCGAACCGTGTCGCTCTGCGTGGTGCCGACCGGGATCAGGTCCCGAATCAGAAGCGCCCGCTCGCCAGGGCCAACGATGCCCGGAACGCGCATGTAGTCGACCGTATCGCCGGCCGATATATCGGCGTTCGTGATCGTCTTTTCCAGCATGGAGGCCGCCGCCGTAAGCAGGTTAGCCGGTGTGATCATCGGAACGACTTCGCGGTGCTGCTTCGAGAGGCCCCATGATGGAAATTCCATCACGTAGTTAGAGCCCTGCGAGCGCCGAACGCGGGAAAGCGCCTTGGCGTGGTCGCCGTCGCGGTCCTTGATCATGTCGTAGACACGGAGGCCGGGCGTCTTGAAAGCCGCGCCCTGCTGCCCATTCTGTGCCATGCGCTTTTGTAGGCTGACCTTCAGGTCTTCGGATTCTTTGGCCTGCTTGGTCAAGTCCTCCTGAATCGCTTTGATCTCGGCAGCGCGTGTGACCAGCTCTTCCTGGGTCTTCTTGACCTTGTCGACCAGACTCGCGTTTTCCTTCGAAAGATTGGCTACGATTTCCTTGTCTTCGGACGAACCTTTCTGGTCGTCTTCGAGCTGCTTGATCCGAGGCTCGTACTCGGTGATAATATCATTGAGGTTCTTCGACAGTTTGTCGAGAACGTCTTTTGTTTGTGTTTCTGGCATGACTGCGTAGTCTCAAATGTGACAAATGCAAATCCGAGAGAAGCAGCAATTCGCTAAGGGTCGTCAATCGATCCTCGTTCATGCTGTCGATTTGCGGCGCAGTCGGCCGATCTGAAGTGTCTTCAGGGGTGACGTGACCTTTTACAAGCCCTAGCCAGCTCTCGATTTTCTGGCAAAGCTCATCTGAAATGCCGGTGCTAAGAGCGCGGCCGGCATTTGTTACTTGCACTTCCAATGGGGTAGGAATCCTGCACTCTTCGTCTTCCTGCCCCGTCAAGGACTTTACATCTATGGTGGGAGTGAGGGGGTTTGCACCCCACGTGACAGACGAGTACTCCCATAATCTCGCCTGCTTGATAACCGATAAATCAGTATCGTCCCGGTCGATGTGGGACATGCCTACGGAATGCTCCGTGATGACGCCTTCCTCGTAGAGGATGAGCGCATCGCGCCCCGCCTGCGTTTTAGATATCTTGCTCACGACCCGGAGGCCCTTCGAATCCTCCTCTAGCTCAAGGGGGCGGCCGATGATATCTGATGGCCAGTGCATCCATAGGTGCTTCACCCTGTTCGCCCCGCCCGGCCCTTGCTCCTGGATCGTCTTCTTGAAAGCTCCACGGGCGATGATGTCGCCGTCCGCGTCCCGATTGCCGAAGGCCGACGCGTACAGGACCACGATCCCGTCGAGGCGGCTTACGTCGGCGATATTTCCTGAATCTTTATAGATCATCGAAGCATTAGAACCGCGGCTATCGTCAGCATGAAGGCTACCACGAGAAACAGGATGAGTCCGACCAAGAACCGGGTGCAACCCATCGGATCTGGGTATGAATAGAAGTCGCTCAATCGATTCTAGTGCAGATAAAAAAGGGGGCGCCCCACCTCGTCGGTAGAGAGCCCCCTTTTGGAGATTCGCTAAGGGTCTTCGCCCTAAGTACTGGTAATATACGGGTTTACGGGGTTTGTTCCAATTTACGCCGCCTTGCGCCACCCCACAATAAACAACCCTCCGTTCGTCGCGTGAATATTAATCGTGCCATGTCCCAGCCGCCGGGCTTTCACAGCACGAGCGATCTTGATTAGTCGTTCTAGTTCGTCCTGCGTTAGCTCGTCCGAGGGTTGCGTACACACGACCTCGCGACCGTCGTAGGTTGTCTGTCCGTTCAAGGCAGTACCTGGTTTACTTCTAGAAATTCAACGACCCGCAGCGATAGCCAAAACATGAGCAGGTACAGCAAAAGCACCACCGCGCCGATGCCGGCCCAGCTAACGAGCATCACGATCCAGCTCCATATGCGCCTGTATACCGGCCTGATCATAGCACCGCCATACTGGTACATCGACAATTTATGACGTTCCCAGCGCTCCCTGCCGTGTCGCCGGGGTACATGAGCGACTCGCCACCTACGTAGAACGGCTCGTCAACCTTCACCTCCTGCCCGTCGGCCTCGATATGATCGTCCCGCACGAGGCCGTCACGGCGCGATAACCACTTCTTATTGTCGATCCCGGCATCGGTGAAAGCCAGTTGCTGACCGGATTCAAATACCGGCGTTGCCGACGTCTGAGCAATCGTGCGAGCTCGCCATGGCGCAGCCCCGAACACGCGCTGCACCCGGGCGGCCAACTCGTCGACCGTCTCGCCGCGTTCGACGCCGTCGCCGATCTGCTTCGCCAGCATCTTCAACGTAGTGTCGTTCATGCCCTTCGTTTTCTGCAAGACCTCCAACGCAGTCGCACGCGCGCGCGTATCGCCGGGCGGGAAGGAGGTAGAGAACGCAACCCGCTCCGCGCCGGTGCGGTAGCCCTGAACTATCGATCGGGTGACGAGCGGCCCGTAGCGCTCCAGTGTGGCATCGTACCAGCGCTGGAGATCAAATATCTTCATCGCCGTCTCGAAGTCGTCCTTACTGGTTCGCGAGATCGGAGAGCCCTTGTATAGGTCCCGGAGGCGCTTGATCGTGTCGGTTTCCTGCTCCCGAAACAGCCTCATGCCCGCGCGCACGTACGCCCGCTCACCGGTGCGCTTGATCAGGTCGACGCCGTGCCACATGGCGCGGAGTTCTTCCTCGCTCGTGCCCTTGATCCGGATTAGCTGGTTAACAACGCCCATAACGCCACCTCTTGACCCTCGTAATGCCCCACATCTGCCGGTAGAGCCTTTCGTACTGGCTATCACGCGCCCGGAAGGGCTGGTAGTGCGGAGGACGCTTCTTGTAGTGCTCGACCCACATCGACGGGATGAAGGCGACGCCTAGCCTTCCGGCATCCTGCGACGTTTCGGCCGGGCGTAGCTTCTGATTCGATAGCTGCCGCTTACGCATTGCAGTATCCCCATTGCTCGCCTGGATTCGCTGAAAAAAATCCGCGTGCTCACCGCCAATCTTTAGCCTCTCATCCCACAGCACGTGGTCGAATAGGCGTCTTTTGGCTACCCAAAAATTCGATATCGTATCGGCTTCGAACCACACCAGGCCGTCCGGCTCGGTGTGCTTGCGGGTTACCTGGCGGGCAAACAGGGTGCCGCCTTCGAGCGTAACGTCCGCGTAGTACTTCGTCCAACCGGCGCCTTTCTTTCGCACATGCCGGCACTTGCACCCGGCCATGACGAGGTGATCGTGAGCCTCCAAAAGTTCGATCATTCGCGGTATATCCGTCTCCTTCGTAAATACATAATCATCGTCGACATGGACGAGGTAGGGCTCTGTAGTCCCGTTAATCAGCGCGTTGCGGCCGGCGCTGCATCCAACATCGAAAGGTAGTCGAATGTACCCGGTCAGGCCGCGCAAGGGGAGGGGCTCCTTCGAGTCGTCGGCGGCGTAGATACGGGCGTCCGGCCAGAGCCTGCGGATCGATTTGATGCAGCGCTGGGCCATCTGGGGGCGTTCAAAGACCTTGATCGCGAAAGCGGTGTTTTCTAGCCAGTTCATGCCGCCTGCTTCCTCCGGTGCCGCCCTGCGTTCTTGTGAATACCCGTCTTAATGATTTGCGCCTCACGCGAAATCCCGACATGATCGAGAATACCTCGGTTGCCTGCCTCGCTATTCAGGGCGTCGATGTAAAAGACCTTCACTTGATCCGGGTACGCTCTTGTAGCAGCCGGCACCAGCTCCTCGTAATAGTGCTCCCAGTACCGGACGAGTGCCTCTTTCCGGTTCTTGCATCCCCTAAATTTGGGGAATGCATGGTACCAGTTGGCGCGCTTCGGTGTGCCGCCTTCCGCCGCCGGCTGCCAGTTGTTGCGGCGTCCGGCTTTGTGCTTCCACGATTCCAGCCAGCTATCAAGGTCCCGCTTCATGACGATCACCCGCGCCCCCTTGTCGCAGAGCATCAGCAGGCACGAGCCCCACTGTAGGGCCACGTCCCCGTAGTACAGGTGGTCGGCTTTTTCGGCTTCTACCCGAGCAATCCAGCGCTCCGGCTTGCCCCACTGGAAGCGCCACGTGAACCGCTCGTGCGTTACGCGCCCGCCCGCCTGCGCGTCGAGCAGGTGCGCGAGCGATGTCGTTGCCGTGCGGCCAGCGCCACAGCCTATGATAAGCTTGCTACTCATAAGCGGCCCTCTTTCCAGGCTTCGCCCATTTCTTGATCTTCTTGATACCCCACCTTTCGAGCATCTGGCGCCGGTACTTACTGCCACGGCGTCTCATCTTCTTGTATCCTTCGGGGCGGCTACCGGTGTCGATGAAGTGGATGCCGGGGATAAAAATAACGAACGTCGTCTTTGGGTATTCCGGGTTTTTTCGCTGAAGTTGAAGAAAGAAATCCAGGTGTTCCCCACAGGTCTTATAGGATTCATCGAATCTCATATCCCCTAATCTTTTCGTATTGACAAGAAAGCACATCGGAAGAAATTCCACATAAAACAGCTTCTTTTTAGATACCGGGTTGTACGTTGAACAGGTCGGCTTTTTGATTGACAACACATTGCCCATCAGCTTAAGATCGCCTTCTGTGTTAGCCCACCGATTACGCCCCTTCTCGTACTTCGCCATACCTGCAACCGCCGCCATGGGTTCAGCCTGTAACGCCTCGTACAGTTTCTCCACACTCCCCGCCGTCAGCTTGTTATCATCGTCCATCAGCATCAGGTACGGCGTCTCTGCCTCATCGATGAGGCGGTTTCGTTTGGCCGATATGCCGCTATCGTAGGGCATATCGATCGTGCGGATATGCTCACCGACATACGGCACGGGCTCCCGCGAATCGTCGGCAACCAGGATACGCGCATCTGGATACAGGCATAGGATCGTCTCTACCGTATCTCGACACTCGGCCGGGCGTTCGAACGTCGAGATACAAAAGGTTATGTCGTTAAGCATTCCCATTTCAAATGAGGATACATTAAAGGGATAAAATCACGATATATCGGCTCCCATTCGCCGCTCTTCTCCCGCCGGTTCTTAGCGGCATCCCACGTATTCTTCGATCCTCCGTCCTTGATATCAACGATATGAACGCGCTGCAGATCGACGCCGTGCCGGCTGATCACGTGCCGCGAAGCGTGCGCCGCCTCTAGCTTACGATGGACGTGCGCATCCATACGTGTACTCTTTTTGTCAAGGTACGGGCGCCATCCTATACGGTCGAGAATATGGCGGCTCATCAGGCGTCCGGGGCCGTAGCCCCACTCGCCACCGGCTGTGCAGAGCGCGGTCTCTCCGGTTGCCTTATTGACGAAAAAGCAGGAATCCATCCCCACGTGATCTACTCCGAATTCGCTACGCGGCATATGAACCCATCTCAACACCTCTTCGATATAGCCGCCCGATATCAAGTTATCGCTCCCGGTCTGCATGAAGGCGGCTACCGGGCAACGCTCCGGCGTCATAGCGCGCCGCATCGCCAGCCAGCCGGCGTTCCACTTGCGGCCCAGCGGCAGATTCTGTGTGACGAGCACATCCCATCCCATCGTAGATAGGTCTTCGACGGGGTAGGGGTCCGGGTCGTCCGGGCTCACAATGGCGAACGGCATGATCTCGATATGCCCCCTGAAATAGGATCGCAGGTGCTCCCAGTGATCGACCGCGAGCGAGACGGTTTCAAGTCGGCCCCAGATCGGGATATGTACGCCGAGGTGGATCAATGATGCCCGTTTGTTGATTTCTGAAGTATACCTTCCACCTCCATCAAGAGCGTCGATGCCGCCGCCTCGTCTTCTTCGCTCATCGACGATTCCATACCGCCGATATCGCTCAAGAGGATCGTACCGATCTTGCTCAAGAGTTCAGCCGCGTTGCCCATTTTCGGGTCATATCCAAGCTCCTCACGCGCCTCGTCCTGCGTAAAGATCGCCTGCCCGGCAACGAGCTTACTCAGGCGCGCCACCTTCTCATTCGCGTCCTCGCGAAGCGCCTTGATCATTGATTCATCATAGGTCAGCTTAGCTTCTGGAGTGCCGTACCGAGGCATGTACCAGGTGTTCATCTGGTCGATCAGCCAGTCCAGGAGCGGCAGGCTCGTTAGCTTGATGAGCGCCCGTACGGCCTCGATGTAGTTTGAGTACGTCTTATTCGCGTTGTCGCCCAGGAGCGCCGGGTCGACGCCCAGGCCAGCAGCGATCATCCGCATCGTCTGCACGATCGTCTCGTCCAGCAGCCCCTCGCGAGCGCTCATGCCGGCCTCTTTGAAGTCCATACCGCCCTCAAGGAGCCCCGGCTGCGACAGCGATGCGTCCCGGCTGTACGCTTCTTGGACCTCCTCTTTAGTGCGCTTGAACTGGTCGGGGTCCATCACGTCGGGGACAACGAACCAGCCGGGGATACGCCCCTTGTGCTGACTGATCGACTTCGCCCATTCCATCTGATCGTCGAAAATATCGAGCGCCTGGAGAATCCGCAGAAGGAGCGGTAGGCCGCGGTCATCGTTGAGCGGATCGTACTTCTTGATGAAGAGCACTTCGTCGATAGGCCAAGCCATGCCACGACCATACATATCGACGCCTAGAAGGCGCACGATCTCCAGCGTCTGCTGGTTGCGCTCCACGTAGGTCATCCGGTCGGGGCGGATAAGCGAAATCCGAGTCGGGTTAAACGAGCGCTGTCCCATCAGCCCGAGGTTCCACATGAGCACTTCGCCGCCCAGAAACAGGTGGATCGTCATGATCTCGAAGAGCGCCCCCATCGAGCATTCGTTGCGCGGGTTGCCGAGAAGATTGATCAAGGGGTGATTGTCGTCAGCAACGAACTGACCGTCCGGGCCCGGCACCTCGACGTACAGGTTTTTGGCTACCGAGGCTATCGACGTGCTGACCAGCTCCACCGCCCGCCAGGCATACGGGTTGCGCACGGCCTTGCGGGCCATCGATTCGTAGGTCGGCTTTGACCAGTCGGCCGATAGCCCGATAAAATACGTGGTCAGGGTACGCGAGACACCCCAGAAAAAGTACTTCAACACCATGGGGATGCGCCCGATCTTGCGGGTTACGCCGTTCAGGCCGGCCTTTGCAGCGCGTGCCGTGCGGCTGAACGGGCTTAATTTTTCTTTCTTCATTTCTTTACTCCTTTGAACAAATGCCACTTCCAGATGCGGCGCATTTCTTTGATATCAATACGATCCCCATAGCGATCCGCCACCGCGCCCCAATGCGGAAACGTACGGACGTGCGCCGGGTCGTCGAACTCGGGTACGCTGACGATGCAAGTGCAGCCGGCCGGGATCAGGTCTAGTACGTCCATGTCGTATTCGATGTGCTCTAGTACTTCCATGAGAACGAAAGCCGCATCCGGAGAAATGAGCGGAAATTCCATCTGGAGCAGATCTTGCGCCTCGAACTTGAAGTGACCCGGTAGCCCAATATTTTGCGCCTTACGGATCGCCACCGGCGAGAAGTCAAAACCCCAATACGATAGCAATTCAATTCCGCGTCCGGGCAAGAACTCATGCAGATACTCCGCAAAATGCCCGGGGCCGCAGCCTAGATCAATAACCAGCGGCGTGCCCGATTCAATCATGCCGGTAGCCGCTTTGTACAGGCGCTGCCGGACGCTTCGGTAGTCCCGCCACGAATGGACCGAGCTGCTCTCGTACGTCTCATCGTAATAGGATGCCGGCCGCTCCATCACTTCAGCACCTCGGGGCCTACGCTCATGTTTTGGCGTTCACGATACGCTGCCTGCCGGCACGCATTCTGGCAATAGTACACATTCGAGCGAGGCGAGCGCCGGTAGAACGAAAAGCCGCAGTGCGAGCATTTAAACTCCCAACTCCGGCGCTTCTCGTTCCACGTTGGTTGGTTTTGCTTTAATGCCATAGCTACGAAAGACTCCGGGCACGAGCGACGCCCATGCTCTTGTTCAAGTGACTGCATATATACCTCAGCGCATCGAGTAAGTGGTAGGTTTCCTTATCCTCAATCTTTTCGATAGGCTCACCCATGTCGTCCAGCTCCCGACTGTAGCTCTCGAATTCATCGATGATCTCTGCCAGGTCGTCGAAGACCTTCAGCCGCCCCGCCTTGAGCAGGGCGTACACGCGGTTGATGCCCACCTCTACATCCGACACGGGCGGCTCGTGGATGAACAGACGCCCGGCGCGGAACTCCTGCCGCCACTGCCCCTCAGACTTCGCCCCACCGTACGCCGTCATGCGCCCAGGCTCACCAGCGCGCATCTTCTCGGCGTGTTCCTTCGATGTCATACCGCCCTTGTGGTAGGTGCGGTACAGGAATAGTTCACCAGTTTCCGGGCTCCGGGCGATAGAGACGGCCGCCGTGTTGACGCCACCGAAGTCGATACCGACGAAACGCGGCCAGTCATCCGGGATGTCAAAGCGCTTTACCTTCGAGTCGGCGCCGAAGCAGTCGTAGATCATACCGGCGGGCCGCTCGAATACCCCCTTGTACATCATGTTGAACTTCCAGCGCGGAAGCTCCCGCTCGGCGCGCTCATACTCGGATCGGGGAAAATTAGGGTTCATAGTCGATGCGAACTGGACGAGCTCGATATCCGCATTTGGGTCTTTGGCCCGGTCGTGGATCTGCGTCTTCAGCCACCCAAGCGTATATGGCGTCGTGGTCATCAGGGCACGCCCCTCGTAGATCGACAGGCGGCGCTGAATGGCCTCCCATGACCCGAGCTTAAATTTCCTTTGTCCCGGCTCGTCCATCCATACCGCCTTCGCTGTAGCCGATTCCAGGCTGTCAGGGTCCTGGGCGTGGCCAAAAAATACCTGAGTGCTGTCGTTATAGGATCGTCCCCATACGGCTTCTTGGCCGCCCTTTGATATCTCGAAGATACGGTCCGCTATGTGGTAATCTCCGTAGCCCAGGCGGCGCTTGAAAAGCCCCAGGAACTCGGGCAACACCTTCTTTTGCATGAGGGGATACGTAGGGCATGCGACCATGTAATCGCCGGGACCACACTTTTTCATCTCGTCGAGCAGCCACCATGGACCCGTAACAGTCTTCCCTGACTGTGTGCCAGCCAGCATGAGCAAGAAGCGCTTATCGCTCTGCAAGATGCGGCGCTGGCCGGGGTGGTCCTTGAAGCGGAGCGCACCTTTCTTGTCGACCACATAAGGGCTATATAAGGCGCTAATCTCCATCGTAAGGGGACGTGTCTACCGACTTGATCGGGATCGGGCCGCCGCCGGGGCCGCTGTGCTCGTGGCGTTCGATATATCCTCGGTCCTTCGCCTGCGTCTTAAGATAGAAGATGATCGCCGTGTCGCTGCCCTCGTTGATGCGTTGCAACAGCTTCAGTTCCGCCGTGTCCTTCGTAAGCTCCCGAGCATCTTCAACGGCTTGCTTTACCGTCGGATATCGGTTGATGTAATTGTATACCGTAGTTCGATCACAGCCCAGTATTCTGGCGGCAGCAGACAGAAAGCCCTTGGTATCTGTGATCGCCTTGACTACCTCGCCAGCATTATATTTAGCCGCCATCTTTTTTTAGGTGTTGAAAGTGTTGATCCCTGCCCGCCGCGTGTTACCGGCCCGCAGGGCGTCACAGATCCGCTTCTGAACGTCGCTATTTAGTTTTGTCTTACGCATAATTAGAGCGCCGGGGTCGGTGCTGCCCCGCCTGTCTCCCGGCTGGAAAGCCGGGCGCATCTGCTGTCATGCTGCCGGCGCTTGTTCCCGTTTCGGGTATGGTTTCGCAAGCGGTTCTATCTGCTTGCGCATTTCTTTGTCGAGCGGGTATAGGTAACGATGTTTAGGCTTTAATTTTTTGCTCGGTAGATCCCTATAATTCACTACAGAACCCCGTTCTCCGCTGCCCCAACCCGATGTCATAGTCCTATTGTGAACCCATTCTCCTTTATAAAACCATGCTGTACCAGGTTCAGTATCTCCTGAATAGATCCAATTTCCTGCCTGGTATATCCCACCATGATGCCCCTGTTCTGGATCTGCAAAACTAACGACAAGCCGCAATCCTTCACTCTGGATTTTCAGCATCTTTAAAGATATAGATATGATTCTGGTAACAGATGCATCATGGTTTCTTAATGCAACCCTAACAAGTTCACATACTTCGAACTGAGATAATTTATACGATGCCCCTAATGTCGGAGTGTTGCCATGACTGAATAGTATCGCTCCTATAAAATCACCATTCTCCCAAACGCCAAACCTTGATGTCTTTCCTGCTGGCATACGCTTTGAATAATGCCAGTTCATCACAGCAAACCGCGCCGCTTCGTAGCTACACCAGTCTATTTTCAATTCAGGGCGTGAACTCATGACCGCACTCCGGGCAGGTTACTTTTGCTTTCTCATCGAGCCGCCCTTGTTCGTCAATGCCTACTGGCTGGAAGTTGGGTGCATCCAATCCTAACTCGTACAGCAGCGCGTCCACATCATCCCCGTCGTACCCCGTCCCGAGTAGCCCTTCGCTACTCGCCGCCAGCGTCTGCAGCAACTCCGCCAGGATCTCGTTATCGTACGTCGCCAAGTCGCTGTGCCGGTTGTCACCGATCAAGACCTTGATGGCGTGGATGTCGCCGTCCGTCTCGATGTATTCGACCGGGATCTTGAGCATACCGAGCGCCAGCGCCGCCTTTACGCGATGGTTGCCGGCCAATACGCGGGAATCCCGTTTGTCGACGATCACACGACCGTAAAAGCCGTTCTCCTTGAATGAGGTAGCAATCGCCCCAACATCGCCCTGACGCGGGTTCGTCTCATGCAAACGAAGTTCAGACGGGTCCGCCATGCCGGTCTCCAGGTTAAGGAGCCGGATCGGATCGCCGTCTTTTGTTTCGATGAATGCCATAACGAAAAAAGTTATACTTTTTTATTTAGACATATTGCAGACATATAACTCATTGAGTTATATTGTACATAGTTAATCAGTAGCACACACAACCGGAGAAAACGATGACTATCACGAGTAACACGATTTACAAATGGGAGGGCGGCGGCCAAACCCAGAGTATCGATTTTATGACCGAAAACGGAACGCGGGTCCTGCTCTCGATCAGTTCTAACGGTAGCTATACCGTTGTCTATAAATACAATCAGATTGGCCGCCGCAATCGTCGTATAGGCAAAACGTTCTGGAGCCTCGACGAGATGATGGCCCACTACAAAACGATTCGTTCCGAACTTTTGGCAGCACTTCAAGAGCCCAAAGAAAACGCGTTTATCGAAACCGTATAGGCCAGAAACATATAACCGGAGAAAACGATGTCCAGATTAATCTCAACCAACGATACAGCGAAGCTCATCCGAAAAGCCTTGAAGGATAATTTTCCAGACACGAAGTTCGGTGTGCGTTCAAAAAAGTATAGCGGCGGCTCTTCGATCACAGTATCTTATACCGATGGTCCGCCTTATAAAGCCGTTAAGAAAGTGGCTGAACGGTTCGAAGGCGCCAGCTTCGACGGTATGCGAGACCTAAAGGAATACAAAACCCACGTCGACGAAAACGGAGAGATGGTCCATTATGGCCCCGATTTCGTTTTCGTAAACCGTGACTATTCCGATGCTGCTACTTACTGGGCGACTCGCTACGTGCTCGAAACCCAACACCTGACCGTCTGGCGTAACGGCGAACTTACCGACTGGGATGGTGAAGGCGATTACAACAAAGAATCAGTAATGATCGGCCAGAGCCGCGAATACGTCGATGCTTACGCCCGGACTAGAATCCTTCAAGATTTAGATCTTTCATAGAATGAAACCAGCAGACCTCAAGGCAAAGCTCGGCAAGTACGCCGGGCTTTTGCTGTATCCCGCATTCACGCGCTCGTACTGGCGTCAGGTCGTACACAAAGATCTGACGATCCAGCCCGATCGGGTGGAGGCCATTTGTAAGGCTATTGATCAACATATCAAAGAACTAAAGCGGATTAAGAACGAGCTTAAACCGTAAATCTCACCCCGTGATATTCGACGGCCTGACATCAAAGAACCCCGGCTCTTCCGCCGTCGCGCCAGCCCTGGTAGAGGAGATATTTTTGGCAACCCTTACCATATCACGCCGCCGGCTGGTTGATCCATGAATTCTCGAGCGGCGTCCGCTCCACGGTCATACTTTCGGTGCGCGTGAGCGTCACAGTCTGCCCGTACATGCTGTAAAAGCTGACCAGCTTACGCGATAGCTGCGCTAGGTACTTACATATCGTGTCGACATCATCCTTCGATGTGAACCGCCCCTGCTGAGCGCGGTTGTGGATCGCGGTCGCATACTGCTGTATGTGCTCGAGGTCGCGTTCTTTCTCGTCCTGGGGATCGAGTATCGGGGTGGACATCCTCACGCCTCCACGGGCTGTAGCCCGTTCTTGATGTGGTAATGTAGCATACCTTCTTAGGGTTGATGTGCGCAGCACGTTTGCGACTCGGGGGACAGCCGCTGATTTGGTTTCAGTCTAAGATACTGAATTTACAGTGTTTAGTTCAAATGCGCGTAGATGTAGGCGCTAGGAGTTGTCGGTATAGCCATCACTCCGCGCCCGACTGGGCGCTTATTGATTTTACATACTCCTCGGCTTCCTGCATAGCAGCCTGAAAACCCATGCCGCGATCCTTGAGTTTTTCATACGTACCTACAGGAATTACACATTGGTCCTCAAGCCACTGGCAGCAATGCTTAAAGCATAGGTTGTGTTCAACGGCCAGAACCGCCACATCAAAGGGCGTGAAAACCCCGTTTTTATATTTGATTATTTTGCCAGCTTTCTCGGCAAGAACCGGGGCAACGTCTTTGTATACGGATTTAAGAAGATAAACCCATCGCTTACCACGCGCGGTTTTTAGTTCATTGCTCAATGGATGTACCATATGTCCGAAAACTCCTATTTCAGGGTATATCATTCAGGGTATTTAACGTATGGAAAATGCTCTCTCATAAGCCCTTCAATCATCTCTCGCCCGGCTTCGTACAAATCGTATCCATAATGCGCTGCCAGATTCGCCTCTACGATTACACGGGTTTCCGCATGAATCTTGATTGTATCCCTGTTTTTCTTATACCATTCCACGACTTCCCATTCCCCCGAAATGGCGCGGCCGGCCCCGGCCCAGTCCGCTACCATTTCAAGTGCATACTTTTCGGGCATCGGGATAACCTGTAATCCGCCATCATCTTTCGGATATGCCCAATACTGCCAGTGGTGTTTATTGTATCTTTGATGATGTAACCAGGCAGTCTTAAACCGCTCGTCCGCCCAGTGGCCGAACGGCGCAAGCTCCGCGCAGGAGTAGCGCGAATTTGCGTCGGACCACTCATCCCATTGCAGTTCCTTTTTATCCCTGTAGAAATTGTCTACATATGGGAACCACTCGGCGAACGAAAACTTGCTCCAATCATGAATAATCAGACGCCATAAAGGGGCTCCGATCTTGATGCCGGCCACAAATACGAACCACTTATGGCGCATAACATAGCCCAAGTATTTAATGTGGCTTTCCATAACCTCACCCCGTTACGTTTACTGAGGAATTAGCCTCATATGCCTATCGTGAAAGACGTAGCAAGCCCTGCCCTTGTCCAGTTCAACCCGGAAGCCCCACTCAGCAGTTACGCCAATCTTCTCGTAATCTACTACAGTACCAACCTCGCCCTCATGAGGGTGTCCGTTCTTTAGCAAGATCCTTTTCCCGATGAGATCCTCTGTTTTCATTTTCATGATTCAACCTCACATCTTTACGATTAATTTCCAGTAGTACTGAACCCGACCACATAGGTATGCGGTAAATCTCCACCTGTGCTCATGATACACGTGGTTGGAGCAAGTCCATACGGTTTTGATCTGTTTCATATTCACCCCGTTACGTTGTTTTCAGGCGGATCGGGAAGCGGCATCCAGTGCGTAGGGGATCTTCTGCATTCGTAACCGCTGTCGTCCATTTCTACCCACCCCTTAACACCTCCCATATATGATTCCTTGTTGGACCAGTAGTTGATCATGTAAGATGCTCCATCATGACCAAGAAACTGAGTACCGTCTCTAGGCGCGGTGTTGATTGGCTGCCACGTCAAATCTTGTTTGAGTATATACAAAGCATCCTCGGCAGCCTCAGTGACTCCGGGGTTCATTCTTGTTTCCAGGCAATCGATCGCACGCTGCAACGCCTGTATAGCTTCAGGTCTTGTCATAACCTCACCCCGTTACGTTTCCAAATTTAGCCGCGCTCGTTTCGGCGTCGCTGGTTGACCCCTATTTCAGGGTGTATCATTCAGGGTATTTAACGTGGCCGCAGTGTGGGCATCTGTTCGCCATCATAGACATACCATCACATCATTCCAAAGAATAAACACAGATCCATCCTCGTCGATATCTACAGATCCCGAATGCCCACAGGAGCAGCACTCAACACTGTCGGCAGAAAAAAAATCTTCTTCTCTCATAGTAATGACTTCTACGTCGTCCCCACATTCAGGGCAATTCTCATTATCCAGATGATATCTACGCTCTACTTTTTCCATAACATCACCCCGTTACGTTTACGAATTTCGACGCCGACGTGTCGGCGTCGCTGATTAAGTGCTCATAAACCATCGTCGTTTCAGGCTTCGCATGGCCTAAGAACTTCTGCGCCTGCACGATATGCGCCCCGGACTCGAGCGCCAGCGTGCAAGCCGTGTGCCTCAAAGCGTGCGGCGAGATCACGCGGCCGGCAAGCGCGGAGATCCGGCGAATGACGTAGTACACCGCCTTGTCCGTCATCCGATTCCCACGAATGCGCGGGTCTCGATGCAGTGACCGGAACAGCGGCCCGCTTCGGAATCCATATTCGACCTTCACCCGCTCGATTGCCTCTAGGATGTGCGGCTCGATCAGGACCGTACGCGCACCGCCTTTGGCCTTCGGGATAAAGAGTTCTTTGTATTCCCCGTTCTGCCGGATGTGCTCCAGGTCGATGCTGACCAGCTCGGAGCGCCTCAAAGCACACCCGACCAGCATCAGCACCATACAGCGGTCTCGCGTGCCGGTCACGCCTGTCGTCATCTCGGCGGCCGAGACGAGCCGGTTCGCCTGGTCTCGGGAGAGCCAGACGATAGACGCCCTTTGATTCACCTTCGGGGCCGGGCGAATGATCTCGCCGTCGGCCGGGTTGCGGTCGATCACGCCGACGGCGACCATGTGTTTGAAAAACTTCATCACGGTTGCCCGGCATCTGCGTATCGTGGCCGGCGCCCTGCCCTCGTTCTCCAGGTGCTGCAAGAAGGCGTCGACATGAACACTCGTGACGGTGCGCACGTCGGCCGGCGTCATCTCGTCCGTGCCCGTCGCCAGACGGGCGAACGAGCGGAGAGCCTGACCGTAGGTGCGGCGCGTCCGTGGGTTGCCGTATCGCATCAGCAGGAAGCGCTCGATTACGTCCGCGCCTTCCGGGTAGCCGTGATATGCAGAACTGGAGGCCGGGCGTTTCGCCAGCTTCTCAGATGCGCTATGTACCTGGATTTCGTTCGCTGGCATGGCTCAAGTCTCCATTACAAACAGTACGTAGATCAGAATATTGATCATTGAGATCAAGAAACCAAGCACCAGGAACACCACAGCCCTACGCATAGCCCGATCAACCATCTCGTGTGCTCGGTAGAGATCATAATTTCGTTGGAGGTTGATAAACAGTTCAGGGGATACATCGAACGCCGAAGCGAGTGACTTTGCCATAGCTGGAGAAATGTCTCTCTTACCGGAAATTATGAGGCTAATGGACTGAGGGGCAGCATTAAGAGTGTAGGCCAAGTCGGCCTGATCCCAGCCGCGGGCTTCAAGCTCTTCACCGATGTAAACACCAGGGTGGTCAACGGGAAAGCTGGTGGTCTGCATGTTGGATACCTTCGTCATGCGGGCTTTTAGATCTGTTACGAACTCCTCGAAATTCTCTACCTTCATACTCTCCTCACTCCACGCGCCGAATGGGTTTCTGGCCTTGGCCTCATCCAGGCTATTCCTAGCGATTGCTAGTACCTCATCAATCGCCGCCAGCCACTCGGCGTCGCGCTCGGCGCGGACTCGCTTCTCTATTGCAGCTTCAAGTATCTTCATCAGGTTCACCCCTTGACTTCGCCCGTCATGCGGGCTTTATCAGCACGCTCTTTTATGTCGGCCAGTGCATCCTCATTAGTGGCGAAGAAGTCAGGCACACGGAACAGGCTCGACGCTGCATAAATCAGCGCTCCGGCTGCGCTAGGTCCGACCCTTTCTTCGAGGTCGTATCCCTTTTTTCCTGCAAGGTGGACATGCCAGCCGGCGCGGCTGTGAGTCGTTTCGCATGTATGATATACATTCATTTCAAGCTTATCCGGCATGCCGCATACCTCCTCGCAAATTTTAACGTCTATCTCCTCAACTACAGGCACATCGCCCAGGTCGGCTCCGCTCAGGTCGGCTCCGAACAGGTCGGCTCCTCTCAGGTTGGCTCTGAACAGGTCGGCTCCTCTCAGGTTGGCTCCTCTCAGGTCGGCTCCTCTCAGGTCGGCTCCTCTCAGGTTGGCTCCTCTCAGGTCGGCTCTGAACAGGTCGGCTCCTCTCAGGTTGGCTCTGAGCAGGTCGGCTCCTCTCAGGTCGGCTTCGAACAGGCTGGCTCCGAACAGGCTGGCTCCGAACAGGTTGGCTCG
>Ga0209954_1000005_pt1 | contig 38110 bp, 27 predicted proteins | sample SalPon2A_A_D2_MG_FD_185715 | JGI IMG/M metagenome (GOLD analysis project Ga0209954, IMG submission 185715) | Soil microbial communities from South San Francisco under conditions of wetland restoration - Salt Pond MetaG R2A_A_D2_MG (SPAdes)... | ecosystem: Environmental > Terrestrial > Soil >...
CCCACCCCACCTATAATCTGTGAATCCTGTTCACAGTTGACCTGGGTACAGATTTCACGTACCATGTGAAAATGACACAGCAGAACGCAGCGCGATCGCTCCCGCTCCCTGTCGCTTCAACGCGACCTCGTCATCGCAGCCTCCACCTGGTTGCTCCGGCTAGGACTGCAAGAGAACCGTGGGTCCCACCCGGCCGAAGCCTCCATCTGGTAAACATCGAAAACCTCATGAGCAGCCCTCGGGGTCCGCGAAAAGGCGTTGACGATGTGGTGGTCCAATATCAGCGTGCGGCCGGCATGCGGCCCCATGATCACGCCCTGATCTCATGCCACCCACGACTCGCCGTCGCGGTGTCCCAAGCATGGAAAGGAACTCCGCGACTTCGAGTCACTGGCGACCCGAGCAGTGCCGACGAGACCTTACTGCGAGAACTGAGGAACCCCGACTGGGTAGCACCCCGCTATGATCGGCTTGTGATCGGGTCCGGTGACTCGATCTTCGCCGCCAAAGCCAGTACGTTGCGCAAACTAGGAGTGCGAGTCGGGGTGATCTCACAAGCGCCAGCGCTCTCACACCTGCTCGCCGAGTCCGCTGACTTCATCCGCTACATTCCCGACTTCTGAGGGAGCCAGCTTGAGCAAGCCCAAATCTGACAATCTAGTCACCGTGGGAGAGATCGCGAAGATCGCGGCGTTCGGTCCCTCCACGGTTTCCAATTGGCGGAAACGCCATGAGGATTTTCCGGTGCCCTCGAAGTCAACCCCTGCTGGGGACCTGTTTGTTCTTGGTGAAGTGCTCGCCTGGCTCGAAACCCATGGCAAGACCTATGAGCTTCCCAGAAATTCTCTATCAGAGGAGCTTGCGAAGATCTTCTGGTACCTGTCGGACACGCTTCGAGACAGACACCGGCCGGAGTTCTTGCTTGAGATTTTCCTTCAGCTTGTCTACGTGCAGACCCACCCGCCTCAGAAAGCTCGGGGCTCGCAGAGCAGCAGCCCCTGGGATCAGTTCCGGTCCGACCTCGTTAACGACCCCAAGGCTGCACTGATGAGCCTTGCCGACCAATACGACCCACCCGTATCGACTGTCTTGAGGCCAAGATGGGGAGACCAGGGTATGCCGGGCAAGGCTTTAGCCCGCGTCTGCCGAGACCTCGAAGCGCTACCTCTGGACGAGGGACTTGACGCAGCCATTTCCAAGCTGATTCGGGGCACGGAGGATCGGCTCAGCGGCGAGCACACCACCCCACCCGCCATCAGAAAGCTCTTTGCAAGCCTACTCTCTCCCCTTGAAGGAAGCCTCTACGATCCCGCCTGCGGAACGGGCCTGCTTCTCGCGGAGCTCTGGTCATCTGCCAGGGATCAGGGTGTCAGATTGTATGGTCAAGATATTAACGCTGCTTCTTGGCGCCTAGCAGTCCTTCACCTTGCCATCATTGACGCTAAGTTTGACCTGGGTGATAGTCCTGCGGACATTTTCCAACACGACCAACATTCCGAACTACGCGCGGACAGAATCGCTCTGGACCCACCTCTAAGAATGTCCTTAAAACACACTGAGAGGCTTCAAGCCGACCCACGTTGGGTCTACGGGCTTCCTCCAAAGAACTCCGGCGACCTGGGTTGGATGCAACACCTCGTCTGGCATCTCGACGACCAAGGGCTCGGCGCGATGCTATGTCCGCCTTCGGCCCTGCTCGGGGGCGGCGTAGAAAAATCGATTCGTCAAAACCTGGTGGAGTCAGGGGTACTGGAGGCTGTCGTACAGTTGCCCGCGGGCCTCTTGTCTAGAACAACTATTCAGTTGACCCTACTTACTTTCAATAAGTCGAGATCTACTTCCTCAATCTTATTCATCGACGCCCGGAATATGGGCAATAAAGTCCGCGGCAATCCTCTTGACCTCAACGATACAGAAATTGGACGGCTGGTAGATGCTGTCAGAGAATGGAGAGCCGGCACCTTCAAAGATGAGCCTGCTTTTTCTACCTCGGCCACCGCGGACGAAATCCTAGATCTTGATAGCGATCTCACACCGGCCCATTACATCGATTACCTTGAAGGCCAAGCGAAAATCGACGGAAAACCCGTCCTAGAAATTCTTGATGCCTTGCGCTCAGAATTAGTTCATGATGTCGCCAACGCTCGTAAGTCGTTGCAAGCAGCGGAGACAACCGTCCAGAGACTCGGTAAAAAACTATGACCGAATGGAAAACAGTCCCCCTGGGCGACTTGATAAAGGGCGCTCCCCGGACGGGGGTCAGGCAGGAAGAAGGAGAGGTAGCCGCATCAACCCCCTTCATATCAACCGGCCTAGTGAGCGCCGGCCTCCCCATCCTTGCGCAACCGCCAGAGGAATTCACAGCCATCGACCCAAAGGATCGTACTGTGCGCCGAGGGGATCTTCTACTCGTTTCAAGAGGCGTAAACTTCGAAAAACCCACCAGATGTTCCAAAGTCGAGTTCGACGAGTGCGCCGCCTACTCTGAATCCCTCGTTCGCCTCAGGATCAAGCCTGAAATAGCAGATCCCGACTATGTGAGACTCTTTCTGACCTCAAGGCTGGGGAGGTTGTCGCTCGGGGCAATAGCGACCGGATCGGTCATCACCAACCTCCCATATAGATCACTGGTTCGAGCCCAGATTCGAGTACCGGACCTGAATCACCAACGAGAAATCGTCACGGTCATGAGAGATATTGAGCAGGCCGAGATAGATCTTGAGACGTTGATCAGCACTGTGTCTCGGACGCGGGACGCACTTCAGGAAGCGCTGATCCGCGATCTCCTTCAGCCTACTTCTGCCAAGGTTGGTCAATAGAAACTGTCGCTGATGAGTTCGACCACCGAAAAGATCCTCTTCGCTCTCTGACCAATAGCTACAAGAGCGGTGCAGGCGGACTCCGGCAGTTTTGCCAAGCCCTCCAAGCTGTCCGGCCGAGCCTCGCGGCCCTGGATGATCAGCCCCCCACGCCCTCGCCACCTTGACTTTGACGAAGCGGCTAGGGAGCGTCGACGCCACAATGGCGCCCGAATTGGAGGAAACAACACCACCAGAAGGAGGGTACCCGACTCCTGCATCAGCCACGGGCGCTCATCCGCAGCGCTTCGCGTCCGAGATCATTGGGCCCATTCTTGTCCTCCTCCAAGGCCGAGCGACAGCAGTAAGGTTAAGGAAGAAAGCAGCCCGATTTTCCGCTAGGAGGGACCATGACGACCCGATCCCGACTCCGCTCCCGATTCACGCCGCTACGTTCGGCTGCGATCTTGATCCTGATCATAGCCCTTGCCCTTGCCGTCGGATCCTGCTCCGTCCAACCGCGCTACAACAGCCTTGACCTCGATCTACTGCCATGTGAGCAAGGCGACTCGCCCGTGTTCTTCCAACCAGTGGAGTTCGACAAGATTGGCAACTTGAAGTTTCCCGAGCAACGCCACCACCTCCTGGAGCGTCTCCGGCAGCAACAGGTTCGCTCGGTCAACGGTCGGGAATCGGCCCCGGTCACCGATCTCATCTTCTTCGTCCACGGGTGGAACAAGAACCCGGCCAGCGCCGAGGTCGACTACCAGAACTTCATCTGCCGGCTGCACGGGCGTCTCCGCCAAGCCATCGGCGAACGGAAAGATCAAGGGGGCTTGCTGGTCATCGGTGTGTTTTGGCCCTCGACCATCACCAACCGGCCCCAGGAACCGCTGCTGGTCAAGCCGGCCTCCTACTTCCGAATTCGCCGGCAGGCGGACCACATCGCCAAAGAAGGTCTGGCCCCGTTGCTCCAGGACGTCTCCCAGGACATCGCGCCCAGTACCCGGGGAGGCCGAAGGCTCCAACTGCACTTGATCGGCCACAGTTTTGGCGGGCGAATGCTGGTCGAGTCCATGCACAAGTTGGACGAAGAGGAGGACCTGGTTGAGTTCCTGAGCGCCCCCGACTCGGTCAACGTCCTCCTCCTGAACCCGGCCATCGCACCCGAGAGCTTCGCCTGGATCGGGGACGCGGTTTCTCGTTCCCGGGCCAAGGGCGAACGGGCCCGCTTCACCGACGACACCGGTTCCTACCTGTTCAACGTGCACTCGCGCCACGACTCGGCCAACCGGATCCTGTTTCGGTTGGCGTCACTCTTCAATGATGACCCGGCGAACTGCGCCGCAGGCGCCTGCGGCGTGCCGTGTTACCCATCAGCCCGCGTTAATGAGAGCGGTGGGCTCGACTCCAGGCGGCCCCGAGACTCGTCCGACATCAACGCCTGGAACATCGACGCCACTCCCATCGTCTTCGGGCACTCCGACATCTACAAAGGCCGGGTCGCCTCCCTGGTGGCCAATCTCCTTTACGACGCTGAGGTCCGGGCCAGCCTGCCATCGGAATTGCCCTCCGACGGCTGTAACGACTGACCCACGCTGCGCGACACCGCCCCGGCCACCACCCCCCCGGGCGGCCCACCCCACCACCCCCCCGTGCCCTCCTCCACCGCCCACCCTGACGTGGCGGGCCGTCCGGGGCGCCGCCACAATGGTGGGCAGGTTCTGATAGCGACTACTACCAGCGGGAGGGCACCCGATGCCGGCGAACGATTCCTGGTTCCTCGACGAGTTGAACCGAAGGGGGGTGTCGCGGCGCGACTTCCTGGGGTTCTGTGGCACGGTGGCGGCGGTGCTGGCCATGCCGAAGCGGGTGGGGGCACAGATCGCCGAGGCCATCGAGACGAAGGAGAAGCCGTCGCTGGTCTGGCTGGAGTTCCAGGACTGCGCCGGCAACACCGAGTCGTTCCTGCGCGCCGCCCGGCCGACGGTGGCGGACGTGATCCTGGACACCCTGTCGGTGGACTACCAGGAGACCATCATGGCCGCCGCCGGCCACCGGGCCGAGGAGGCCCGCAGCCGGGTCATCGAGGAGAACAAGGGCAAGTACATCGCGGTGGTGGAGGGCTCCATCCCGGTGGGCGACGGCGAGGTCTACTGCACCATCGGCGGGCGCTCGGCCCTGGACATCGCCCAGGAGGTCTGCGGCAACGCGGCGGCGACCATCGCCATCGGCACCTGCGCCGCTTACGGCGGCATCCCTGCGGCGGCCCCGAACCCCACCGGGGCCCGCTCGGTGAGCGAGGCGCTGCCCGGCGTCGGACCCATCATCAACCTCCCCGCCTGCCCCGCCAACGCCGAGAACCTGACCGCAACGGTCATCCACTACCTGACCTTCGGCCGCTGGCCGGCGCTGGACCGCCTGGGGCGGCCTCTGTTTGCCTACGGCAAGCTGATCCACGACAACTGCGAGCGCCGCGGCCACTACGACGCCGGCCAGTACGTGGAGCAGTGGGGCGACGCCGGGCACCGCAAGGGCTACTGCCTCTACAAGGTCGGCTGCAAGGGGCCGGTGACCTACCAGAACTGCCCCGAGGTGCAGTGGAACTCCCACACCAACTGGCCCATCGGCTGCGGTCACCCCTGCATCGGCTGCGCCGAGCCCAATTTCTGGGACCGCATGACGCCCTTCTACCGCCACCTCGACGGCGTCCCCGGCTTCGGGGTCCACTCCAACGTCGATGAGATCGGCCTGTGGGCCACCGCCGGCGTCGGTGCCGCCTTCGCCGCCCACGGCCTGGTGCAGATCGGCAAGCGGGTGGTCCAAGGCCCGGCCGGTGACCCACCCGGCGAGACCGAAGCTCACACGGAGGAGAAGTCATGACCCACGTCGTCGTCGATCCGGTCACCCGCATCGAAGGGCACCTGCGCATCGAGGCCGAGGTGGCCGGCGGCGAGGTCACCGACGCCTGGTCGTCGTCCACCATGTTCCGGGGCATCGAGCTGATCCTGAAAGGCCGCGACCCGCGGGACGCCTGGGCCTTCACCCAACGCCTGTGCGGGGTGTGCACGACGGTCCACGCCATCGCTTCCATCCGGGCGGTGGAGGACGCCATCGGCGCCCGGCCGCCGGCCAACGCCCGCATCCTGCGCAACCTGGTCATGGCCTCCCAGATGGTCCACGACCACGTCATCCACTTCTACCACCTCCACGCCCTGGACTGGGTGGACCTGGTGTCGGCGCTGTCGGCCGACCCGGCGGCCACTTCCCAGCTCGCCGAGTCCATCTCCGAGTGGCCGAAGTCGAGCAACAACTACTTCCGCGGCGTCCAGTCCCGCATCCAGAACTTCGTCGACCGCGGCCAGCTCGGCCCGTTCGCCAACGCCTACTGGGGCCACCCGTCCTACAAGCTGCCGCCGGAGGCCAACCTGATGGCGGTGGCCCACTACCTGGAGGCGCTGGACTGGCAGCGCAACTTCGCCCGCATCCACGCCATCCTGGGCGGCAAGAACCCCCACCTCCAGAGCTTCCTGGTGGGCGGCATGGCAACGCCGGTGGACCCGGACGAGCAGGCCGCCATCAACGTCCACTCCCTGGCCCAGATGCGCGGCATGGTGGCCGAGGCGAAGCAGTTCGTGGAGCAGGTGTACGTGCCGGACCTGCTGGCCATCGCCGGTTTCTACAAGGAGTGGGCGGGCCACGGCGCCGGCGTCGGCAACTTCATGGTCTACGGCGAGTACCCGCTGGACGACAGCGCCACGCCGAACCTGTTCTACCCCTCCGGCGTCATCCGCAACCGGGACCTCTCCCGGGTCGAGGACCTGGACCCGTCGCTCATCACCGAGCACATCCGCCACTCCTGGTACGACTACGAGGCGGGCGACGGCAAGGGGCTCCACCCGTCCCAGGGCGAGACCAACCCCAACTACACCGGCCCCAAGCCCCCCTTCGAGCGCCTGGACACGGACGAGAAATACAGTTGGCTGAAAGCCCCGCGCTACGCCGACACGCCGATGGAGGTGGGCCCCCTGGCACGCATGCTGGTGGGCTACGTCCGCGGCCACACCGGCATCCAGGAGAACGTCAACGCCACCCTGGAGGCGCTGGGGGTGGGGCCGGAGGCGCTGTTTTCCACCCTCGGCCGCACCGCCGCCCGGGGCATCGAGACCAAGATCCTGGTCAACACCCTGGACGGCTGGCTGGACGAGCTGGCGGACAACATGGACCGCGGCGACCTGGCGATCTGCGACACCTCCAAGTGGGAGCCCGAGACCTGGCCCCAGGAGGCGATGGGCGCCGGCTTCCACGAAGCGCCCCGCGGCGCCCTGGGCCACTGGGTCCACATCCGCGACGGCGAGATCGTCAACTACCAGTGCGTCGTCCCCAGCACCTGGAACGCCGGCCCCCGGGACGCCATGGGCCAGCGCGGACCCTACGAGGCGGCGCTGGTGGGAACCCCCATGGTGGACCCGGAACAACCCATCGAGATCCTGCGCACGGTCCACTCCTTCGACCCCTGCATGGCCTGCGGGGTCCACGTCCTCGACGCCAGCGGCCGCGAGCTGGTGCAGGTGAAGGTCCTTTGAGGAGGGGGGAGCGATGAACGTGCGCCAAGGCGTCCTCGAACCACAGGTGAAAGCGCGGCCCCGCAAGCCGCCGGCCGACCCTGGCCCGGCGGACCGGTCCTTCCACCGCGCCTACCCGGAGCACCTGGTGCGGGTCTACGTCTGGGAGATCCCGGTGCGCCTGTGCCACTGGCTGATCTTCTTCTCCATCATGACCCTGGCCGCCACCGGCTTCTACATCGGCACCCCGTTCATCAGCGTCCCCGGCGAGGCCGGCGACCACTTCGTCATGGGCACGGTGAAGGTGGTCCACTCCTACGCCGCCATCGTCTTCGCCCTGGCGGTCCTGGTGCGCATCGTCTGGATGTTCATGGGCAACCGCTTCGCCCTGTGGGACAAGTTCCTGCCGGTGCGGGAGCGGCGCTGGAAGGGCCTGTGGCCGACGGTGAAGTTCTACCTCTTCGCCCGCAGGAAGCCCCCCGGCTTCGTCGGCCACAACCCGGTGGCGGGGCTCGCCTACCTGCTGATCTACGGCCTCTGCCTGCTGGAGATCGCCACCGGCCTGGCGCTCTACCAGGCCAACGCGGAGATCGGCTCGTGGACCAAGGCGTTTGAGTTCCTCGTGCCGCTGTTGGGCGGCCTCCAGGGGGCGCGGTGGATCCACCACGTCATCATGTGGCTGCTGCTGGGGTTCTTCCTGCACCACGTCTACAGCGCGCTGCTGATGTCCCAGATCGAGCAGAATGCCACCATGGAGTCCATCTTCTCCGGCTACAAGTTCGTGCCTGAGGAGGATCTGCTGTACTCCGGCTACCGATTCCGGCCGCGCACCGGCCGGGTCACCAAGGTGCGCCGGAGCGACACGGCCGAGGAGGCCCCCACCCAGGGGGTCGCCGAGGGCCGATCCTCCCCCACCGGGGCCGCCGATCGTCCGGCGGCCCCGGTGGACGGCACGCCGGGAGAGGGCTGAATGACCCACCCCAGTCCTACCCACCGCAGTTCGAAAAGCCGCCGCCTCACCGTGCTCGGCCTGGGCAACGTCCTGTGCTCCGACGACGGCGTCGGCCCGGCCGCCATCGGCCAACTCTGGCGCGGCTGGAAACCACCGGCCAGCGCTTCGGTGATGGATGGCGGTACCCTGGGCATGGCCCTGGTGCCGACCCTTGAATCGGCGGACGACGCCATCCTGGTGGACGCGGTCTTCCTCGACGACGAGCCCCCCGGCGCCCCGGTGCGGCTGGAGGGCGACGACATCCCCCAGGCCGTCCTGCACCGCCTCTCGCCCCACCAGATCGGCGTCGCCGACCTGCTCGACAGTCTCCGCCTGCTGGGGCGCACGCCGCCCCGGCTGATCCTGGTCGGCCTGGTGCCGGCCAGCCTCAGCCTGGGGGTGGAGCTCACCCCCAGGGTCGCCGCCGCCATGCCCTCCCTGGTGGAGTGCATCGTGGCCGAAGCCGACCGCCTGGGCCACACCTTCCAACGCCGGAGCCCCGATGAGATCACCGACCCCCTGGCCACAAATCCTGCTGCTGCTCTCGGCGTGTTTCATGGCCTTGGCGTGTGAGCGCCCGGCGCCCCGGCCCGCCGGGGAGGTGGAGTTGACCCGGGAGGCCTTGGCCTCGCCGGAGGTCATCGACCGGGGGCGGACGCTGTTTTCCCACCAGTGCGCCGTCTGCCACGGCGATGGCCGGGGCAACGGCCCCCGGGCGGCGCGCCTGGCCAGCCGGCCGGCGGACCTGACCGGCCCGACCTGGCAGCGGGGCCTTGCGCCGCGGGACGTCTACCGCATCATCCGGGACGGCGTGCCGGGCACCGACATGCCCTCCTGGACGGCGATGCGGCCCGAAGACCTGGCCGCGCTGACCGCCTTCGTGCTGTCGCTGGACGGCTCCCCCGGGGTGGCCGACATCGACGCCGGGGCGCAGCCTGAACCACCTCCCGAACCAACCCCGGAACCAACCCGAGAACCAACCCAGGAGACCACACCATGACCGGCCGCCGCATCCACGTCGAGGGCGTCGTCCAGGGCGTCGGCTTCCGCCCCTGGGTCTACCGCCTGGCCCGGGAGGAGGGGATCGCCGGCGAAGTGAGAAACGGCGACCACGGCGTCACCATCGAGGCGTTCGGCAGCGACGCCGCCCTGGCCACCTTCGTCCAGCGACTGCGCACCGCCCCGCCGCCCGCCGCCGCCATCCGCAGCCTCGACTGGCAGAGCCTGGAAGACGCCGGCCCGGAGGACTTCCACATCGGCGCCAGCGCACCACCCCGGGCGCTGGCCAGCGGCGCGGCCCACGAGAGCCCCAACCGCAAGCTCTCCATCCCCGCCGACCTGGCCACCTGCGAGAACTGCCTGGAAGAGGTCTTCGACCCGGCGGACCGGCGCTACCGCTACCCCTTCACCAACTGCACCGACTGCGGGCCGCGCTACACCATCGCCCTCGGCCAGCCCTACGACCGGCCCGCCACCACCATGGCCGCCTTTCCCATGTGCGAGGCGTGCCGCCGCGAGTACGAGGATCCGGGGGACCGCCGCTTCCACGCCCAACCCAACGCCTGCCCGGAGTGCGGGCCGCGGCTGACGCTGCTGACCCCGGACGGGCAGCGCCTCGATGGTGCGGACGCCGGCGACGCCCTGGATCTCGCCGCCGAGGCCCTGGCCGACAACCGCATCGTCGCCGTCCACGGCCTGGGCGGCTTCCACCTCGCCTGCCGGGCCACCTCGGCGGAGACGGTGGCCCGCCTGCGACAGCGCAAACGCCGCCTGGCCAAGCCGCTGGCGGTGATGGTGCCGGACCTGGCCGCCGTCCGCCGCCTGGCCCTGCCCGGCCCCGCCGAGGAGGCGCTGCTGACCTCGGTGGAGCGGCCCATCGTCCTGGTGCGGCGCCGCGACGACGAAGAGCGCGGCCCGCTGGCCGACGAGGTGGCGCCGGGCAGCCCGCTGAACGGCCTGATGCTGCCCTACACGCCGCTCCACCACCTGCTCCTGGAGGCGGCCGGCGAGCCGCTGGTGATGACCTCCGGCAACCGCTCCGGCGAGCCCATCGCCCACGACGTCGGCCAGGCGCTGGAACGCCTCGGCGGCATCGCCGACCTCTTCCTGGCCCACGACCGGGAGATCGCCGGCTTCTGCGACGATTCGGTGGCCCGGGTGATCGACGGCGCGCCGCTGGTGATGCGCCGCTCCCGCGGTTGGGTGCCCCGCCCGGTGACGCTGCCGGAGCCGCTGCCGGCGCCGGTGCTGGCCTGCGGCGGCGACCTGAAGAACACCTTCTGCCTCGCCGTGGGGGACCGCGCCTACCTGAGCCCCCACGTCGGCGATCTCGAAAACCTCCACACCCTGGAAGCCTACGAGGAGGCGGTGGACCGCATGACCCGCTTCGTCGGCACCGCGCCGGAGATCGTCGCCCACGATCTCCACCCCCGCTACTGGTCGGCTCTCTTCGCGGCGGCGCAGCCGGCGGCGATGAAGATCGCCGTCCAGCACCACCACGCCCATCTCCTTTCTTGCCTGGCCGAGCACGAGCGTGCCGGCCCGGCGGTGGGGGTGGTGCTGGACGGCACCGGCTACGGCACCGACGACACCGCCTGGGGCGCCGAGGTGCTGCTGGGCGACGCCGGCGGCTACCGCCGCCTGGCCACCACCCGGGCCTTCCCGCTGGCCGGCGGCGAGACCGCCATCCGCCAGGTCTGGCGCACCGCCACCTCCCTCCTCTGGGACGCCTTCGAAGGCGACCCGCCGCAGGCGGCCCTGTCCCTGGTGCGTGCCCCGGCGGCCCTGCGCAGCCAGGTGCTGCGCCTCCTCGCCTCGGACCTGCCGTCCGCCCGGGTGCGCGGCGCCGGGCGGTACTTCGACGGCGTCGGCGCCCTGGTGATGGACCGCAGCGATTCCGACTTCGAGGGCGAGGTGGCCACCGCCCTCAACCTGGCCGTCCCCCGCACCGGCAGCGGATCTCTGAACGGGGCTCCCCCGCAGCCCTACCCCTGGGCCGTGGTCTGTCAGGACGGCCTGCCCACCCTCGACCTGCGACCCACCATCCGCGCCCTGGTGGACGACCACCTGGGCGGTGCCGGGCCCGGCGCCGTGGCGGCCCGCTTCCACCAGACCTGGATCGAGGCCATGGCCCAGATCGCCGGCGCCGAGGCCCGCCGCCGGCACCTGCCGGTGGCCCTCTCCGGCGGCTGCCTGGCCAACGACGTCCTGAGCCGCGGCCTGGCCCGCCGCCTGGCCGACGCCGGCGTCGAGGTGCTGCGCCACCGCCACGTCCCCCCGGGCGACGGCGGCCTGGCCCTGGGCCAGGTGGTGGCCGCCGGGCGCCAGGCGACGGAAAGGAGCGCGACATGTGCCTAGGGGTCCCCGGGCAGGTGGTCGAGGTCGATGGCTACGAGGCGGTGGTGGACTTCTGGGGCGTGCGCCGCACGGTGCGCCTGGAGGTGGTGGACCAGCCGGTGGCCCCCGGCGACTACATCCTGAACCACGTCGGCTTCGCCATCCGCCGCATCCCGGACGACGAGATCGGGGAGACCCTGGCCCTCTACGAGACCCTGCTGGACGCCGCCAACCAGGACATGATGGCCGAGGACGTGCGCGGCGAGATGGAGGCGGCGGCGCCGGCACGGCCAGCGACTGCACCGCAGCCGGCGGCCCCGGAGGCTCCCGATGGCGACTGACCCCATGAAGGCCGACGCGGTGAAGGCCAACCCCGCCAGCAGCGCCGCCGGCGCCGACCGCCTCCAGTTCCGCGACCCGCAGCGCGGCCGGGAGCTGGTGGACCTGCTGGGCCGGCGCACCGCCGAGGTCGGCCGCTCGCCGGTGTCGGTGATGCACGTCTGCGGCAGTCACGAGCAGGCCATCGCCCGCTTCGGCCTGCGCGCCAGCTTCCCCCGCGACCTGCACGTCATCATGGGCCCCGGTTGCCCGGTGTGCGTCACCGACACGCCGGAGGTGGACGAGGCGGTAGTGCTGGCCCGCCAGGGGGTCCACGTCGCCACCTACGGCGACATGCTGCGCGTCCCGGGCACCTCCCTGTCGCTGGCCGACGCCCAGGCCGAGGACGGCGCCGCCGGCCGCGTCCACGTCGTCTACAGCGTCTCCCAGGTGGTGGAGCTGGCCCGCGAGCTGGCGCCCGAGCCGGTGGTGTTCTTCGCCTCCGGCTTCGAGACCACGGCGGTGGCCACGGCGGCGGTGATCCTAGCGGGCCTCCCCGCCAACCTCTCCATCCTCTCCGCCCACAAGTACATCCCGCCGGTCATGGAGATCGTCGCCGAGATGCCCCACACCCGGGTGGAGGGCTTCCTCGCCGCCGGCCACGCCGCCACCATCACCGGCTGGAAGATCTTCGAGCCCTTCGTCGAGCGCCACCGCCTGCCGGTGGTGGTCGCCGGGTTCGAGCCGCTGGACATCCTGGCCGGCCTGGCCACCCTGGTGGAGCTGGTCCGGGACGGCACGCCGCGGGTGGTCAACACCTTCCCGCGCTGCGTCACGGCGGAGGGCAACCTGCGCGCCCAGGAGCAGTTGTGGCAGGTCTTCAAGCCCGCCGGCGGCCGCTGGCGCGGCATCGCCCACGTCCCCAACGGCAACCTCCGCCTGCGCGACGAGCACGCCGGGGTGGACGCCCGGCGCCGCTTCGACATCGACCTCGCCGAGCTGTGGGCCGGGGCGCCCTCGGCGCTGGCCGCCGAGTGCGTCTGCGGCGACATCATGGCCGGCCTCACCGACCCCCACGCCTGCCGCCTGTTCGGGCGCGAGTGCGTGCCCTCCAACCCGGTGGGCGCCTGCATGGTCTCCACCGAGGGGACCTGCCGCATCTGGCACCAGTACGGCGGCGTGCCCGACCTGCGCCCGGGCCACGACGGCGAGGCGGCGGCGGAGACGGAGGGGGCGGGCACGGAGGGGGCGGCGGCATGCTGAGCCCCCGGGACTCAGTCATCGGCTTGAAGCACGGCGCCGGCGGGCCGGCCATGCGCTCGCTGATCCGCCAGGTGTTCCTGGGCGGCGGCGACGGTGGTGGTAACAACGGTGCCGGCGGTAACGGGGCCCGCGCCGGTGAGGGCGGCGTCCCCCTGGCCCACCTGGACGACGGCGCCGCCCTCCGCGTCGGCGACCGCTGGCTGGTGGTCACCACCGACTCCCACGTCGTCCACCCGGTGTTCTTCCCCGGCGGCGACATCGGCCGCCTGGCGGTGGCGGGCACGGTCAACGACCTGGCGATGATGGGGGCCACAGACGTCCTCGCCCTGACCTGCGGCGTCATCCTGGAGGAGGGCTTCCCCGTGGCCGAGCTGGAGCGCATCCAGGCGTCGATGGAGGCCACCTGCGCCGAGGCCGGGGCGGAGATCGTCGCCGGCGACACCAAGGTCATGGGGCGGGGCGAGGTCGATGGCATCGTCTTGAACACCACCGGCGTCGCCTTCACCGACCGGGTGGTGGGGGACCGCGGCCTGACCGTCGGCGACCGGCTGCTGGTCACCGGCACCGTGGGCGACCACGGCCTGGCGGTGATGGCGGTGCGCAACGACCTCGGCCTGGAAGGCGACCTGCGCTCCGACGTGGCGCCGCTCAACCGCCTGATCCGCGCCGCCATGGACGCCGCCGGCGACGACCTGGTGGCGATGAAAGACCCGACCCGGGGCGGCCTATCCAGCGCCCTCCACGAGATGGCGGAGAAGGCGGGGGTCGGCATCGTGCTGGAGGAGGCGGCGGTGCCGCTGCGCAACGAGGTGCGCGCCGCCGGCGAGCTGCTGGGCATCGACCCCCTCCACGTCGCCAACGAGGGCAAGGCGCTGCTGGCGGTGCGCCCCGGCGCCGCCGACGCCGTGCTGGCGGCGCTGCGCGCCCACCCGCTGGGCGCCGAGGCGGCCATCGTCGGCACCGCCGTCGCCGAGCGGGCCGGCTCGGTCATCCTGGACACCGGCTTCGGCCGCCGCCTCCTCGCCGAGCCCGAGGGCGAGCTGCTGCCCCGGATCTGCTGAGGGAGGAGCGAACCGTGATCGACAGCCAGCCTCGCAACGAGCCCCAGGAGCCGCAACAGGGCCCTGCCCCGGACCGGCCCGACAACGGCCCGATCCGGGTCGAGGAGCGCGACGGCGTCGGCATCCTCACCATCCACCGCCCGCAGCGCTTCAACTCCTTCGACGTCGCCACCGCCCGGGACTTCCGCCGCGCCGGCCTGCGCCTGGCCCGGGACGAGACGGTGCGCGCGGTGGTGCTGCGCGGCGTGCCGAAGATCTTCTGCTCCGGCGCCGACCTGAAGTACATCAGGGACGGCGGCGACGACGACGGCCTGGGCTACCTCTCCCCCGCCGCCCGCCAGGTGCCGCCGGGCTACGGCGAGGTCTTCAAGCAGATCCTGGAGTACCTCCACTCCACCATCTCCGAGATCCGCCGCGCCCCGAAGCCGTTCATCGCCGCGGTGGACGGCGTCGCCGCCGCCGGCGGCCTGGGCATCGCCCTCTCCTGCGACCTGGTCTACGCCTCCGAACGGGCGAGCTTCGAGTGGGCCTACCACCGCACCGCCCTGACCGGCGCCGAAAGCTCCACCTTCCTCATCCCGCGCCTGGTCGGCTGGCGCCGCGCCTTGGAGCTGATGCTGCTCAACCCGCGCCTCGACGCCCGGGGGGCGCTGGAGAGGGGGCTGATCACCGCCGTCCTGCCGGTGGCGGACTTCGACGCCCGGGTCCTGGAGGTCGCCCGCGAGCTGGCCCGGGGGCCGACCGGCGCCTACGGCGTCGCCAAGGGGCTGATCAACCGCGCCGCGGGGCTCGACCGGCTGGATTTCCACCTCGACCAGGAGCTTGAAAACCTGGCCCGCAGCGCCGACAGCGCCGACTTCGCCGAGGGGCTCGAAGCCTTCTTCGCCAAGCGGGAGCCGCGCTTCGCCGGCGCCCCCGGCGGTGGCAACGGGGCGGCCGAGCCGCCCGGCGGCGGCACGGGCTGATGCACGAGTACTCCATCGTCGCCTCCCTGGTGGACCGGGTGGAGCACGAGGTGCGCGCCCGGGGTGCGTCGGTCGTGCACCGGCTCCACGTCCGCGTCGGAGAGCTGTCCGGCGTCGAGATCGACCTGCTGGAAACCGCCTACGAGACCTTCTCCCCGACCACGGTGTGCGCCGGCGCGACGCTGGAGGTGGAGCGCGTCGCGGCCCGCTGGGGCTGCCCCCGGTGCCGGCGCGAGCTGGTGGCGGGGGAAGGACTGCGCTGCCCCGACTGCGGTAAGCCGGGGCGGCTGAGCCAGGGCGACGAAATCGTCCTACAACGAATCGAGATGGAGGTGGCGTGATGTGTGACACCTGCGGTTGCGGAGACCCGGAAGTCGTGCCGGTGGAGATCCAGGAGAGCCTGCTGGCGGACAACGACCGCCGGGCGGAGCACAACCGGGAGCACTTCCGGCGCCACGGCGTCACCGCCATCAACCTGATGGGCTCGCCCGGGTGCGGCAAGACGGCTCTGCTGGAGGCCACGGCCCGGGCGTGGGCCGGCGCGGGGCGGCTGGCGGCGGTCTCCGGCGACCTGGCCACCGACAACGACGCCGAGCGGCTGACGGCGGCGGGCATCGCATCGCGCTCCATCACCACCGGCACCGCCTGCCACCTGGACGCCCGCCTGGTCCACCGGGCGCTGCACCACGTCGATCTCGACGGCGTCGACCTCTTCTTCATCGAGAACGTCGGCAACCTGGTCTGCCCGGCGATCTACGACCTGGGGCAGACGGCCAACGTCGTCGCCCTGTCGATGACCGAGGGGGAGGACAAGCCGCTCAAGTACCCGGTGATGTTCCAGCGCGCCGACCTGGTGCTCCTGACCAAGACCGACCTCGAGCCCCACCTGCCCGGGGTGAGCCGAGACACCGTGATCGAGAACCTGGCCCAGGTCATGCCCGAGCCCCGCTGGCTGGCCCTGTCGGCCGTCACTGGCGAGGGGATGGACGGGTGGCTGGGGTGGCTGGGGTGGTTGGCGGAACTGACCGGGACGCGGCCAGCTCAGGCTTCTTCCCCGTCTCCCTCGGAGGCCCCGGAGGCGGTGGCCGCGGGCTGAACGGCGCGGCGAAGACGCGGCGCGGCGATGAGCGCGACGCCGAAGGCGAGGAACGAGACCACCAGGGTGGCGGGGCGACCGGCCATCAGGTCCTGGGCCACCAGCTTGACGCCACCGAGGGCGAGGAGCGGGTAGACCAGCCAGCCGGCGAACCGGAACCGCCGCCACCGGCTGAGCGCCGCCATCGCCACCGCCGCCGCCGCCAGCACCGAGGTGCGCAGCGCGGCGAGCCAACCCGCGTCAGGTCCATCGGCCGCCACGCCACCGGCCCCATCCGCCGCACCCTCCAGAAGCCCCGCCCCCAGCCACACCGCCAGCGCCATCAGCCCCCACACCGCGATGGAGAGAAGCACCAGCGGCGGGCCGTGGCGGAGACGGTGGTGGGCCGAGTCAGCGGGCGTCGAAAGCGGGAAGGCGAGGGCGAAGAGGGCCGCCGCGAGGGTGAGGAGCGCCGCCGAGCCGGGAGGCGAGATCCAGGCCCCGGCAGCCGCCTCGACCAGCCCGCTTCGGGTGAAGGCGGCCAGCCCGTTGATCAGGAGCCCTGAGGCCCAGGCCGCGGCGGCGGCGAAGAGCGAGGCGTGGAGCAGCAGGGAGGGCCGGCCCAGCCACCAGCCGAGGGCGGCGGCCACCGGCACCAGCACCGCCCACAGCGGCGCCGGCCCGGGGAGGAGCAGCCAGGTGCCGGCCAGGGCCAGCACCGTCCCCAGGGTGCCGAAGTAGTGGAACGGGCGCCGCCGGCTGCGCTCGACGCCGCGGAAGGCCAGGGCGTAGGCGGCGACGGCGGCCAGCAGCAGGCCGCCCCCCACCAGCGGCGCCAACCGGGGCACCCGCCCCAGGGCGACCAGGGCACCGCCCACCCCCAGGAGCACCGCCAGGGCGCTCTGCACCAGGGCGAACGGTCCGATCCGTTGCCGGCCGGCCAGGGCGAAACCACCGAACAGGCCGACGTAGACCGCCGGCAGCAGCAGGAGCACCGCCAGGGCGGCGACCGGCGGCACGCCGGAGCGCTCGAAGCCCGCGCCGAGGAGGAGGACCACGACCGCCAGGTCGGTGGCGCCGGCGGTGGCCCAGGCCAGCTCCCACCAGCCGCGGGCCGGCTCGCCGGCCGGCGCCGATACGCCCAGCGCCGAACGGTCCAACACGGCACCTCCCAACACCGCACCTACCAACACCGCACCGCCCAGCAGCACCAGCACCGCCACGAACGGCGGCAGGGTGGCGGTCCCGAACATCGTCGCCACCCCGGTGGCGAAGGCGCCCACCCCGGTGACCCAGGCCAGCGCCGGCAGGTCCCGCGCCCAAGCCACCGCGAAGAGGGCGAGGGCGTAGGCGAGGAGGAGCAGGGCGCCCAGGGCGGGGGCGAGGAGCTGGAAACGGACGGTGGTCTCCCAGACCAGGGGGAAGCCGACCATGGCGGAGGCGAGGCCGTGGGCCACCGCGGCGTGGTGGGCGCCCCGCGTCGCCGCCCGCCAAGCGAGGGCGGCCCAGGTCAGGCCGTAGACGATGCCGAGAAACACCCCGGGGACCGCGGGCAGGAGGCCGGCCTCGGTGACCGCCCGCAGCAGGTAGGCGCCGCCCAGGACGAGCAACACCCGGCCGGCGTAGGTCAGCTCTTCGGGGAGGTTGCCGGCGCCATGGGGCACCGCCGGCGCCGCCGGCTCCTCCACCGCGCCGTCCACCGGCCCTGCCACCACGACGGCCGGCGCCGCCTCGGCAACGACGGCGGTCGCCGGCGCGGGGACTGCGGCCTTCCCCGGCGCGGGGCGCTCCCCGGAGCGTTCCTCCAGGCGGCCCTCCAACCGTTCCATCCGTCCCCGCAGATCCTCCAGCCCCCTGCCCAGCGCCTCGACCCGGGCGGCCAGGGCTCGGCCGGTGAACGCGGTGTCCCCTCGGAGCTGGTCATCCGGATGGCGGCTTTGGCCCACGGCGAATCTCCTTGCCCCGCGGGGGGGCGGTGGGGCCCGGGGTCCGGGCAGGGTGAGCGATGGGTACATGTCTCCACTCATGACCGTAGCCCGCCGGCTCCCGCGGCGCACCGCGCAATGGAGCGGTTTCGTCCCACCCATGGGGGTGTCGCCACCCCCACCGGCGCGATGACAGGCTGCGTGGGACGCATCAGACAATCGGCAGTTCGCCCGGCTCCCTGGGCCGGCCCAGAAGGAGGACGACGATGGACCGCGTTCGACGTCAAATCCTGAATTGGTTTCTCAGCACCACCGCCGGAGCGCTGGCGGTCTCGGTGCTCTACCCGGTGGCGCGCTTCGTCAGCCCGCCGGAGGTGCCCGAGTCCACCGCCCACGAGGTCGATGCCGGGCCGGTCAACGACCCGGAGCTGCTGGCCAACGGCTACAAGATCGTCCGCTTCGGCCAGGACCCGGTGATCGTCGTGGCGGTGGCGGGGGCCGCGGGGGCCGGTACCAGCTACCGGGCCTTCGCCGCCACCTGCACCCACCTCGACTGCATCGTCGAGTACCGCCAGGCGGAACAGGCGATCTGGTGCAACTGCCACGACGGCGTCTACGACCTCAACGGCAGGAACATCGCCGGCCCGCCGCCCCGCCCGCTGCAGCCCTACGACGTCCACGTCGTCGAGCGCGGCAGCCAGCCCGCCACCCTCGTCGTCTCCAAGGCCTGACCGTGGGCACCGTGGCAAGCACCCGCGACTGGCTGGTCCACCGCCTCCACCTCGGGCCGATGCTGGAGAAGATCTCCCACAAGGAGGTGCCGGTCCACCGCTACGGGGTCTTCTACTACCTCGGCGGCATGACCCTCTTCTTCTTCCTCGTCCAGGTGGGGACCGGCATCCTGCTGATGCTCTACTACCGCCCGTCCGCCAGCGAGGCCTACGAGTCGGTGGAGTTCATCGTCACCGCCGTGCCGTTCGGCTGGCTGATCCGCTCGCTCCACTCCTGGTCCGCCAACCTGCTGGTCTACTTCGCCTTCCTCCATTTGGCCTCGGTGTACTTCCTGAAGGCGTACCGCAAGCCCCGGGAGGTGACCTGGGTCAGCGGTGTGCTGCTCTTCTTCGTCATCCTGGGCTTCGGCTTCTCCGGCTACCTGTTGCCCTGGAACCAGCTCGCCTTCTTCGCCACCAAGGTGGGCACCGACATCGCTGGCGCCGTGCCGGTGGTGGGCGAGTGGATGGTGCGCTTCCTGCGCGGCGGCGAGCGGGTGGGCGGCGGCACCCTGTCCCGCTTCTACGGCTGGCACGTGGCGATCCTGCCGGCGCTGACCACGGTGATGCTGGGCCTCCACCTGCTGCTGGTCCAGGTCCACGGCATGTCGGTGCCGCCGGCGGCCCGGGAGGAGGCGAAGGCGCGGCGGCCGATGCCGTTCATCCCCCACTTCGCCCTGCGCGATCTCTTTGGCTGGGCGCTGGCCCTGGGCGTGCTGGCGGCGCTGGCCGCGCTCTTCCCCTGGGAGCTGGGAGAGAAGGCCGACGCCTTCGCCCCGGCCTACAAGGACATCAAGCCCGAGTGGTACTTCATGTTCATGTTCCAGACGCTGAAGCTGGTGCCCGGCGGCGAGATCTTCGGCATCGAGTACGAGGCGTTCCCGATCCTCATCTTCTCCCTGGGCGGCCTGGCCATGCTGCTGGTGCCGTTCCTCGACCGCGGCGAGGCCGGCTCGAAGAGCGGCGCCATCGCCACCTGGATCGGGGTGGCCGCCGTCATCTACATGGTGGTGCTGACCGCCTGGGGGTATCACTCCTGGGTGCCGGTGTGGATCGTCCTGGGGACGGTGGTGCTGCTCGCCCTGCTGGCCCTGGCGACACGGAGGGCGGAACGATGAGAGCGAAGCACGAAGGGCCCTGGCCGCTTTGGATGCTTTGGATGCTTCTCGCCGTGGCGCTGCTGGTTGCCCCAGGCGCCGGCACCGCGTGGGGGGCGGAGGCGGAGGCGCCGACGACAGAAGGGGCGACTTCAGAGGGGGCGACGACAGAGGAAGCGACAACAGAGGCGCCGGCCGCCGCCGCGACCTCCTGCACCGCCTGCCACGGCGACGCCGACTGGTTCCCGGAGGAGTCGCTGGCCATCCTCGGCGCCGTGGCCGGCGGCGCCCACGGCGCGGTGGGCCTGTCCTGCCACGACTGCCACGGTGGCAACCCCGACCCCGCTCTGGCGGACGATTTGGACGCCGCCATGGATCCCGGCTACGAGGCCAACCCCTACCGCGGCGTGCCGGAGCGCGGGGCGATCCCGGAGCTCTGCGGTAGCTGCCACTCCGACCCGACCTACATGCGGCGCTACGACCCCGACGCCCGGGTCGACCAGGTGGCCGAGTACCGCACCAGCCATCACGGGCTGGCGCTGGCCGAGGGCGACGGCAACGTGGCAACCTGCATCGACTGCCACGGCGACCCGGAGGTGCCCGGGGGCCACGGCATCCTCGGCCCGGGTCTGCCCGACTCGCCGATCCACCCCACCCGGGTGGCCGAGACCTGCCGCACCTGCCACTCCGACCCGGAGCGCATGGCGGGCTACACCACCGACGCCGGCCGGCCGGTCTCCACCAGCGTGTTCAGCGCCTGGAGCCGTAGCGTCCACGCCGACGCCCTGCTGACCAAGGGCGACCTTTTCGCCCCGACCTGCAACGACTGCCACGGCAACCACGGCGCGGCGCCCCCCGGCGTCGACTCTGTGGCCTTCGTCTGCGGCCAGTGCCACGGCCGGGAGGCGGATCTCTTCCGCGGCTCGGCCAAGCAGGCGGGATTCCAGGAGCACAACCTGCTGATGGCGGGGATGGACGGCTGCGACGGCTGCCACGGCGAGCCCCAGGCGTCCGTCACCCGGGTCGCCCACTTCACCGAATGCGCCACCTGTCACGAGAACCACGCCATCATCCGGCCCCGGATCACCATGCTGGGGCCGCTGCCCCAGACCCCGTGCGCCTTCTGTCACGAGCCGGCGGGCGACCTGGAGGCCCCGGTGGCCGAGCTGGAGGAGGCCGAGCGGGCTTACTGGGAGGTCAAGGCGCGGCTCCTCGACGAGGCCGCCGCCGACGGCCTGGAGGGGCCGGCGCTGTTCGACCAGTTGATTGACCGCGCCCGCAACCTGCCGCAGCACACCCGGGCCGGCGAGGCGGAGGGTGAGCGCCGGCTGCGGCCGGAGGTCGAGCGGCTGTACGAGAAGTTCCGCCTCGGCAAGACCACCTTCGCCTTCACCCGCGAAGACGGCCAGGAGGTGCGGCGCTCCGTGTCCGGCTGCCTAGACTGCCACGCCGCCGAGCCCGACCTGGCCGAGACCGCCGCCGGCTGGCAGGCGTCGGGCGGCATGTTGGAGATGCAGCGCCGCCTCACCGCCTGGACCGCCCGCGCCGAGCGCATCGCCCTGGAGGCCCACCGCGGCGGCGTCGCCACCGGCGAGGCCCGCGCCGCCATCGACCGGGCCGTGGATAGCCAGATCGAACTGGAAGTCCTGGTCCACTCCTTCGACGCCGGCGAGGGCTCCGCCTTCGCCGAGAAACACGCCGAGGGCCTGGCCCACGCCAGCGACGCCTTGGAGGCCGGCCGGGCCGCCATCGACGAGCTCCACTTCCGCCACCGCGGCCTCGCCGCCAGCCTGATCGTCATCCTGGCCCTGCTGATCGCCCTGGCCCTCAAGATCCGCCAGGTGGGGCGGGTGGAGGAAGACTAGGCTCAGTCGCGAACCGCATCGATCCGCTCCTTACTTGAGTGGACTCGCGCTTAGGCCGGGTCTACTTCATCGTCGGCGTTCGCAGCCCTCCAGCTCGACCTCAACTTCTTAAATGAATGACGTTCGGTCTTTTCGACGCCCAGCGGATCATTGCGGCTTGGAGGAGGGATTACAACCAGGTCCGGCCCCACAGCTCGCTGGGATACTTACCCCCCGCCGATGCCGCTCGACACCTGGGGAGCAGGTCAGTCCACGCCCGTGAAGCGCTGGAAGCGGGCCGTGCCACCATCACAAGCACCGTTTCCACCGCCGCGGCCTCGCAGCCAGCCTGATCGTCTCCTGGCCCTACTGCTCAAGATCCACCAAATTTCGGCGGCCGGAAGCACCTCCACTACTTACCAGTCATCGCCGCCGTCAAGACCTGTTAGGGCGACGGGGCCAATCCTGCGACGAGCGGCATCGAGATGATCGCGAACCCTCCGACGAATAATGCGATCCGGTAGATGACCAACCTCTTCACGGAGACTCTCGGCCTCTTCGAGAAGATCAGGAGTGAGCCAGTCAGCTCGAAGGCCAGACATGACAACTGGTAGCAATCGTTCGCTAGATTTCGCCACATTTTTCCGTGCAGGGCCAAACGCAAGGTAATTAACCAAAAAATCTGCACTTAGAATCGGGGATGAAGGAGGATCACTGACCATTTGCCCCCTCAACTTGCCGGTCAAATCAAAGGCACCGCGATCAAGCGTCAGCCACCACGCACTATAGCCGTATGGGGAGGACCCACGATGATTCCGGAATCCAATAACCCCACAATAATTTTCGACATCATGCTCAACAAGCCGGTCAATTGCACTATCATCGACATTAGACTCGCGCCTTCTTCTCTTAGCCTCGTGCCATATATTTTGCAGCGCATTCCGCAGTTCGTCAGGAACCATCCGCATCTCAGCCGCTAGGCTGTCCTCACTGATATCGAACTCATCGTTCAAAAACTCCGCAATATCCTCCAGTGGGCGGTGCCCTCCCTTGAAGTTTTCAAGCCAACCGTTGAACGAGGCGCGAGATCGGCCAGTTATTACATAGCGCTTCAACAAGAACGGCACCAGGCCGACCCATTCTCCTTCTAACCGAACACATGTGACACATCGCTTCATGTGACTATCCACCTCTTCAATGACTCCCGGCGTCACGTGAAGCTTGAGTCCTGCGTCCCTGGCGGCCTTTATCATCCTCGTGAAACGTCCACCACCTTCATCATCCAGAAACTCAGCAAGGAGAGGAAGCACCACGGAAGTATCGAGCCAGATATCTCCATAGGCAAAAAGCTTGCGGACAGCTCGTTGCAAATCAGGGGTCTGTCTCAGGAACGCCATTAGTGTATAGCTGTCTAGGAGTGACCGAAAGTACTCCTGGACCACCTCGTTGTCACTCCTGAGCATTTCCCATAGTGCCTCCTCCAAAAGAGCCACCCAGTCCACCCCCTCAATGGGTGGAAGCGGGTATTCCGACAACTGCAACTCAATCAAGCTTCTATGATCCAGACTAGAAAGACCCTCAACAGTCCCCTGAGACACGGCTACCGCGAAGGTCTCACTTCTATTGAAGATCAATGTCTCAACAACCCGCCGCACCAACTCGACAAAGCGTTCCCGAACATTGTCGTCACAGATTCCGCCAGAGATCAAAGATGCGGATACCTCTTCAATAGACTGCATGAGATCTTCGTCTGCAAGCGCGGCCTCCGTCTTATACTCCTCCACCTTTCGAACCTCTTCATATGTTAGGCAGTACTCGTCTTCCTTAGTCCAATGTCGCACCGATTTCTTTTCGAGTCTCTGCAGAGCAGAGTCAACGTACTGCCTTACCCGTGGCCGCGGATGATCAGGAACTAAGTCAGTAATTCGCTGATGCACGCTGCTTCTGCTGAGCCGATGATTGCTATCCGTATCCACGAGAACTGCCCTAACCAAAGCTTCATAAGCGATTTTGGTGAGCCCTTTCTCCCGCTCATCATCTCGCCACTGTAGGCCTAAAAATGTCAATGCTGCTAATGCTTCCGGACGAGATAGATGAGAGGGCGGGTGGCTTGTGATTCCAGTCTGAGCGAGGAAAGGATCGACGATTTTCCTGGCAAGTTCTTCAGCCGCAATCTCCCGAGCGGATGAGCTATTTAATCTGTCCAGAAACCAACTCTGATCACGGATATCCAGCGAAAAACCGAAATTCTCGCGCAGCTTGCGTTTAAGCGCATCCGCTTTCGACCCGATTTTGTGACTAGTCAGGTAGATCAGGACTGTAGTATCTGGAAAGTTCTCTCTGATCCGACTAGCTGTTCCTTGAATTTTTCGATCCCAATCACCGGAAACTGAATATTGGATGTGAACTGTCGAGTCGCCTTTTTCAGAGAAAAGTTCGCTGTCTCTTCCTTTGTCACCTGACGCACCCGCCGTGGTCCTAGTCAGCTCACCAAACTCTTCGTTCAAAAAGGCGGAAGCTAGGATTTCGAAGGCTGCCCACTCTTCTGGAGGCAGCTTCTCAAGGGCCAACTTGAACCTAGAAGCATTCATCCAATTTTACCTCTATAGAATTTTAAACCGAGAATACACTATTCCCGCCACACATCTAATCACCGATCCCCGCGCAGCAGGACTGGCCGTTTCTGTAGCGGCGGAGGTTGGCGCGCATGCGGGATTCGTTGCCGGCGTCGATCTGGCCGGTGACGGTGTCCAGCAGGCGTTGCTGCCACTCGACGGCGGCGGCGAAGTCGCCGGCCTGGGCGTGGGCCATGGCGAGGGTCTCCATGGACTCCGGCGTCGGGACCTCGTCGTAGAGCGACTGGGCGAGTTGGACGGCGCGCTGGCCGTCGCGGACGGAGACGTCGTCGGCGGCGGCCAGGTGGCGGGCCAGGACGTCCCGCATGTCGAGGTCGCCGGGGTATCTCGCCAACCCCGCCTCCATGCGCTGGCGCGCCTCGGCGTCGGCGCCGGCGAGGACCAGGGCGGTGATCTCACCCATGCGGGCGACGCGGTTTTCGGGCTGCTCGGCCAGCAACCGCCGGTACAGGGCCGCCGCCTCGCGGTAGCGGCCGGCCTGGCCGAGGAGGGAGGCGAAGCCGGACATGGCTTCGACGTAGCGCGGGTCGGCGTCCAGGGCGCGGGCGAAGGATGCGGCGGCGGCCTGGAAGTCACCGGCACTGCGGGACAGGCCGGCCAGGGTGGCGTGGGCCTGGGCCTCCAACCGGGGGACGGTGGCGGTCTCGGCGGCACGGCCGAGGGAGGCCCGGGCCGCTTCCACGTCGCCCTGGGCGAGGAGCACGCCACCCAGGCGGAGGTGGGCTTCGGCGCTGGCCGGGTCGGCCTCCAGGGCAGCTTCGAGATCCGCCCGGGCCTCGTCGAGCTGACCCAGGTTGGCGCGCACGGAGCCGCGCTGGATGCGCGCCTGGGCAGCGGTGTCGGAGGCGATGCCGGGGCGGGAGAGGACCTGGTCGTAGGCCTCCAGCGCCTCGGCGAACTCCCCCAGCCGGGCCAGGGCGTTGCCGAGGTGGAGGCGGGTCTGGACCAGGTCGGAATCGGCGGCCAGGGCGCTGCGGAAGCTGGCCACCGCCGCCTCGTCGTCACCAGCCCGGGCCTGGATGCTCCCCAAGGCGGCTTCCAGACGGCCGACCTGGACCGCCGGGGTGCCACTTTCCCGAGCCTGGGCGAGGAGGCCGGTCATCGGCTCGATGGCGCTGGCCGCGGCGGCGCCCCCGATCTGGGCGCCGACGAAGCCGAGGAAGTCGGCCTCGTCGAAGTCCTCCGCCGCCGCCAGGTCCCGGGCCACCTCCAGCGCTACGGTCTTGGCGATGCCACCGAGGACGCCGGCCAGCGGATCAGGGTAGGCCACCTCGTCTTCGCCCTGCAGGGACAGGTGGTAGCGGGCCAGCTCTTCGCGCTCGAGGGCGCGGTAGGCCTGGGCCAGCGGATAGTGGATGACGGTGGCGGTGGGCTGTAGGGAGAGGGCACGATCGAACAGCTCCGCCGCGTCCTGGTGACGACCGCGCTCGACGGCGATGCGCCCCAGGCCGTAGAGGACGGCGGCGCCGATGGTCGGCCCCTGGTCGGCTTCGGCCATGGAGCTGGCCTCGCGGAACGCCACCTCCGCCTCCTCCAGCCGGCCGAGCTGGACCAGGGCGTCGCCGAGGCGGAGCTTGGCCGCCGGCAGCGGCCGCGGGCTCGCCTCCTCGAAGGCGCGGTAGTCGCTCACCGCGGTCTCCAGGTCACCCTGCCCCTGGTTGGCCAGCCCCAGGTAGTAGGTCCAGCGCGGGTCGCCGGGGATCAGCGCCCGGGCCTGCTCGTAGGCCTGGATGGCCGGCTCCGGCTGGTCCAGGGCGTGAAGCACCTGGCCGTAGAAACCCAGCACCTGACCGACGTCGGCGGCGGTGGGGGCCTGCCGGGAGAGGACCTGGAGGACGCCGTCGCGCAGCTCCTGGACGCGCTGGCGGGCGGCGGGCTGCATCTGGGACAGGTCCGCCGCGGGCAGGGTGACGTCGTCCGGGTCGATGGTCGCCGAGGGGGCTGGAGCAGCGTCCTGGGGGCTGTCCTGGGCGCCCTGGGCGTCCTGCACCGGCGCCGCCAACAGCGCCGGGGCGGCGAGGAAGAAAAGCAGGGCGAAGGCCGCCACGGCGAGGGCCGGGAAGCGGTGGAGGGACTTCAAGGGAGTCATCCGGGGAGACGTCATGGGGCTTCCTTCTCGCCGCTGCCGCGGCGCAGGGTGGTGTATCGATCGGTGGGCACGTCGGCGAAGACCTCGCCTGCGCCATCGGGCCAGACGACCCGGACGCGGTATTCCGTGGCGGCGCTGCTGTCGGCGTCGGGATCGGCGTCGGGATCGACCTCGGCGTCGGCGCCGAGGTCGCCCAGGCCGAAGACGACCCGGGGGTCGCCGGCCGAGGCGAAGCTGCCGCCGGTGGTGGCGCGGCGCACCGCGACGACGGCGCCGTCGCCGTCCAGCAACTCGGCCCGGGCGCCCAGGCTGTCCACCAGGGCATCGCCGTCGGCCGCCGTCTCCACTACCAAACGCAGGCCGAGCCAGCGGTGTTCCTGATCGCCTTGTTGCTCAATCGCTCGGTTGAGGAGGAGGCGCGCCGGCGTGCCCAGGTCCACCGCCACCAGGTCGGGGTCGCCGTCGTTGTCCAGGTCGCCGGCGGCCAGGCCACGGCTGACGAGGGGGCGATCGAAGGCCGGGCCGGCAGGGCGGACCTGGGTGTAGCGGCCCGGCCGCCCTTCACCCCCGCGGTTCAGAAACAGCAGGTCCGGCTGCTGGAACGGGTAGGCCTCGCCGGCGGCGGCGAGCTCCGGCAGGCTGCGCACGGCGCCCTGGACCACCGCCAGGTCGAGCCAGCCGTCGAGATCGACGTCGGCCCAGGCCACCCCCCAGCCGGTGGTCGGCAGGGTCGCCGCCGCCAGCCCGGAGACGGTGGTGGCGTCGCGGAAGCCGCCGGAGCCGTCGTTCCGGTACAGGGTGTGGGTCTCGTTGTCGAGGTGGGTCATGAAGAGGTCGAGGTCGCCGTCGCCGTCGTCGTCCGCCGCCACCACCCCCATGCTGGCCTGGGCCCGGCCCCGGGAATCGACGGCGGCGCCGCGGTAGAGGGCCACGTCCTCGAAGCGCCCCGCCCCGCCCTGGCCCTCCCCCTGACTCCACAGCTCGTTGGCCTCGCCGTCGTTGGTGACGTAGAGGTCGAGGTCGCCATCGCCATCGAAGTCGGCGGCCACGGCCCCCAGGCTCTTGCCCCGGGCCTCACCCACCCCGGAGGCGGCGGAGACGTCCTCGAAGGTGCCGTCGCCGCGGTTTCTGAGCAGCCGGTTGGGGACGCCGGCGTAGGCCGCCGGGTTGCAGTAGTCCGGGGCGCCGGAGGCGGTGCGGCAGGCCTTCTGCTTCGCCGGGTCGAAGACGACGTAGTTGGCGAGCAGGAGGTCGAGGTCGCCGTCGGCGTCGTAGTCGGTGAACAGCGCCGAGGCGGTCCAGCGGTCATCACCGGCGCCGGCGGCGGCGGTGACGTCCTCGAAGGTGGCGTCGCCGCGGTTCCGCAGCAACCGGTTCTCGCCGACGTTGGCGACGTAGAGATCGACGTCGCCATCGGCGTCGTAGTCGCCCGCGGCCACACCGCAGCCGTAAGCGCCGTCGCCGACCCCGGAGGCCGGGGTGACGTCGCGGAAGACGAGGGAGGCCGCACCGTCTCCACCGTCACCACCACCACCATCACCACCACCCCGCGACAGGTCGTTGCGGAACAGGCGGGCGGAGGGCGGCGGGGCGGCCGGTTCCGCCACCGGTTCAGCCGCTAGTTCAGCCGCCGATTCCGCCGCCGGCCCGTCGTCTCCCGCTTCGCCGCCGTGGGCGACGCAGCCTGCAGCGGTGCTCCCTGAACGAAAAAGACGTCCAGGTCGCCGTCGCCGTCGGCGTCGAAGAGGGCGACGCCGCCGCAGGTGATCTCCGGCATGAAGTAGGAGCCGCTGACCGCGTTGTCGTAGGTGAAGTCGAGGCCGTGGCCCTCGGCGAGCTCGAAGTGGGGCTGCGGACCGGCTTCGGCCCGGGCGCCGCCCTCGGCCTCCGGCCCCGGCTGGCCCGCCGCCGGGCCCGCCGCCCAGCCCATCGCCATGGGTGCCGTCACCAGCGCCGCGGCGACGGCCAGGAGCAGCCCCGCCGTACGCCGGCGGCCCACCGGCGCAACTCGCCTCGCCGGTGCCGGTGGCACGGGCCGCCAGCCGGAACATCTCGCCCTGCCGAACGTGTTAAAGGGGTTTGACGACGGTACTTTCACCGCCGAATGCTACCATGACGACCCGTCTCGGACGCCTCCCCAACCCATCTCGAAGTAAGGTTTTCCCATGCGCGAAATGACCCGTGAAATCTGGCTGGACCGCCCCTCTTCCCGCCCTCCCCGGGGGCCGGGCCGGGCGGCCCGGGGGGCCCTCCTGCCGCTCCTCCTCCTGCTCCTCGCCGGCCTCCTCGCCGGCCTTCCCATGGCCGCCCCGGCGACGGCCCAGGAGGCGGAGGCCCAGGCCGAGGCCGAGGCGGCCGCGGACAACGGCGCCTCCAGCGACGGTGAGATCTTCTTCGACTCGCTGTCGGTGGACGTCATCAACGTCGACGTCTACGTCACCGACAAGCAGGACAACCCGGTCACCGACCTGAGCAAGGACGACTTCGAGCTCCTCGAGGACGGCCGGCCGGTGGAGATCTCCAACTTCTACTCCATCGACGGGGCCCGGGACCGGCGCACCGCCCTGCAGGTCGCCGACCTGCCCGTCGCTGACGCGCCGGTGCCCGAACGGCTGCCGGAACTGCAAGCCGCCACCGTGCCCGACGACCAGTTGCTCCACTTGATCGTCTACGTCGACAACTTGTTCATCACACCGTTCAACCGCAACACGGTGATGCGCGAGGTGGACCGGTTCCTCCTGGAGCACACCCGCCCCGGCGACAAGGTGATGCTGGTGACCTTCGACCGCTCGCTGAACATCCGCCAGCCGTTCACCGAGGACCCCCGCCTGGTCAGCCGCGCCCTGGAGCAGCAGCTCACCCAGCGCGCCTTCGGCGAGCAGGCCAAGACCGAGCGCTCCGACCTGATGCGCCGCATCGAGCAGGCCCGGACCGCCCAGGCCGCCCTCTCCCACGCCGACTTCTACGCCAAGTCGATTCACCACGACGTCGAGATCAGCCTGCGCGCCATGTCCGACCTCATCGGCTCCCTGGCCGGCCTGCCCGGGCGCAAGGCGCTGCTCCTGGTCTCCGAGGGCATGCCCATGACCGCCGGCGAGGACCTGTTCGCCATGGTGGACGTGCGCTTCGGCAAGGCCTCCTCCGCCCAGCTCCAGGCCAACCGCTACCGGGTGCGCCGGCAGTACCGGCAGATCGTCGCCAAGGCCAACTCCAACCGGGTGACCTTCTACACCCTGGACGCCTCCGGCGGCTACACCCACTCGGGGGTCTCCGCCGAGCAGGGCCAGATCGACCGCTCCTACAGCGAGATCGACTTCGTCTACGACTCCAGCCGCCAGGAGCCGATGATGGTGCTGGCCGACGGCACCGGCGGCCAGGCCACCATCGGCTCCGCCAACTTCGCCGGCGCCCTGGAGAAGGTGGCCCAGGACCTGACCACCTACTACTCCCTCGGCTACAGCCCGGTCCACGCCGAGGACGGCCGCTACCACGAGATCGAGGTGCGGGTGAAGCGCAAGGGTCTCAAGGTGCGCCACCGCCAGGGCTACCGCTCGCGCACCCTCCAGACCCGCCTGAGCGATGGCACCACGGCGGCGCTCCTCTACGGCGCCTCGGTCAACCCGCTCCGGGCGGACGTCTCCTTCGGCCGCCCGGAGGCCGACGGCAAGGGAAACTACCTGCTGCCGGTGGAGGTGAAGATCCCCATCGGCGAGATGGCGCTGCTGCCCACCGGCCAGGTCCACCAGGCGCGGATGCGGGTGGCGCTGGCGGTGCAGGACCGCGACGGCGACACCTCGCCGCCGAGCCAGGAGGCGTTCCCGGTGCGGGTGCCCAACGACAAGGTGGACGAGGCCCAGGAGGACTACTTCATCTACACCGCCAAGCTGATGATGCGCGGCGGCCTCCACCACGTCGCGGTGGGGGTGACCGACGAAATCGGCGGCACCAGCTCGTTCCTGCGCCAGGTGGTGCAGGTGGGTGCCCGACGGTGAGCCCCGGCTTGCTCCGTCCACTCCACCGGCCCCTCGCCCGCTCGACCCAGTTCGCGGGCCTCCTGAGCCTGCTGCTGACCGCCATCCTGCTCGCCGCCTGCGGCGGTGGCGACGGCCCGGTGTCCGCCGACGCGGCCGGCGACGGTATCGGCGCCCTGAGCGGCAAGAACCTCCTGCTGGTGACCATCGACACCCTGCGCGCCGACCGCCTGGGGAGCTACGGCGACGCCGCCGCCCACACCCCCCACCTGGACGCCCTCGCCGCCGGCGGCGTGCGCTTCGCCGACGCCTACAGCCCGGTGCCCCTGACCCTGCCGGCCCACAGCGTCATGTTCACCGGCCGCCACCCGTTCACCACCGGCGTGCGGGTCAACGGCATCCACTACCTGGGCGACGCCGAGCGCACCCTGGCGGAGCGTTTCCAGGACGCCGGCTACGCCACCGGGGCGACCATCTCGGCCTACGTCATGGTGTCGAAGTTCGGCCTCGCCCAGGGCTTCGACAGTTACGAGGACAGCCTGACCATGGACAACGTCTACCGCTTCTACGCCGAGATCCCGGCGGACGTGGCGGTGGGCCGCTTCACGACCTGGCTCGACCGCCGTGGGTACGTCGCCGGGCGCGGCCCGGAGGGGGAGGGCACGGACGCCGCCGGCAGCGGCGACGAGCCGTTCTTCGCCTGGCTCCACCTCTACGACCCCCACCAGCCCTACGAGCCGCCGGGGGAGTGGGCCGAGCGCTTCGCCGACGACCCCTACCGCGGCGAGATCGCCTTCGTCGATCAGCAGGTCGGCCGGCTGGTGGAGGAGCTGAAGCGCCGCGGCCTGGCCGGGGAGACGGCGGTGGTCGTCACCTCGGACCACGGCGAGGCGTTCGGCGAGCACGGCGAGTGGGGCCACGGCCTGCTGGCCTACGACGAGACCCTGCGGGTGCCCCTGATCGTCCACGCCCCGGGGCCCTTGGCCTCGGGCCGGGTGGTGGAGGACCGGGTCAGCCTCTACGACCTCTTTCCCACCCTGACCGGCCTGTTCGGCCTGGAGGACGCGCCGGTGGTCCCCGGGCGCAACCTGTGGGGCGTGCTGCGGCCGGGCGGGGCGGCGCCGCTGGAGCCGGCGCCGGTCTACTTCGAGACCCTGGCCGGCCAGGAGAAGGGGTGGGCGCCGCTGACCGGGATCATCGACGGCGACCACAAGTACATTGACGTGCCCGAGCCGGAGCTCTACGACCTGGCCGTCGATCCGGGGGAGACGGAGAACCTGCTGACACCGCCCGCGGTGCTGGCCGCGGGCGGGCCGGGCGCCGGCGCCGAGGCGGCCAACGCCCCCGACCGGCGAGCCGGCGACGCTGGCGGCACCGGGGAGTCCGGCCAAGCCGACCAATCCGGGGAAGCCGGGGAGGCCGGGGAGGCCGGGGAAGGCGATCCCGCCCGGGCCGCGGCCCGGCGCCTCGACCAGGCGTTGCGCCGCGCCCGCAGCCTCGACCGGCAGCTCGCCGAGCTGGTGGAGACCGACCCCGGCGACGTGGGCGAGAGCACCCGGGAGCTTTCCGAGGAGGACCGCCGCCAGCTCACCGCCCTGGGCTACGTCGGCGGCAGCACGGCCGCCAAGCGCAGCGGCGCGAGCGGCGACGATAGCGATGCCACCCTCGACCCGAAGCTCGCCATCGAGCTTGAAAACCGGGGGCGGGAGGTACGCAACCTGGTGGACGAAGGCAAGCCGGGGCAGGCTGCGAGCCGGCTGGCCCAGGTGCGCCAGGCCCACCCGGACGTCGATCTGGCGGATTTCTACGACCTGGAGTTCCTGATCGCCAAGACCGCCGGAAACCAGGAGGCGGCGGTGGCGGCGCTGACCCGGGGGGTACAGGCCTTCCCGGATTTCGCCTCCCTGGAGCTGCGCCTGGCCACCTACCTGCACGAGATCGGCCGCCTGGAGCCGGCCGAGGCCCACGCCCGGTCGCTCCTGGAGGACGACCCCCGCAACTCCCAGGCGATGTCGCTCCTCGGCTTGGTGGCACAGCAGCAGGGGGACATGGAGGCGGCCCGGCGGCACTTCCAGGCCGCCCTGGAACTGGAGCCCACCAGCGTGCCGCTACGGGTGCGGGTGGCGGAGCTGGCGATCCAGCAGGGCGACCGGGAGAGCGCCCGGGCGCTCTACGACCAGCTCCTGCTGGAGGGGGCGCTGGACGCCCAGCCCGACGAGTTGGCCCGTTCCGCCATGCTGGACGCCGCCATGGGCAACCTGGAGCGGGCGGAATCGACCCTGCGCCGGGTGGTGGACATGGCCCCCACCGGCATGAACCACTTCTCCCTCGCCATGGTGCTCACCCGGCGCGGCAACCGGGACGGCGCCATCGAGCACCTGGAGGCCGCCCTGGAGGCCAGCGAGCCGCTGGAACCCGCCCCCCGGGCCCTGGCCCAGGCCACCCTCAACCAGATGCGCGGCGGTCAAGGCTGAGGGCTGCTGAGGGCTGAGCTACCGGCTGTTGCGGGCGCGGCGGCGGCGCTGGCGCTCGGTTTCCACCAGCACCTCCTTGTGGACGAAGCTCTCGACCCCGGAGAGCTCGTCCCACACCCCCACCACCACCTCGGGGGTGCCCGGAGCCAGGCGCAGGACCCGGCCGAAGCCGATCTCCTTGCCCTCGGTGGCGGCCATCTGGTCCTGGGGGACCTCCACCGGGAACGGGAACTGGTGCATGTCGGAAACCCCGCCCTTGTCGTCCTTGACCGCCAGGTAGATGCGCAACTGACCCTGTTGCACGTCGCCGTTGGGCAGCAGGGTGACGTCGCGGAACGGGATGCGCACCAGCACCGGCAGCTCGTAGGAGCCGCGGCCCTTGCGCTCCGGCTCGCCGAAGTCCACCTCGACGCCCAGCGGGTTGGTCTGCATGCCGAAGATGAGCGATGACAGGGTGCGGTCCGCCACCCGCACCTCCGGCGCCTTATCGACGAAGCCGCTGCGGTGGCGCACCTTCAGGCCGGGGCGGTTCACCCGCACCTGGATGTCGTGGTACTTGCCATCACCCTGGGCCGCGGTCTGCACGCCGAGGGAGTAGAAGCTGTCGAAGTCGACGCCGGTGCGGTAGAAGGCGTCGGACAGCTCGTAGGTGTTCAAGATGGACGATCCACCGGTGCCCACCGCCATGGAGACCAGCGGCTCCTGGGTGTTGAGCTTGCGCATCGCTTCCATGGTGGCGCGGCCGGAACCGGTGACCTCCACGGAGTCGAGGTCGGCGCCGAGCCCCATGGAGCCAGCGCCGCCGCGGGCGTCCACGGTGTAGAAGGTCACCTGGTTGGAGTTGGCCTCGCGGATGATCCGGGTGAAGAGCTGCCCCTCGTCCTGGCTGATGGCGCGGATGGAGGCGTCGGTGAAGTCGGTCGGGTCCTGGAAGTCGAAGGAGGCCTGGACGTCGTCGCTGAACTGCTCCACCATGAACTGGTACATCTCCTCGCCCGGCCGCTGGGGCAGGCCGTCGGAGACGTGGAGCACCGCCTTGCGGCCGGGCAGGCCGGCCATGGCCCGCACCGTCTTGGCCAACGCCTCGGCCGACCTGCGCAGTTCCACCCGCTCCTCCTGGACGAAGCTGCGGATGGCGTCGAGGGCGAGCGTGGGGTCGTTCTCCTGGTTGGCGGAGCGGATGAGCTGCAGCGCGATGCGGCGCTCGGCGGCCTGCTGCGGCCCCATCGCCTTGATCTTCCCCAGGTCGCGCAACGCCCGGCGCACCTGGTTCCAGTCCCGGGTGAAGGGCTGGTTGACCTCCAGTTGCCCGTCGTAGCCCATCAGCATCACCCGGTCGCCCTGGAACATGCGGTCCTCCAGGAAGCCCTCCAGTTCCTCCAGCGCCCGCTGCCGGTTCTGCGGATGGACGTTGAAGTGGTCCACGTAGACCAGCAGGTTGAGCTGCTGCTCCGGCGGCAGCTCGGAGGGCGGGGTCAGGACCTGCCCGTCCGCCGGCACCACGCCGTCGGAGGTGCGGGTCAGCTCCTTGTCCACCCGGTTGGGCTGGGCGACGGCGAAGAAGTTGCTCACCTCCGCCGGCTCGCCATCGACGGAGACCTCGAAGTCGGACTTCTCCAGGCCGGTGATGCGCCGGCCCTCGCCGTCGGTGACGAAGACCTCGAGGTTGACCACGTTGACGTCGACCCGATCCACGAAGAGGGGCGGTGTGCCTTCAGCGGCGTCGTCCTGAGCCCGGGCGGCGCCGGGCAGGGCCAGAAGGAGCAACGCCAAGAGGACGGTGGCGCCGAGCCGGGCGGCGGAGGGGGACGGGGTGGTGACCCGGCGGCAGGCGGGGCGGAGACTACGAAGCATGGGGGCTCCCTTCAGGCTGGCGATCGGTCGGGTGCGGCAGTCAGGTGCGGCAGTCGGGTGCGCTAAGTCTAGACAACACGGCTCCGGGGCGGAGTCTTCCGGCCCGGCCCTCATCCGGGAGGCCCGGCGCCGTTCTCGGCCTCGCCGGTCATCGGCACGAAATAGACGGTGGCGATCCGCTCCTCCTCGAAGCCGTCCTCGGTGCGGGTGATGCGGATCAGCTCCTGCACCCCCTCCCCCACCGGCGCCACCAGGCGCCCGCCGACGGCGAGCTGGTCGAGCAGCGGCTGCGGGATCTCCGGCGGCGCGGCGGTGAGCAGCACGGCGTCGAAGGGGGCGGCGGCGGGCCAACCCCGGTAGCCGTCCCCCATGCGCACCCGGACGTTGTCGAAGCCGAGGTCCGCCAGGGTGCGCCGCGCCCGGTCGGCCAGCGGCTTGAGGATCTCGATGCTGTAGACCTCTTCCGAGAGGTCGGCGAGGACGGCGGCGTGGTAGCCGGAGCCGGTGCCGATCTCCAGCACCCGGTCGGTGGGCTGGAGTCGCAACAGGTCGCTCATCAGCGCCACGACGTAGGGCTGGGAGATGGTCTGGCCGTAACCGATGGGCTGGGCACCGTCGGCGTAGGCCTGGCCGCGCCGGCCCAAGGGGATGAAGCGGTGGCGCGGCACCCGGGCCATGGCGGCCAGGACCCGGGGATCCTCGATGCCGCGGCGGGCGAGCTGGTCGGCGACCATGGAGGTGCGCTCGCCGGCCCGGGCACCGCCGGTGGCTGCCAGGGCGGCCAGGGAGCCACCCGCCGAGGCGTCCTCCCAGGCGCCGGCGTCGAGGCTCAGGAGACCGGGGTCGGCGGAGGCGCTGGGGGAGGCGCCGGGGGAGGCGGTGGCGCTGGCGGTGGGCGCCGGCGCCATGCGGCGGGCCGGTACCGGATCGCCGCTGGTGGCGGCACAGCCTACGAGGCCGACGGCCAGCGCCAGGGTCACCGCCAGCAGGAGCAGCCCGGCGGCCGGCATCCCGCGCCAAGCGGTCGGGGTGCGGTCCGCGAGGGGGCTCATGGGGTGCCGCCGGGCTCCCTGCTCTCACCACCGCCCGACCGGCCACCGTCCCGCACCTGACCGGTCATGGGCACCACCACCACCGGGATCACCGTCCGCTTCTCCATGCCGTCGGACGTCTTGGTGTAGACCTGGAGATCCTGGATATAGCCCTCCCCCACCGGCGCCACCAGCTTGCCCCCCATCTTGAGCTGGTCGATGAGGGGTTGTGGGATGTGGGGCGGCGCGGCGGTCAGCAGGATGGCGTCGAAGGGGGCCTGGGACGGCCACCCCTTGTAGCCGTCGCCGGCGCGCAGGTGGACGTTGCGGTAGCGCAGCCCCTCGAGCCGGGCCGCGGCCTCGGCGGACATGGGCGCGATGATCTCGATGGAGTACACCTCCCCGGCGACCCGGGAGAGGACCGCCGTGTGGTACCCCGAGCCGGTGCCGATCTCCAGCACCTTGTCCCGGGAGGAGAGGTCCAGGAGCTCGGTCATCAGCGCCACGACGTAGGGCTGGGAGATGGTCTGGCCGTGGCCGATGGGCAGAGCCGTGTCGGCGTAGGCGTCGCGCAGCGAGCTCTCCGGCACGAAGAGGTGGCGCGGCACCTCCGCCATGGCGGCGAGCACCGCCGCGTTGTCGATGCCGCGGCGCTCGACCTGGCTCTCCACCATGTCGCTGCGCTGCTCGGCGTAGTTTTCCCCCTGGGCCGCCGCGCCCACGGGAGCGGCGGCGAGGAGGAGGCCCAGGAAGAGGCCCAGGGCCGACTTCATGGCGCCCTTCATGGCAGCGGGCACAGGCTCTTTCAGAAAGCCTCTCACCGCGCCCCCCCGCCACTGTCGTCGCCATCGCCGCCGCCGTCCGCGGCCTCGTGGACCACGCGGCCATCGACCAGGGTGAGATCGGCCCGCAGGCTCGGGATCTCATCCGCCGGCACCCGCATCAGGTCCCGGTCCCAGACCACCAGGTCCGCCCGCTTGCCCACCTCCAGGCTGCCCACCAGGTGGTCGAGGAACAGGGAGTGGGCGGCGTCCAGGGTGAAACCGGCCAGCGCCTCCTGGCGACTCAGCCGCTCGCCGGCCAGCCAACCGCCGGCGGGCTGACCGTCGAGGTCCTGCCGGGTCACCGCGGCGTGGAGACCGAGGACCGGGGCGGGGCGCTCGACGGGGAAGTCGCTGCCGAAGGCCAGGCGGCCGCCGGCGTCCAGGACCTTGCGCCAGGCGTAGGCGCCGGCCAGGCGGCGCTCCCCCACCCGCGCGCCGGCCCAGGGCATGTCGGAGGTGGCGTGGGTGGGCTGCATGGAGGCGATGATCCCCAGGTCCGCCATGCGCGAGAGGTCGGCCAGGCGCATGACCTGGGCGTGCTCGACCCGGAAGCGGGGATCGTCGCCGTCGCCGCTGTCGCCTTCCCCGTCGCCCTGGGACGGCGCACCCTCGGACAGGGCGCGCTCCAGGGCGTCCAGCGCCACCAGGTTGCCGCGGTCACCGATGGCGTGGACGGCGACCTGGAAGCCGGCCTGCCGGGCGCGGCGGGCGACGTCGGCCAGGTGATCGCCGCTGGAGACCAGCAGGCCGAGGTTGCCCGGATCGTCGCTGTACGGCTCCACCAGGGCGGCGCCCCGGGAGCCCAGGGCACCGTCGGCGTAGAGCTTGACGCCGCGCACCGTCAGCCGGCCTTCGGGGTCGATGCGCGGGCCGGCGGCGAACCACTCGTCCAGCAGCTCCGCGTCGTCGCCCAGGAAGAGGGCGGCGCGCAGCGGCAGGGCGCCCTCCTGCTGAGCCGCGTCGTAGACCTCCACCATCCCCGCCGTCACCCCCATGTCGGTGACCGTGGTCAGGCCGAGGGAAACGCTGTGCTCGGCGGCCAGGTCGAGGTAGCGGCGCAGCTCGGCGCTGCCGGCCCGGGGCATCGCCTCGCCGGCCACCGCCATGGCGTTGTCGATGAGGACGCCGGTGGGCCGGCCCTCGGCGTCGCGCAGAAAGCGGCCGCCGCTGGGGTCCTGCGAATCGGCGTCGATGCCCAGCTCGTCCATGGCGCGCTGGTTGAG
>Ga0209954_1000006_pt1 | contig 35546 bp, 52 predicted proteins | sample SalPon2A_A_D2_MG_FD_185715 | JGI IMG/M metagenome (GOLD analysis project Ga0209954, IMG submission 185715) | Soil microbial communities from South San Francisco under conditions of wetland restoration - Salt Pond MetaG R2A_A_D2_MG (SPAdes)... | ecosystem: Environmental > Terrestrial > Soil >...
ATACCAACATTTTGTCCCGCTTGAATATTCAAGCGGGACAAAATGTTGGTATAAAGAAGGAAAAAGACATAGAGATAATGATAAACCAGCAGTAATTTATCCAGATGGAACAAAGGAGTGGTACAAAGAAGGAAAATTATATAGAGAAAATGATAAGACAGCAGTAATTTATCCAGATGGAACAAAGGAGTGGTACAAAGAAGGAAAATTATATAGAGAAAATGATAAGACAGCTTTTGAATTGTCAAAGGGTTCAAAATTTTGAGCAATGGAGAAGAAAAATATTATGTCAAATAAAAAAGAAGAAAGAAAAATATATGAGTTATCGGCAGAATTTTGGGCACAAGTTATAAGAATTGTGCAACAGGGGATGCTTTCTCAAAGAAATGTTGAAGATGAGCTTAGAAGGATTTTAGTTGAAGTTGATCCTAATAGGGATGAAGTTAACCCTAACAATTTTAGAGTATTAGTTCCAACAGCTGAATATCTAGAAGTATATGAAAACAATTTGGTAGATGATGCTGAATTTTTGGTAAAGGAAGCAAAAAAGGAAATAAATAAAAAAGAAAAAGGTTCTCTTAAGTGAAAGTTATAATAGCTGGTGGTCGAGATATTGACGATCCAGACTTATTAGAGGAAGCCCTGGATGATTTTCCTTATGAAATAACTGAGGTTGTTTGTGGGTTGGCACCAGGTGTTGATTTGTTGGGTAAGTCTTGGGCAAAAAGGAACGACATTCCTGTTGTTGAGTTTCCGGCTGAATGGGATAGGTATGGAAAATTAGCTGGACCAATTAGAAATAGGAAGATGGCAAAATATGCTGATGTATTACTTTTAATATGGAATGGACTGTCGCCAGGGTCTGCAAACATGTCAAAAGAGATGATTAAGGAAAGAAAGCCAGCAGTTAGATATTTATTATCTGAACTGTATGGAAGGATCAATAAAGAAATTTCTTCGAAAGGTTAGGGCAGACACTAAAAGGTGTAACGTTTTTCTAAATTTAGTAGATGAATATCTTGTTTACTATCCATATGACGATTGTGAATATGCAGGATATTTTTCAATTGAGCCCAATTTAGAATTGTGTGTTGCTGTCAAAAAGCCACAAAAAAAGTGGTTACCTATTTTAGTGCATGAATATTGTCATTTTCTTCAATGGTCAGAAAATTCTGATGTTTGGAATAACAATTTGGTCTATGACGGATATGATGGAGAAACGATGATTGAAAGATGGGTTACGGGGAAAATTGCTCTTGGTAAATCTAAATTAGAAAATTGTTTAAAAACAACAATTGAAGTTGAATTAGACGCAGAAAAACGTTCTGTTGAAATGATTAAAAAATTTAATTTACCAATTGACATTAAGATTTTTATTCAAAAAGCTAATGCTAGTTTAATGTTTTATCCTATTTTTTTGGAAAAGAAAAAGTGGTTTGACAAACCACCATTTGAAATGGAAGAAGTGTTTTCTCAGTTACCGACCGAATTTCTTGATGACTATACTAACATAGACGAAAAATACATTAAAATTTATAACGATTATTGTTTTGTAGAGTAAAAATAATCACAGAACATCTCGGCATTTTGTGGTAGTATTAAAAACTAATGACAAAAGAAATTAGTCCGAACAGATTTTTCGGTTTACATGCACATACATCGGTTGGTTCTCCGTTTGATGGATTAGGTAAACCAGAAGAACACTTTGAATTTGTAATGAGAAATGGTGGTGACGGACTTGCCATAACAGAGCATGGCAATATGAATTCTTTTGCCTATGCATATCAATATTATGAAAAATTGAAGAAAGAAGGAAGGAATTTTAAATTTATACCCGGAATTGAGTTTTATCATATTGATTCTCTTGACAAATGGCGTCAAGAGATGAAAGAAGCCGAAAAAAAGAAAAAAGAATTAAAAGAAAAGAAAAAACTTGGCTTGATTTCTTATGACATTGAAGACGATGGAGTAAAAACAACAGTTGTTGAAAATGAAGACGAAACGAAATCAGGAAAGAAATTCAATCCCCTAAAAAGAAGAAGCCACCTTATTGCGTTGCCCAAGTCAGAATCTGGACTTCAAAGTTTATTTAATTTGGTTTCTTATTCTTTTGTTGAAGGACAATATTTTTATCCAAGAATTGACACAAAGTCTCTAAAAGAGATTGGCAAAGACATTATTTTGTCTACTGCCTGTATTGGTGGACCATTTGCTAGAGTTGTTTTTAATCATCAGACAGAACCAGATTGGGAGAAGTGGGAACCTAATGATGTAAATCACAATTTAATCATGAAGGATCTAGAAAACCTTCTTGATGATTTTGTTGATGCTGTTGGTAAAGAAAATTTCTTTTTGGAATTACAATTTAATAGATTGCCAGCACAACATTTAGTAAATAAATATTTGTTGGAACTTTCAAACAAAACTAAAACACCTTTAATTGCTACTGCTGATTCACATTATCCAAAACCTGAATTGTGGCAAGCTAGAGAGATGTATAGAAGATTAGGTTGGCTTGGTAAAATGGGAGACGATAAAGGGTTACCAGAAAACATAGATGATTTAAAGTGCGAATTATATCCAAAAAATGCCGATCAAATGTGGGATGCATATAAAAAGTATTGTGAAGGATATGAATTTTACAGTGATCAGGAAATTTGTAATGCAATAGAAAGGTCTTACGATATTGCTTATGAGTTTATTGGAGAAACAGAACCAGACAAAAAAATAAAATTGCCCTCATATGCTGTTCCAAAAGGAGAAAGTCCTTTTGATGCTTTGGTTAAAATGTGCAAAGAAGGACTAAAGGAAAGGGGTTTTTCTAAAAATAAAAAATATGTAAAAAGAATGAAAGAAGAACTGAGGCTTATAAAAAAGAGAGAGTTTTCAGAATATTTCTTAACAAAAAAGGCTATAATTGATATAGCAAAAAATCATATGTTGGTTGGATTTGGTAGGGGAAGTGCAGCAAGTTCATTGGTTTGTTATTGTCTTGGAATAACGGGAATAGATCCGATAAAATACGATCTTTTGTTTTCTAGGTTTCTATCTGAGCACAGAAAAGGTTTACCTGATATTGATTCAGATTTTTCTGATAGAGATAAATTGTTAGATTTGTTACGAGAAGAGTTTGGGTCTGACAATGTCATTGCCATTTCAAATTATAACACACTTGGACTTAAATCATTGATTAAAGACATTTCTAAGTATCACGATATTGACTTTCAAGAAGCTAATATGGCTACAAAATTTGTTGAGAAACAAATTATACAAGGATGTGAATCAGAAGGAATAGCTAGACATGATGCAAAGATTGATTATGATAATGCTATTAAGTTTTCTCCAGAATTTAAAGAATTTATTGAAAACCATCCTGAAGTTGCCAATTTTGCTCAAGTTCTTAGTGGACAGTTGAGAAGTATTGGAAAACATGCTGGTGGAGTAGTAATATCTGAAAACATTCTTGAAAGAATGCCAGTTATTGTTTCTAAAAAAACAAAACAAACTCCATGGGTTGAAGCACAGATTGTAAAACAGCTAGAGCCATTTGGTTGGGTAAAGTTTGATCTTTTAGGTCTTGAAACATTAAAAATAATTGAAAGGTGTATTGCAAGAATTTTGCAGAGACATGAAAACATAGAAAATCCAACATTTGATGACGTGAAGAATTGGTATAATAAAAATATGTCGCTTGACATTATTGATTTAGACGATCAATTTGTTTATGAACATATATATCACAAAGGAAATTATGCAGGAGTTTTTCAGTGTACAAATACAAAAACTCAAAGATTTTTCAAAAGGGCAAAACCAATATCAATTGTTGATATTGCAGCATTAACCTCAATCTATAGACCAGGACCCTTAAGTGCTCAAGTTGATAAAATTTATGTGGAAGCAAAAAATAATCCTGAACATAGAGAACGGCAAAATGAATTAATTGAAAATGTTTTAAAAGAAACATATGGACAACTTGTTTTTCAAGAGCAAGCAATGAAGCTTGGAACAGAAGTTGGTGGTGTTCCTGAAGATGAGGCAGATATTTTTAGAAAAATTGTTTCTAAAAAACCAACAAGAGAAGATCCTCTTTATGAACAAGCACTTGAGATGAAGGAAAGGTTTATTAGTGGATCTATTGAAAATGGCGTTGGCAAAGAAGAGGCAGAAAGTCTATATAAAAAGATATTAGATTTTGCAGAATATTCATTCAATAAATCACATGCAATTTCTTATGGAATTAATTCTTATTTAAGCGCTTGGCTTTTAACATATTATGAACCTGAATGGTTATGTGCTTACATGGAAACACAATCCAATAATCCAGACGACAAAGCAATAGCGATTTCAGAAATAAAGTCATTCGGATATGAGATTGTTCCAATTGATATTAATAAAGCAACAGAAAATTGGACCATTGTTGGAGAAAAAAAACTGATGCCATCTTTAGTAACTTGTAAAGGTGTTGGATTATCTGCTGTGAGTGAAATAAAAAGAAATAGACCATACAAAAACATACAAGATTTTTTATGGAAAGATGATGGTTCATGGAAACACAGCAAAGCAAACAAAAGGGTTATTAGTGCTCTCATAAAGGCAGGAGTTCTTGATTCGTTAGATTGTATTGGTGAGGGGAAAATTTTTGCTAGTAGAAAGCAAATGCATGATATTGTGATAGAAAATTGGATTTATTTAAAAAAGAAATTAAAAAAAGACAATTTCTTAACGCAGTGTGAAAAGATTGAGAATATTAGATATTATGGACCACCACTAAAGGTAGGAGAAAAACGACATTCCCAACCATATTCAGAAGAGGAATGGACAAAAATAGAGAAAATAAAAATGCAAATGGAATTATTGGGAGAAATTGATTTGACTTTACTTGTTAAAAAGTCTATATTAGACAAATTATCTAATAAAAAAGTATTGTGCATTGACCAATTACCAGATGATGTCAAAAAAGCAGCGATTTGGTGTATTCCGGTTAGGTTAGAACCAAGAACAACGAAATCAGGAAATCCTTATCTAATAATGGATGTTATTGGTATTACTGGCAAAACCAAACGAATAAGGTGTTGGGAATGGAATCCCGGAATTAAAATAGATCTTTACAAACCATATGCTATGATTGTAGAACAGAACAATTGGGGATGTTCAACAAAAATAAGAAAAGTTAGAAGGCTTGAAAAATGAACAACTGCAAAGACTGCAAAGACTGTAAAGGAACTGGGGTTTATGTTGGATTATTTGAAAATGGTCCATGTTTGACTTGTTGTGGAGGGCATGAAAGAAAAATTGTTGAAGACAAATCAACAATGCTGGAGTTACCAAACGGGGCTAAAGTTTGGGTGTTGAATCCTAAAGAATTGGATATAAATAATTTTGATTGGGGTAAAGCTACTTTTCATAGGGAAAATGATAAGCCAGCTATTGAGTGGTTAGACGGATCAAAAGAGTGGTATAAAGAAGGAAAATTACACAGAGAAAATGATAAGCCAGCAGCTATTGAATATTCAAACGGTTCAAAAGAGTGGTATAAAAATGGGAAATTACATAGGGAGAATAATAAACCAGCAGTAATTTGGAGTGATGGTTCAAAACAATATTGGGTAAATGGAAGGTTTATAAAATAAATATTTTAAGTAATGTCAAACAAAGACGAAAAAATAAGGTGGATTATATCATATGAGGAAGACAATAGAGATCCGTGTGGATTGGTTCCTGTTATTATTCTAAAAACAAAAGGTTCTATGACTAAGATATTAATTGGATCAAAAAAAGAGTGGATACCCTCAAAGAATCTGATAGAACCTTCAGAAGGGATTTACTGGATTAACAAAATTGATGATAATATTTATTTTAGTGGGACTAACTACTAAATGCCCCAAATGTAAGGGTACAGGAAATATGGGGTTTATGAGTGCTCAACGGTGTAACATGTGCACCAATGGACTTATCCTACTATCTGAAAATGATGAGACATTACTATTTGAATGGATTGAGGGTTATTTAGATCCTGATACTGATAATGAATGGCTAGAGGAACAATTAAAAAGACTAATAAAACAAAGAAAAAACAAAAAGAAAGACTAGAGACAATATTTTACATATCGCATTATCATGTTTTTTATTTTCTTTTTTTGTTTTTTAGAAAAATGTGCTTTTTTATCGCTTCTAAATCTTGACATTATTGTTGAAGTAGGTTCATGATTTAATCTAAAATTATGCCCTAATTCGTGAGAAAGGGTACTTTCAATCGCCGAATCTGTTATAACTATTTTATTGTCACAAATTGAATGTGTATTATAAAAAATGATTCCAAGGAAAGGTTCACCTGCTAAGAGAGCATCTTCAGTAAAGAAGACATGAATTGGACTCTCGTCATTTATTGATTGCATAAGCTCTCTTGCATGATCATAAGATTTTTTTTTCATGTAAAATATTTTAGGAACAAATTTTACATACCCACGGAATTCAAAATTAGATCTATGTAACATTTTTAAAAATCTTTCTTCATCGCCAACCCCACCTTTTATATGGGCAATGACAGTTATAGTTGGTATTGGACTTATCGTATTAGCCTTAACTAAACAGGACGAAAACAACAAAAAGAAAATAATCATTATTTTTTTCATCTATCAATAATTAATACTACAATGAAAAAGTGGTTTTTTGACAAAAAATCTTGTTTAATTGGATGGCCTGGACTTGGCAACACTTGGGTAAAGCCATCTAATCCCAAAAATAAAAAGCCTAAACCACCACCAATAATACAAAAAGAACCAGAAAAATGTGATGATTGCAATGGTAGTGGGGTTTATGTTGGTATTGGGTTTTATCCAGCTGAAGATTGTAAGGCTTGTGAAGGTAAAGGAAAGGCATAAAAAAGTTGAAACAACTTAAGTGTTGTGATATAGTGATCAGACATGGAAAAATTTACACATATTGATCAGTTTTATCAGGTAGTAAAGCTTTCTAGAAATAGAGTTTTTGGAGATATAGACTATCGTGGATCAGTTAAATTGCATGGATCAAATGCTGGGGTTATATGTACAAAAGAAAAATTAATTCCACAATCAAGAAATAGGCAATTATCTATATTGAAAGACAATATGGGATTTGCTTCTTTTGCACTCAAAAGAGAATCTCAAATTAGAAACATTGAACAAAAAATAAGAAAGTCTGCTAATTTAGATTCAAATTCACCATTAGCTTTATATGGAGAATTTATTGGATCGGGAATACAAAATGGTGTTGCAGTTTCTAAATTTTCTGAAAGACAATGGGTGCTTTTTGCAGTGAAGGCACCAGAAAAGGGTTATATTGATGAACTATTTCCATTTGAAGATGAATTTTCTGAATTTTCTATGTATTCAGTTTTTGATGTCCCAACTTGGAAAATTAATTTAGACTTCAACGACAAAGACGATCTGGAAGAAAAGTCAAAAGTTATTGAAATATATACACAAAAAGTGGAGGAACTTTGTCCGTGGGGCAATAAGTTTGGAATAAGTGGAATGGGGGAAGGAATTGTGTGGGTTCCAACAGGAAATCGGTGGGGTGATACAAGACTATTTTTCAAAACTAAAGGACTAAAACACAAAGTAGTAAAAAAAGCAAATAGAAATAAGTCAATAATTGATCCTGAAATCATTGAGAACTCAAATAAGTTTGTGGAGTATGCAGTTACAGAAAATAGATTAAACCAAGGAATAGACTATCTCAAGGAAATGGACTATTCTATTGAAATGAAAAGTACAGGACACTTTTTAAAGTGGATAGCTAATGACATAATGAGAGAATGTAAACAAGAATTGGTTGAAAATGACTTATCTTGGAAACAGGTAGCCAAACAAGTAAATGAAAGAGCAAGAATTTTCTTTGTGTCAAAAGCAAAAGAATAAGTTTTTCCTTGAAACAATCCACGAACCTGTGATAGAGTCGGACTCATGAAAAACACAAACAAAACAATAATAACAATTTCACTTTTAGCTCTATTTCATTATGGGTGTGCTACCCCATGTGAGGATGATGGGTTAGATCAACAAAAGTGTCCAACAAACTATAGTTTTGGTACAGGTGGAGATAGTGACGATTATGGGGATAGTGACGATTATGGAAACACTATGGAAAGCGAAAGTAATAGCGGTAACAATAGTGGTAATGACGGTGATGGTGACGGAGATAGCGGAAACGCTTCAGATACTGATGGAGATAGCGGAAACACTTCAGATACTGATGGAGATAACGGAAACACTTCAGGTGCTGAAGATTCAGGGACTGATGGAAATGATAGTGTGGGCAATACGGACACCGAATCATCAACAACGGGTGAATCAACTACATCTTCAGACGACGAAGGTACTGATACCTGTTTAGATCCCGATAGCTCAACCACAAGTGGTGATGGTGAAGGAGGAAGCGACGACACTGACACCGATACAGATGGTGAACAGCCCTGCGAAACTGAACATAAACATAAACATGATTGGCACAACCACAATGATTGGCACAAATGGCATAATGAGTGCGCTAATAGCAATAACAACATTGAAGAATATATTTTGCCACAATAATTAATGTTGTGAGCAATACAGCAGACATTCAAAAACTTGTAGACGAATTAGAATTAGCTTTTGAATTAATTTGCCCAGAAGAAAAAAATAAAAAATCATTAAAAGACCCAATTGCTTGTACTGACTGTAAAGGAAGTGGCAAGTATATTGGGTTTCTATATTCAGAGTCTTGCAAATTATGCAAAGGTTCAGGAAAAATTGAAAAAGAATAAAAATTTATGATAGACTATAAAAAGTGATGAAACCATCAAAATATCTATCAAATTTATCAGTAAAGGCATTAAAAAAAATATCTAAAAGATTAAAAGAAAGAAAGGTTGTAAGCCCAACCGGACTTTTATATCTTGTTAGATATTATCTTTTGAGAAAAAGCTGGCACAATTTACCATTTTCTGTTTATATTCACCATTTTAATGCTCCTGACTGGGATAGAAGCTTACACGATCATCCTTGGATATGGGGATTGTCTTTTATAGTATCTGGAGGATACGTTGAAGAAAGATTTAATTCCAAAACCAAAAAAATTGACCTAATAACAAGAAATCCGTGGAGGATAAATTATTTAAGAGGTTCTGATTTTCATAGAATAAAAGAACTAAAGGGAGATGTTTGGACAATATTTGTTTCTGGAAAACGAACAAAAAAATGGGGATTTATGTCTGATGATGGTCAATATCTTGAAGCAAAAGATGAAAGAATCTACTAAAAGTACTCAAAAAATAATAGAAGAAACTCTTTATGAAAATAAAGAGAGTTTGAGAAAATTTTTATTAGGAAAATCTGGAATTGGTACAATAATGGAAAAAGTAATAGAAAAGCTAAATGAAAATGAAAAAGATTATGAATATGATAAAGTTCTTAAAAAAGTAACGAAATCAATGAGAACCCCAAGAATATTTATCAAATAGAAAGTTTTGTGATAAGATAATAAATCTTCTGTCTCGCACTGAAGATTATCACCTTTTGCCTCAACAATTAAGGTTGTTGAGGTTTTTTAATTTAATTGTTAGTATTGTGATAAAATAATCACATGGAGTGGTATCATATATTATTGTTAACAGTTGGTGGATTATCGCTAATAGTTGGACTTATACTAAAGGTAATAGAAATAAAAATAAGAAATGAAAAAAAATCAAAAAGCAATAATGGATAGACGAAAAGTGGAGATCAACCTTAGAAACAATATAGATAGATTGTTTCAATTAAGTTCTATTATAAATGCAAAACAAAAGTCAATCAATAACAAAAAAAATATAAATAAATTTATAAACGAATATGAAAAAACGTTAGAAAACATTCGTTCTGATACATTTCTGTTACAAAGCTCTATTTCAATGGTCGTAGGATAAAAAATGTCTGAATTTGATTGGGCTATTGTAAAAAAAGAAGCTAACGTACAAATGATAAAAGATGGATTGCTACCGACGATAGATGCGTCCATTGGAGAAATTGATAAGGCATTATTAAAATTAGACATTGAAGATCGTATCAAAACAAAAAGAAAATTTAGAAAAATTTTTAGAAGAATTTTTTCTAACAAAAAAACCCAAAGAAAAGCAAATAAAAGAAATGTTGTAGAGGGGTTTTATTTAGAAAAAAGTTTCTATATGGTATACTATAACAATGAAAATTGATTTATTTAATTTAAATTCTTTAAATGCCCTAAAAGAATATAGTGACAATAGCTTTGATGCGATTATTTCAGATCCTCCATATAATTTTAAAAAGGATGTTATGGAGGAATTTTTAGAACAATTTTATAGAGTTTCAAAAGGAGCAATAATTTTATTTGCCCCCCCAGAAAATCAATGGCCCGGAAAAACTGATCAATTTTTATTTTGGGTAAAGCCAATTTCAACTAAAAACACAATAAAAAGTTATAGTCGATTTGTTGAAATGATACAAGTTTTTGGAAGTGGAAAGTGGAACTGTGATAGACATTGGAGTCAATATGTTAATGTTTTTACTGATTCAATTGAGTCAAAATTATGCCACCCCTACCAGAAGCCACTCTCCCTAATGACGAGATTAATTTTAAATCATACTGATGAAAATGACCATGTTCTTGACCCATTTGCTGGAAGTGGAACTACAGGAGTTTCATGCTTTTTAAATAACAGAAACTTTACTGGATTTGAACTTGAAGAGAAAAGATATGAAACTGCACTAAAAAGGTTACTTAAAATTAAGGGACAAAATCATAATAATGTCAACAATAACAATTGATAATGTTCAAAACTATTTCCGAATTGCAAGCAAGGAGCAATCTGAGAAGATTTTTAAAAAGCCTCAGAAGTACCCCTTTAAATATATTGTGTCCATTCTGGACCCACCTGCGAGACGTAGAGACCCAAATCTAATCGTTGGGAATCGGGAGCCAAAAGGAATGTATGCCTTTTATAAGGCAACAAAAGCAGGTCCATTATTGATCAAAGTTCACGACAATGAAAGAAAAGAATATGAAAAATATGGCAAAAGTTGGTGCCCAACAAAAAATGACATTATCCAGATAATAGGATATGGAAAATCAATAAAAAATCCCTGCCTATTTCACTGTACAAGTGGTGTTTCCCTGTCGGCTTCAGCAGCAATAATTGCAATGGCTTCAATGTTTGGACGTGGTAAAGAAAAAGAAATCGTTGAAAAGGCATATCAAATAAGAGGAGATATAGTTCCAAATTTACTTATGCTTAGATATGCTGATGAACTACTTTCAACTAAAGAATACACGTCAAGACTAGAAAAAATAGCTGCTTGGAAAATTTCCCCGGAATACAACCTTCCCGAATCAGAAAAAAGAAAAATAAAAATGCCTAAAAAAATTGATCTTAGAGGAATACCCCAAAAGATAAGAGTACCAGGCAAAAAGATTAGATTGTCATAAATTTACCTTATTCATCATCTGATGATGTTAAGTGAGAAATCATTTCAAAACACTCTTTATCTGATGCTGGAGAATGGGGATCTCTCGCTTGGTTTACAAACCCAAGAGCAGAAACTATTTCCAGCATTTTATCTGCAATTTCGTTCTCTCCCCCTAATTCTTCACTATCTTCTACTATTTCTTTTAGGATTTTATTTTTATTATTCACACTTGATCTGGTGTTTTTATATAAATCATCAATAAAACGACTATCAATTGACACCTTATTGCTTACAATTTCATCAAAATTTCTCTTTGAATTTTCTTTCTTCTCCAATAGAGAAGAACCTTCAGCACTTTTTACAAGAGACTTTCCGATATTTTTTAAGAATTTTATAAAATTATCTTCAAGCCCATGTTTTCTAAGCATAGTCAAATTTAATGTAATTGATTCCGTTTTTAAATATGGATCTATGTCAACCCCCATCGCCCTAACAGAAGATATTTTTTCTTCGCTTACTGAAACCCCAGAAGTTTGAACAAATGTGAATTCATTACCGCTTTTATCATAAAACCTAACACTTGGCGGTCTTTTAGAAGACGATACAAAATCATTACACCACTTTTTAAGTGCATATTGCTTTATTCTTTTTTCTGATTCTTTACATTTTGCTACTACTGACTTCGTAACAATTTTTCCACTTACAAATAATTTTATATCATCCTGATAGTCTTCAGGTAAACAAGTTCTTGAAATTTCATTTGCTGGTTTTGATTGTTGAACCTTTTCCCCAGACATTATTTGACGAATGGGAAATAATTCAATCACATTATTGAGATCTTCACCAGAATTTTTCTTGGGAGATGCCGTTCTTTTTCCAGCCTTTTTAGTTTTCTTTTTAGTTGTTTTCTTCTTTTTAGAAGTCATGTTGTCTTTATCGTCACAACAACAAAAAGTTTTAGATCTTTTTTAGGGCTTTAATCTTTTAAGCAGATTTTTGCTTTGAAGAAACCTTTTTCTTTTTAGACTTCTTTTTCTTCTTAAGTCCTATTATGTATTCCTTTATTATTTTCTTTGTTTCAGTCGGGAAATCGTCTGGTGGTTCTTGCTTTAGCATCCACTTAAGATAATTTCTTACTGATGGATCACTAATTTTTTTCCCTTTATGTTTTCCAAACTTAAAGTGGTATTCATTTTCTTGTAAAACAAAATGTTTATTTTCACCATCATTACTATTTTTTGCTCTTGAATTTTGTTTAAGTACTAATTCGTCTAATTTAACAGGAAGATCTTCATAAAGTTCTAATTGTTGCGATAAAACCTCAAGAGCTGCTAAAGTATCAGATAAAGAACTATGAGCATCAGTTAATTCTTTCCCCGAATAATAACGTAAAGCTGATGTTAAATTCTTTCTCATTCTTTGTTTAAAAATAACAATAGGATCAACAACAGAGCGATTTTTTATGTCAATATCAACTCCGGCCCTATTAAATTCAGCCTGTAATAATGGAACATCATATTTTTTCGCATTATATCCAGCAAAGTCACAATTGTCCAAAGTTTTAGCAACAGATTTAGAAATTTCAGAAAACGTTTTACAATCTTCGACATCTTTATCATATATTCCATGAACCTTTGAAGCTTCCTCTGGTATTGGAATTTCAGGATTTACCCTTAAAACAATTGGATCCTCAACCCCTTTTTTACTAACCTTGATCATGGTCATTTCAACTATTCTATCTTTTGTAGTGGAAACTCCAGTAGTTTCAAGATCAAAAAACACTAATGGTCTTTCAAGGTTCTTTTGAAGTTGTTTAAATCTTTTTCCAATAATGGTGTCAATTTCTTTTTTCATATAAGCCCTCTATTTTTTTAGATCATCCTTATGTGCAAAATAAAGAGCACGACCCCAATCTTGAATTTCATCATTGGCGATTAACTCATATCCTCGCTTCATCCAACCAGCAACTTCGTTTTGAATTTCGGAAGGACTATTTACTTCAACCCATTTCTGTTTGGAAGCTTCTGACTTAAGCATTTCCCCACGTTCATTTTCCCTTAAAATATATAAAGCATATTTCATACTTATTATGCTATCATATTAAGAGCAAAATGTTGGGAACTATATTTAATTTTTAAAATTTTTCTTTCAAAGAAGAAAACGACACAAATTATGAATTCCGCCAAAAGAAAAAATAAAAAAACTATACAAAATTGAAAAAAGCAAATATCCAATTCCAGTTGAAAACATCGTTAATCTAACTGATGATGGTATGTCTTTTAATCTTTTAGAAGGAAGCAATAACCAATAATACACACAAGCTATATTTGCGACCAAAAGTACAGCGCATAAAAAACTAAAAAATGTCATTCTTGATTTTCACTTTCTTTTTCTTTATTTTTGGAACGAACCTTTTTTGAACCCCGAAGTGCCCTCAATGCATTTTTCATTGAAGTCTTTGTTTTCCAATATCCTTTTATATAATTCTTTTGAGCACTAACTGGAAGATTCGAACAGTTGCCATTTCCTCTATAAAAAACTTTTTTTCCATCTTTCATTTTAAAGATAATTCGAAGTTTTCTTCCATAAGAATGAACCAACGGATCAATTCTTATCATTATTTCGTTTGGCTCTCCCACAACTTCCCACTCATCCTTTTCGTTCTTTTTAGAGATTGTCTCTTGAAAGAATATTTTTTTACCACTTCTTACAACTATTTCTCTAACGCTATCCAATAATACTTCTACATTTTTTTGTTCCATTTTTATGTTCCTTTATCGTCCTATCTCAAATAAATCAACATCAATAAGGTCATAATCTTTCTGTTCTTTTGTTAGTCTGTTTTGTGCAGATTCATTGCCCATTTCAATTCTTTCATAAAGTTCTTTAATATAATCTGAAGTCTCTTCATCCCCAAGAATTTTTCTTCTTAATGAGAACTCATTTATATATGCAATCGGCAAATTCTTGATTCTCTCAAATACTGAAGGGCTTACATCACCAACTGTTCGCCTAATGACTTTCTCATCTAAACTTGTTATATGAATAGCTTCATCAAATCTCCCCGGCCTAAGAACCGCACAATCTAAATCTTTTGGAAAATTTGCACTGGCAATTATAACTTTTGCTCTTTTTCTAAGAAGTTCCAGACACTCCAATAACAACCCGCTATTTGGAGACCTATCAATATCGTCTACAATGATAACGTCAGGACATAGTATTTCAAGACATTGAATAAGAACTGATGTCTCCTTCAACAATTTAAAATGAACCCTTAATGATCTCATCCCTAATTTGTGAGCAATATATCTAGCAGCAGTGCTTTTTCCAGTTCCTGGAGGACCATACAAAAGAATAGCTCGTACATCTATACCATCAACAGCTAAAAATGCTCCTATATTTTTAGCTATTTTGTCTCCAATTTCCGATTGAAGAACATCGTCTGAGAATAGATCTTCAGTAAATTCAATTGAAGAATCCGATTCTGATCCATATGGATTTTTATTTACAATGTTACTAGTTGCTAAACAATTTGTTTTAAACGAATTCCAAATAAGATTTCCTATAGCTTTAAATACTTTTTCTTTTTGTTCAGTACGAATCATTAGACTTGTAACGTACTCTCCATTTCCATAGTCTTTCCATATTATATCGTTTCCCTCCACAACGGCATGAATTACTCTTCCATATCCCTCCTTCCTTTTTTTATGGTTTGAAAATGAAGAATTGTTGTTATTGTTAGAATTTTCTTTTTCTTCTTCTTCTTCAACTACTTCTCCAATATTATTTTCTTTTAAAAGTTTTACAATTCTATTTTTGTTTGTCTGTAAATTTGTCCAATTTCCACCGATCTTTGCCAAATAAAGATTGAGTGGATCTTGATAAGCCACGGCTCCTCTTCCAGACAAAAGGTTGTGATAAACTAGATTAGTTATTTTAGTTCCAGCAGCAATCCAAGCTATTGGTCCTGGCTTATTTCTAAGATTTCCAATAGTAAGTGCAACATCAGACACTTGTGAAGCTACGCTTAAAAATTTATTTAAAGCAACATGAATTTTTATTAGAGTTTCTTCTTTTATTGGTAACTTTCTCTTTTTTCTTGCGATCATTTTTGTCATAATATCATCCTTTTAATCCTAAATTATCAACATCCGGGGAAACTATCAACATATATTATACTAAAGTCAGATTCTCCCCTATGGGAGACAAATGATACCCGAAAGTCAGGGAAAGAATCAACAAACTTCCATTGACCAGGACGATCAGGAAAACTTAAAACCCTTTTTATTTTTAAGTCTGAAAATCCGTTCTTGGATACATAAACTTTATAATCAGCTCTGGCACTATTTGTCTCTACTTTGACACGACCACTTAAAGAACAAATCCCTTGTTGGGGCATAATCAAATAAGAAGACAATAATAATAATACACTAATCAAGATGAGAATATCATCTCATAAATCCAAACTCGTGTCAATAACTTTAATCCACCCTTTTCCAAGCTTTATGTCATTACTACCAACTAAACACCTATAAATTTCTCTATTAATTTTTGATTTAATTTTTTCTAATACCAAGCCAATTCTTCCATCAAATTCTTTAGCCAGGTCTTCATAATAATAATGAATTGGCAAATGTTTTTGTGATATCAATCTATATCTAACAACAAAGATAGAACCGTTTCGTATTATGGTATTCATAATCTTTATAACACCTTTAAGAATATAGAATTTATAAACATTTTTTTAGAACCAACCAAAATAACAAAAACATTACCATTATCGCAACAATCTAAAACTATACCAATTTTACCATTGTTTTTATGAGACAAATCTGAATCTTCCAATACAGAACCATCATAACATAATCTAACAATGTCGTTCTTTTTTATTCTTCTCTTCACAAATAATAAATAACTAGGCAATATTAATTATTTGCTCAGAAGATAAAAATGACAAAGAGTGTCCTGGGGGTAAAATCCAAAGCCTTTTTTTTGAACAAGAAATTGGCTTTCTTGCTTTTCCATCCGTCAAAATGATTAATCCATCATACTTTTCCCTATTTTCATTTAACCATTCAGTTGGAGCAGAAAAATTTGTTCCTCCCAACATAGACCTTTTTAGGTTTACTTTTTCATTTCTGTTCCAAACAAAAATATCAGATATTTTTACAGTTTCACTAAATGGAACAAATGTAAATTCAACAATTTCTGCTAGTTTTTGTATAACACAAACAAACATTTCAAGAATTTGGTCTGTTATAGATGTAGATTGGTCTACGGCAATAACGATCCTTGACTTTCTTGTTCTTTTAATTCCGGGCAACAAATCAGGAACTCTTCGTGACATCCTTTTGTATGTAGATGTTCTATTTGAAGTTCGAACAGACCCACAAAAATTATTCAAAACAAGTCTCCAATCTACATGGTTTGATACAATTGTTCTAATTTCACTTACTAAAGAAGAAGATACTCCTGTTCCCCATTTTCCATTTTTATCTGATTCTTTAGCAGCATTCTCCAACATTCTTTTTCTTTTATTGTCTAACATTTCAATTTCATCATCGCTTAGATTTGTTTCCCAATTATGTTCGTCCATCCCATCATTTCCCTCTTCTTTACTTAGTTCTTCTATAATTTGTCGAATTTCTTCATCTTCATCTAATTTTTTAAAGTACCATTCTACGGACTTTCCCTTTGGTAAAGAAAGAATTAAGTTTTCTAATTTCCTTATTTTTCTAAGTTTTTCTGGATCATAAAGGCTCTCCTGATATTTTGGTATTCTTTTTATCTTCCCCGGAATAAGTCCGCCAGGTGGCAAATTGTTTTCATCTAAAAAGCTATTTACTGTAAAGTCACATGCCCATCCATAAACTTTATCTTCTTTTCCATTATTTATTTTTTTCCTATTTGTACAGTGACCAAATGAAATGTGCAAAAATTCATGCTTCATCAATTCTATAGCTTGATCACGATTTAATGATTCTAAATATTTCTTTGACCAAGCAAGATAAAACTTATTATCCTTACAAAAAACACAGGCAGTTTTTATCGTTTTAGATTCAAACTTTTCTACATTTCTTGAAATACGAGAGTAAAAAGGTTCTTTATCTACTAAATAAAGACAATATTTTTCAATTAGGCTCATAATTCTCGCAATATTTTTGCTGCCCTCTTAACGAATCTTTCAGAGTTTTTAAAATGTACTTTTATACTACTCATCTCTTCATTCATGACCATTTTTAATTCGTCTGGTAAAGTTTTAAAAAACTTAAAAATGTTTTCTATCTGAGTGTCAGAAAATTTCTTTTTTTCACATCGTTCCGCTATTCTGTTAATAAACTTAACCTTATCTTCCATGGAAATCATCTTTATTTTATTTTCATTATTATCAAAATCATTAATAAGATTATCTAAAGAGATTTCTTTTGGCCTTTTAATGTAATTTACAAAAACAGAAGATACTTGCCCCCCTAAAAAACCACAACACAGATAGTAAAGAAACTTACTTTGTTTTGATGTTAATTTTCTTTCGTTTATTGACTTTACAAGTCCTTCATTTAATTCTATTGAATTACTTAATCTTTCCCACGCCCTTCTAGTTGGATAAATTTCATTGGGGAGAAGATCCTTTTTTGCCTCTTCCTCTAAGCATTCGGGCTCATCCTCAATAAATGACATAACAATAGGAAGAACTCTCCCCTCAGCCCACTTTAACCATTCTGAAACTTTCGGTTCAACGTCTGCTACCCAAAACCTATCTAAAAAAGCAGGATCTAAACTTGATACTTGATAATTATTTCCTTGATTTTTACCACTATTTCCAGCAGCAATTATCCTACAACCTTCATGTATTTTATTTCCTTGTATGGTTCTATCCAAAACCAATTCAAAACAGGCTTGAATAACTTCGTTTATCGCTCTATCTATTTCGTCCAAAAAAATTAAATAAGGCTTATTTAAACATTTGGCAAACCATTCCATAGGCAAAAAGGTGCTTACAAGCCGACCGTCTTTTAGAACTTTGTCAGGCAATCCAATAATATCCCCTTCGGTTAATTGGGATAATCTTCGTTGTATAACAGGGAGTTCTAATTCTTCACCTATTTGTTCTACAACGTTGCTTTTTCCTATCCCGTGTTTGCCCCTAATAAAGATGGATTGCTTAGTAGGAAGACCTATTATTATTTCTTTAAGTGTCTCAAAGTCCATTCTGAAATTTTATCAGTCTTTTAGTAAATCTGAAAGTATTAATTCCTGAGTTAATCTATCGATTTTTTTTGACTGTATTTTTTTAGGTAAATTCATTGGATTTTTTTCATATAATATTTCCATTTTTTCTTCTAATTTTTTTGCCTCTTCAACTACTTCATCATATGGAACTTCTCCCCTTCTTATTGAAAGAAGATATTCGGCATCTGGTCTCTTTACATTTACTTTACCTGTTTCTAATATTTCACACCCCATTCTCATAAGACGAATCAGGTGAGAAGCATGTTTTGCATCAAATCCGCACTTTTTCTCCATTTCCTTCCTTTGAGGATTTCTTTCATTTTTCCACTTAACATAACTTTTCCACTGTTTTAGTGCTGAACGATATTTTCTTTCACGGTCCAAAGCCTCTCGGACTTCAGCAGACAAACCCAATGCCCCAGATGCTTTATCCCTTAACTTTAATTCAACAGCTTCTTCTTTGCACAATAAAACACTTGCCCAAAATGATCTCATATGATCTTGTAATACAATCAATTCAGATGGTTTCATTTCAAATTCGTCAACACCCCAATTTCTTACTAAATTTTCAATTTCCTCATTAATCCTATTACTATCTGATTCTAGCAATAAAGAACTATGTTCAGGAAGTCCAAAATCTTTTCTTTCTGGACTCTTTTGGGGAGGACAAAGCAACCATTTTCTATGACTTTTTATCTTTTTTAATTGTGAATAAGCATATCCAGAATAAGTGTGTTTTACTTTAGTGCAAAGAAACATCTCTCTATTTTCCCTTACCTTTTCTCCCAACTCGTTTTGTAGTATTACATCACTATCATCACAAAAAATTAAATCAAACATATTGGGATTGCAATCTCCCATTAACTTTAGAGATTTTGAAACATCATATATGACACAATCCTCAACAGAAAAAAGGGCTTCATCTTTAGGTTTTTTAGTTAAAAACTTAATTTCATCTTCAACATATTTCCAAATTGAAATAGGTAATTTACCTTCAAACTGATTGAAAGACCGATATGAAGAAAGTCTTACGCTCAATGGACAAATAGCCATACCACGCAAATCAATGTCACTTCCTTCTGTGTTTGTCCCATGTGCATAGGATCCAGCTAAAGTTAACAAAATTATTCTTTTATCTAATTTAAAATCCATATTTTTCACAAAAGAAGCATGGCCAGAAGAGAAATTCTCTCTGACCATACTTACAACCTAAAGTTGCAATGACTTATTTAGTTTACTTCGTTGTCAAAAGAATCAGAATCATCATGATCTTCAGATGCTTCTGTATCACTGTCAACTACTTCCTCATCAATTGTTGCGGTTCTCTTTGCAGCTTTTGCTGTTGGAACCGAAAACGGATTCTCCGTTACGGTTGAACGATACTGCTTGCTTCGCTTATTACCAACAAACTCAACATGACCAGCAGTGTGAAGTCTATTCATCGATGCTCTCATCTGAATCGCCGAAATTTCAAAACCAGCATTACAAACGGCTTCAGTAACGACCGGACCAGCTACAAAATCTCCTGCATTAATAAGCGCCTGCATGACGTGCCAATCGCAAAGATCAGTGTCAATACGCGTTCGTCGGCGACCTTCAGCTGATGCGATTGCCGATAGAAACCCGTCTGGTAGGTTGCTATCTCCACCTAGCGAAACAACAAGCTCGTCTGAATGCTGAAGAGCTGATGCCGTACCGTCTAGCTCAGCACGAATTGAATCAATCTGACTTGAAAGACTATTATGTCGCTCAAGTAGCTCATCTCGTGTTGATGTGGCCTGGTTTAGGGTTGTTGGGTTAGTTGTGTTGTTTGTGTTTTCCATTTTTTTTCCTTTCTTTCTTTCTTTGTTTTGTTTGGGACTATTCCCTTATTTGTTGTCTGTTGTTCTATCATCTATTATATTTCAAGTCAAGTGTTTATTTTCGTCTTTCTTCAGTCTCTTAGGAACATCGTCCTTACCGCTAAACTGTCTAATGTTAATATCGTCATAAGAGAATAAAACTTTAATCTTATTTCGTCTGTAAAATAATCTCGTGCTACTATCATATGGGAAACAAAAAATGTTTTTGTTAGCATTTTTTTGCCCCACTTTGCAAATAATGCTTCCAATTCCTCTCCTTCTATATTCTTCTTTAACGAATAAAGATATGACAAACTTTTTACTATTTCCCAAATTTGCCAATATACCCCAACCAATTATTTCCTCTTTTAGGTACACTAAAATAGCTTTATCTTTTTTTGATTGTCCTATTGGCCAACCATTTATTTTTCTAAATTCAAGATATCTTTTGTTCCAGGAAAAATTGGATAAAGTTAAATCATATAACTTTTTATATAAACCATTTCTTTTTATAATCGTACTCAAACAAAGAGTTTTTACTTTTAATCTCATTAGATATAAATCCTTGGATATTTTTCCAAAAGTTGTCTTTTATACTTCTTTAGTATCAACCAAGCTACTTGTAAAGATTTTTCGTCATCTAAAACTGGCATCATCCAATGAGCTACAGAAGCATCAGGCTTATTAAATCCTGATCCGTCCTTTTCAAAAGCTCCATCACAAACCGATAACATATATCTCCAAGCATCTTTTAGATCACTACTTATATCGTCTGTAATAACAGGAATTTTAGTGGATCCTCCAGAAGTTAGATCTCCCAACTTTCCCCCAACCTTTTTTAGAAGTCTTTCACGCTCAATTTTTTGAGCTTCATCCTTAATCTTTTCCATTCTTTCACGAAATTCTTCTTCAGTTTCTTCATTAATTTCTTGCGCCTTAAATCCTTGTGCTTTTGCATTTAGATTTTTTGAATCTACCTCAATTTTAGACTCAAGGGCAGTCTCAATCATCCGAGACTTATTTGTAAGCAACGAAATGACATGTCGATCCATTGGGTGATCAAAAATCATGCGCATAATATGCACTTTGTCAGACGTAGTTCCAATTCTATGACACCGATCTTCGGCTTGTGTGTTTAGTGCGGGTGTCCAATCTAAATCAATAAATAGAACATGAGAAGATCTCGTCATTGTAAGACCAACCCCTGCCGCTTCAATTGTTGCTGCAATTCCTTTTAGCTTACCACCTTGAAATTCGTCAACAATTTCTTGTCTTCTTTTTGGTGGGGTAAGTCCATCAATAAATTCCCAACCTTCTCTTTTAGCAATTTCTCTAATCGGTTTACGATGCGAAGAAAATACAATAAGAGGGGTTTCCTGTTCTTCAAACAAAGCAATTTGATCTAAAGCATGAGAAATTTTTTCTTCAGCTAACATAGCTCTAACTTGAGAAAACTGTTCAAAAGGAGGTAACTCGTCTTTGTCATAATTTCCATCATATTCGTCCCAAGCATCATCTAAAGACTTCTCCAGCCCTTTAGGACATTCTAACATAATATCCTGATAGATCTTTGGTGGCAAATCAGGCAAAACCTCTTTTTTAGTTCTTCTCAATGCAATTTTCTTAATCATTTCTGAAACTTCAGGCTTAGGGTCACCAAATTCATATCCACCAAACCTACCCTTAAAACCGTTGAATAAGTTTAAAAACATATTCCAATTGAATACTTTAGAGGACATATCTCCAGCACATAAAATTCCCCACAAATCAAATGGATGATTTAACAACGGAGTTCCAGTAAGGAACCAAGTCCTATCCACAATCTTGGATAGTGATGTTAATTTTTTTGTTCCTTTAGTTTTATAATTCTTAAATTGATGAGCCTCATCAACAATCAATACAACATCTTTGGAAAATTTAGACTCTCTTTTTAGAACCGAATCTAACTCTTGTTTTTTACTTTTATAATTTTCATATAACTTTTCATAATTTTCAGTTTCTTGTTTATTAAATCCATAAGTTGATGGTTTTTTAGGCTTTAACGGTGTTTCAAGCCACTTGGGAAGAATATCTCTGTTTGTTATAACAATTTCCCCCGGTTTTGGCCACGTAAAATTATCTTCTCCACCTTCATTTATAGGATTACTTTCTAAATGAGAAAAATAATATTTTTTTCTTCCTGATCTAATATTCTCAATCAAACCAGATTCAGAAAGCCTCTTTAAAGATAATCTAACTGATGGTTCATTAAGTCTTACAATCTTTGATAGTGACTTAATTGATTCTTTTGATTTGTTTGTTATCAAATAATCTAAAATTTTATAATCATCTTTTGTAAATTTTGACTTCCCAGCTAAAACGGTAATATTTAGATTGGGTCTCCATTTTTTAATTTCGTTTACCCAATTGTATTTTACACAAGCAGGAACAATTGCTAGGCACCCCTTGTTTTTAGGAATGGCAATTAGGGCTTGTAAAGTCTTTCCACTCCCCATATCATCAAACAATAAAGCCTTTTGTCTTGGTACGAGCCACTTAATCCCTTCTACTTGGAAAGGGTATAAGCACCCTATGCCATCAATTCTTTTTTGTGCTTCCAGGACTTCAGGTGGGTCTTCAATATCTTTAAGTCCGGAATCAATTTCTAGTCCTAATTTTTCACCAATTTCTATAACCCTTTTTCTATCTTCATACCGAAGAGAAAAAGTCCAACACTTTTCTTCTCTGTTCCACTTCGCTCCTGGCAAACTTCTTAATAGTTGTAACGACTCTTTTTCGTAAGGAGTAAAAACTTTACCATCAGAAGTCATTTTTCTGACAGTATTTCCACCTTCATCCTGAGAACCTTTGAACCTTTTAATCTCTTCAGGATCAACTGCGTTCTCAATACATTTACTACTGTTGCACACAGCCTGCCACCTACCAGCTCGGTTATTGCGAAAGGCAAAACCATTTCCGGCATCTAGTTTAGTTTGGCAGATACAGCACCTACTTTTATATTTGTTTACAATCATTTAGTTAGTATATCGTCTCTTAAAGATAAATTTTTAGCCTTAATTTCCCTCCTTCAAATGAACTATTTTTGACCTTGATTTTTTTCAGTACCTGACGATATACTCATAAAGGAGAATAAAAAATGAGACTAAAAAACAAATATAAAGGACAGCCCCATAGATACAAAGACAATCCAACTGAACGGGAATTTTCCAAGTGGTGGCAAGAAATAAATGAAAAGGGGAGAAATCGCGAGGATCTTCTTTCTAATTTGCTTGACGACGAACAAAAGGGATATTCCCCGAAACCAACTAAGGAAGAGTATCGTGTAGCAGCACGAGTGATTCAGTGGCTAGGTAGCCCTGTTGGATTTTCCTTATTGTCCGACTTTTTTGCTGATCATCCTTTCGATTTAGATATGTTACTTTCTAATGTAAGAGAAAAATATCCTCCACGTTGATAAAGATTTATCTTTTTTTGACGATATAGATAATAGAAAGGAAAAAATAAAGATGATAGAAAAGACAACAGAAGGAACTTTGACTAGGTGGTCAATATGGAACTTTTCAGCTGAAAGTATCCAAGATGATTGTACCAACTTGGACCATTTTAGAAATTCTTCTTGGTTGGTTAGGCTTAGGTGGTTTATACCAAGTATTTTTTGGGAAAATGGAAGAATCTTTTTAGGATTAAACACCAACTTCTTTGGTGTTTTATGGCTTTCAGTAGGAAGAAAAATTTAATACAGTGAAAAGATTTATATTATTTTTTGTTGCCAATTTTGTTACTGGATGTAATGACCCAAATGCAGTTAGGTTGGAACCTGTACGTATCCCAGACGCCGAATATGAAGATTTTTTAGAAGATCTTATCAAAGCAGAAGACATATTAGAACACCCAATATACCTTGATATTGGGTCCCCCATTAAGGTTGAATTTATCATACCTCTTGATCCAGCTAATCCTGGAATGCATATTGAATTTAGTAAATGTGATCACTATATACGTGGACATAATGCAATAACAATTGCCCATGAACTTGGACATGTATTTCTTGGGAGTGGGCATACAGAAACAGGATTAATGAGTCGGTCAATCTCTGGTACTGATCTTTCACCTAAACAAATTAGAACTATTGACGATAATGTAGCCAGATTATCTCGTTGTCAATGAAAGAAAGAAAAATGAGCAACCAAAAACTACACGAATGTCTTGACAAAGCCTTTGATCACTTTAATCAACATTTGTTTGAAAATGAATTAGTAAAGTGTGTTTTGAATTTTTCAAGACAAAGGAGAGTTTTGGGATTTTTTATGCCCCGAGCTTGGGGGTCAACAGAGATTGACATTTCTTCAATAAAAGAAACATCAACATTACCATTGCTTGTTCATGAGATATCAATTAATCCTTATTATATGAGAAGAAATTTAGATTCAGAAGAATCAATAAAAGAAATTTTTTCTACACTAGTTCATGAGATGTGTCACTTATGGCAAGAAGACTATGGTGCAAAACGTCCAAAAAACTTAAAATATCATAATAAGGAGTGGGGAGAAAAAATGATTTCTGTTGGATTGTTCCCTAGTCACACAGGAAAACCAGGTGGTAAAAAAACTGGAACGAGTATGTCTCATTATATAGTTGACGATGGAAACTTTGAACGTTCATATAAATCTCTTTCTAACGAATATAAATTTCCACTTTTGGGTTTACCAAATTTTAGTCTTAAAAAGATCAGTCCTAAAACAAAAAATTACAATTGTTATAAATGTGATACAGTTGTTCGTGGGATTTTAGGTTTAGAGATTATTTGTGGAAACTGTATGGGAAAAATGATATAATCACAAAAATTTATTAGTTGATTAGTTTTGAAAGTGGAAAAAGAATAAATAAATGTCCTATAGGCAAGAATATAAACCAAAACAAAAAATAATATGGTTGGATTATTTTATAGATTATATTTGTGCTTTTGGATATAGTAATTTTAAGGGTGCAAAAAAATATGCATCAAAATATTCGGAACCAACAAGTCAAGAATTATTACGTTTAGAATGTCCGGCTTGTAAAGAGTCTATAAAAAAATTTGTTAAAAGTGAACGTAAAAAAAATGGCTAATGTAATCAATAAATATAAAAACATGTCTACTGATGAGATTAATAAAGATCTTAATTCAAAAAGACATAGCTTTTCAATTCTTATTGCTAATTTTGAACATGACTTTAATATTGGTACGGCTATAAGAAATGCAAATGCTTTTATGGCTAATACAGTTTATGTTTATGGTCGTAGAAAATACGATCGCAGAGGAACGGTAGGTACTCATCATTATACAAATTTGGTCTTTATAAAAGACCTTTCAGAATTACCTAAAAATATCCCAATAATTTCATTTGAAGATAATCCACAAGCATTTTCTCTTGAAAAATTTAGATGGCCTAAAAAATGCATTATGGCTTTTGGACAAGAAGTGGGCGGAATTCCACAAGAAATAATTGACAAATCATTAAGTGTTGTCTATATTAAACAGTATGGTTCTGTGCGGTCTCTAAATGTTGGTACCGCTAGTGGAATTGGTATGTTTAGCTGGAGTTTACAACATGGACAAATCAAACTGTAGTAAAGACTGCAAAGACTGTAAAGGAACTGGGGTTTATGTTGGATTGTTTGAAAATGGTCCATGTTTGACTTGTTGTGGAGGGCAGGAAAGAAAAGTTGTTGAAGTAAAATCAACAATGATGGAATTAGGAATTGGAGATAAAGTTTGGGTATTAAATCCTGAAGAATTGGATCCAAACAATTTTAGTTGGAAAAAAGCTATTTTACATAGAGAAAATGATAAGCCAGCTATTGAGTGGTCAGATGGAACAAAAAAATGGTATAAAAATGGGAAAAGACATAGAGAAAATGATTTGCCAGCAATTGAATGTTCAAACGGTTCAAAAGAGTGGTATAAAAATGGGAAAAGACATAGAGAAAATGACAAACCAGCAACAATTTTTCCAAATGGAACAAAAGAGTGGTATTTTGATGGAAAATTACACAGAGAAAATGATTTGCCAGCTGTTGAATATTCAAGCGGGACAAAATGTTGGTATAAAGAAGGAAAAAGGCACAGAGAAAATGATAAGCCAGCTATTGAAGATTCGGATGGGTCAAAATGTTGGTATAAAGAAGGAAAAAGACATAGAGAAAATGACAAGCCAGCTATTGAAAATTCAAGCGGTTCAAAATCTTGGTACAAAGAAAATCTATTACATAGAGAAAATGATTTGCCAGCAATTGAATATTCAAACGGGACAAAAAAATGGTACAAAGAAGGAAAAATACATAGGGACAATAACAAACCAGCTATAATATTCCCAAACGGTACAAAGTACTGGTATAATCAAGGAAAATTAATTTTGACAAACCAGCAACAATTTTTCCAAATGGTTCAAAAGAATACTGGATAAATGGAAAGGAGATCAAATGAAAAAATATTGGATAATAATGGTTAATGATTACCCTGAAGGTGTTGCAACAACCGAAGAGGATGCTAAAAGAATGATTCAACACGAATGCAAAAAGTATAAAGATTCTCAACATAAAGTTTTCATAAGGGCTTATTCGCGTATTCCCAACAAGAATGGAATATGGGAGGATTAGTGAATTTCTAATTTTTATTTAATGTGACTTAATATTTCAGTTATAACATCAACAGTCCACCCATTTCCTATTGTTTTGTATCTATTTGTTATATTTTATATTTTTTCTGTTTATCGCAACTTGTCCACAACTGATTCCATCAAACAAACTTAAAATATTCATTTGCCCTACCTATTCTTTTGTAGTAAAGATTTTATCAATAACATATATAAATGGAACTTGCACCAAAAATACTGGAATAATAAATATTGACATTAGTATATCCATAAAAAAATTTATTAAGTAATCTATTTTTCTTATAACCCAAAACATTTCTTTCTCCTATAAAAAGAAAGGATGTTCTGACATTCTAATTGTTAGAATACACTATCTAAGAGGTTGTTGCAACAAATATTTGTGCTCTTCCAATTTAGCAGAAAGAGCTGGAAGATAATCGTCCCATCCCAAATCTTTTACGTTTGCTCTGTCAAGAACATCCAAAGTTATTTGTACGTGCTCTAATGTCTTATCTATTAATTCAAGGCTCCTAACACACTTATCACATTTCTCATTTAGTGAAGTTAAACATTCCAATGACATTGCCATTATAGTTTCTGAATCTACAGAATTTTCTCCATAAAAAGCGACCATACGTTCAGCTAAAACATCAATTAAGTCTGGCATATCTTCATATAGTCTCTGAAATAAAAGATGGTTGCTATAATAAGCTCCACCGTTAGCAATCCAATGGCTGGAATAATAATCCCAATATAAAGATCTTAGTCCGGATAACAATCTTTGCATTGTAATAAGAACTCCTGGTATTACCATTGGTTCACATGGTTCTTCTTCTTCTTCCATTTCAGACGCAATATCTAATTGCATTTGTCTTTGAGCCATAAATGGAAGATCATTATTTACCAATGAAGTGTCATTGTTCATTTCTCCATCAAGATTATATGCCTCTCTAAGCTTTCTTTTTTTTGTCTTGTTTACCATGACAATAAATATGTTCTTTTACATTCCTTCTCTATTTCCATAAACAGAATTAAGAGAAATACTATCTAAATCCTCTTCAACAACAGCAGCATCAATTGTTAACATTAGTCCCGCCACAGAAGCAGCGTTCTCTAATGCTGTTTTTGGAACTAAAACAGGGTCAATAATACCATTTTCAACCAAGTCTTGATATTCTTCAGCAGCCGAATTAAATCCCCAATTTTTATTTTTTTTATTGTTTTTTATTTTATCAATAATCAATTCGGGAGATAAGTCAGCATTTTCTATTATTTTACGGGCTGGAGCCTCACAAGCATCTTTGACGATATCAACACCAGACTTGAATGCCTGGCTTGAGCCCTCTGGAAGCTTTGGTAGGTCCTGAGAAGCCCTCAATAAAGCAACTCCCCCACCTGCCGTAATACCACCCTTCATGGCCACACTAACCGCACAGAGAGCGTCATCAACTCTGTCTGCTCTTTCTTTTAGCTCGATTTCAGTTGCTCCACCAACCCTCAATATAGCTACTCCACCAGACAATTTTCCCAATCGACTTTTTATTAGATCTCTATCATACTCCTCAAGTCCAGGATCTTCCAAAAGAGCTTCAAGATCCTTTATTCTTTCCATTACGTTATTTTTTATATTTTCATCCCTTTTTCCAACTAACATTGTTTTGTGCTTTCCAACAACTACTTTCTTGCAAGATCCAACAATATCTTGATTTGAATCATTTAGGTCAATATCCTCCATTTTCAAACCTGTATTTGGAGCAACAACCTTAGCACCCGTTAATGTTGCTATGTCTTCAAGATAATCCTCCCTTGAATCACCAAACCCAGGAGCCATTACAGCACATACTTGCAATACGTTTTGTAGCTTATTTACAGTTAGTGCTTGCAAAACTTCTGGACCAATTTCGTCAGCGATTATCAATACTGGCTTATCAGCCATATGTACTTGCTCTAGAAAATGAATCATTTTTTCCATAGTATTCATTTTTTGATTTGTAACAAGAACTAAAGGATTCACAAGTTCCGCTGTCATTTTTTCATTGTTCGTAACGAAATAAGAAGATAAATATCCACGATCAACCTGCATACCATCAACAACTTCAAGGGTCGTTTCGTATCCTTTTGCCTCTTCTACGGTAATTGTTCCATTTTCACCTACCTTATCATAAGCTTCTGATATCAATTCTCCAACAGAACGATCACCATTAGATGAAACAGTTCCGACGTGGATTATCTGTTCCTTTTCTTCAACTTTTAAACAATTTTTTTCAAGATTTTTTACTATTTCTTTTACAGACCAGTCAATTCCTTTTTTAATTTCTGTAGGGGAAAATCGTCCTGAAATCATCTTTAGTCCGTGCTCATAAAGAGACTGTAAAAGTATCGTACATGTACTAGTGCCATCTCCGCTCTGATCAAGAGTCCTAAGTCCTGCATCAATAGTCATTTGAGCCCCAAGATTTTCAAATTGATCTTTTAAAGATATTGATCTAGCGATCGAAATGCCGTCTTTAGTTACAACTGGAACAGAACCAGGATTTTCAATTACTACGCATTTACCTTTTGGCCCCATTGTGCAACTAACAGCATTAGAAACTATATTAACTCCCTTCCCGATGGCTGTTCTTGCTTTTTCTTTAAATAACAGTTTTTTATTTGTATTCATGTCAATTTGATTGTATCACAAAATACAACCAAATTTTATCCATCATATTTAGATGTGAAAAATTGCAATGCTGACCTGGCAACCATTGATTCAACAGCTTCCTTAGAGGCTTCTTTATAGTTCTTTTTCATTTGTTCAATAAAAACATTGTGATTTCTGGCCAAATCTCCAACATTTACACCAGAACCAGTCATTTTATATACTTTATTGACATATTCAGGACCTTTTACAAATGGACAGTCATCTTTGGGAGATGGTGTTTTGGGATCATCTTCATTGTCCAATGGAATTGATTTTACATCACCCCTTTTTTTATCGTAATAGTTCCAAACTGATGACGCCTTACTTGAAACGCTACCCCTATCAGGCATTAACCCACCATTTGATATTGAAAGAGCCACATCATAAAGTAATGGACCCCAACCTTTTTCAGCTGCCGTTGCATTTATAACATTACCAACGTTATTACAAGGTGAACCATCCCATTTTTCTGTTTCCACCACACCTAAAATAGAATGAGTTATTTCTTCTGTTGTTGGGTTTCCAAATGTTTCTTCAAATATATCTAACAATTTGGATGGATTGTACAAAATTATCCTTGTAGCTCCATATCCAGAAGGATAATTTAAAAACAAAGCCAAACCAGAAGATTGTGCAGAAGAAACAGACTTTGCTTTTTCTTGGATAATTCTACGAACAAACCTTCTTATTAATAAAGTATTCACTGTAGATAAATAGTTTAAAATAGTTCAATTTTACATAAAAAACAACCATTATTATCTTCTGTATCTTCTATTTTGTTAAAAATTGCTTTTTTATTATTATAATAACGGGTACTTTCACGATGTTTTACGCCAACAAAATTGGGAAGCATTGAACCATAAACAATTTTTACATCTTCAAAAAATTCTGGTGTACTCTTAAAGACAAATTCGTTTTCATTTTCATTTTGTGATAAAAATTTCCGATCTTCTGCGGAAAAATCTGGGAGATCACCATACCTTACAACAATAAAAGACTGATATTTCACATAGTTATCTCCAATAGTTTGCATAACTCCAGGACAGTGTCTTTCTTTAAAATTTGCTTGACGCTCAATTTCAATTTTTACATCACATGGAATCATTATCGTATCCTGTGATCAAGAAGCAAACTCTTTGATTCTGTCATTTTTGATGGGACAGAAACCATTCTTTCTGTTTTTGTCATAACGTTTTCTGCTATTAAATTCCCTGATTGGTCCCTATAAGCAACTTCGTCGCTACTAATAAGTCCATTTTTTCTTAAAACCATTAATTCTTGTTCTGATAGTAATGCTCTCATTTCACTTTTAAGTATATCACAGTTCAACATTTTTTTATCATGACATATCTAATAAAGAGAAATATGTTTTATTTACCTGGAGTTTTAACAAATATGCTTAGACTAAATTGGATGGATGCTTTACGGAAATTTGGACCACAACCTACAGTGGAAAAAGAAAAAGAAGAACAAAAACCAATAAAAACACAATTCCAATGGACAGACCTAAGGGATTTACCAAGAACCAAAAAAAGAGGAGAGTCAAAAGGATCAAGAAAATGGTCAAAGATTAAGGGGATCACCCTTCATCAGACCGCAGTTGATTTTGGAACGAATCCTAAAAGGCTTCTAAATGTTCCGGTTCATGGTGGAACACTACAAGATGGACATATTATTTTAATACACTCTCCAGTTGATTATATGTGGCACGCTCATGCCCTAAACAAATACGATATTGGAATTGAGGTTAGTTCAAGATGTGCAGGAATTGAAGGGAATTCACGAACTTTTTGGAGATCAAGAAAAGAAAAAAAAGCAGGAAAAAAATATGAGAACCTTGTTACTGAAGCTACCGAAATTCAACTAGAAGCTACTAAAGAACTCTGTAGATATTACATAAAATTAGTTGAAGAACATGGGGGGAAAATTGAATTTATTCATGCACATCGACAAGGGCATAAAAGCCGAGTAAGTGACCCTGGTTCAAGAATATGGCAAAAAGTTGCAATTCCTATCATGGAAGAATTTGGACTAACTTGTGGACCTATTGGTTGGAAAACTGGAAGTGGTCACCCCATTCCTGAAGTTTGGGATCCTAAAAACGGAAAAAATATAAAATACTAATTTTTTAATTTTTGAAATCTTTCTAACAAAATAGGAACATTCCCCATTAGAGTTTCTTTCTGAACATCGAATATATTTGAGCATACGTTTATGACTATTGGGCATTGGGTAAAAATAAGTTTTTTTACCACTTATGGGATTTATATTAGATTTCTCTCCATATTTACAAAAGTAAGAATTAGTACTTGTACCTTCCCTACTACAATAAACGCAATATTTGCATATTGACTTAGTGTTTTCTTGAATCGTTTTTAACGATTTCCTATACGGATTAATTTTATAAGTTTGCATTTTTTATTATCTTTCCATTTTTGTAATATGTTTTTCATCCATTATCCCATACTATAGAGGGTTTGTTTCCATCCCTATGTAATTTTCCATTTTTAAACCAAGATTCAGAATGTTTTCTTATTATGGCTGGTTTATCTCCCTCTCTGTGTCTTAGTCCGTCTTTATACCAATGAAGTTCTCTATAATCATCTCTTGGGTCTTCTTCTATTGCTGGTTTATCCCCGTCTCTGTGTAATTTTCCTTTCTTATACCAACATTTTGTTCCATTAGGAAATTTTTTTGCAGGATTATCACTATCCCTGTGTAGTTCGCCGAATTTATACCAATATTTTGCTCCATTAAACCACTCAATTGCAGGTAAATCATTATCTCTGTGAAAAATTGGTTGAGATATATCAAGATTTTTTAAGTCTAACTCGTTAGGGTTCAATACCCATAATTTAGTCCCCTTTTCAAAAGGTCCCTCATTGCCTATTTCTATCAATGTAGGTGAAACCCCAATAAAGTCTGATGGGTCAAAGCACTTTTCGTTTTCTTTATTTGTCTGAACCTTCTTTTCTGAAATCAATTCCATTTTATTCCCATTCCTTTTGAAATCTTTTTGAGATATAACAACATCATCAAAATTTCTAGAATCTTCATATGATGTAGGGAACAAATCTAATTCTTCAATAGTGATATCATTAGTAAATTTTTGTAAAGGAATAAAAAAACTATCTTCAAATTCAAGATATGAATAAACATCATTTCCTACCCAACCTTTTGATTTTTTATGAAAATCACCATATCCACAATAATCGCCTAGACATTTTTCATGTCCCTCAAGGGGTAAATGTTTTAAAGAATTCATTGGATCTGTAAAATCCCAAAATCTTACTTCATAAGGTGCAGACCAATAACACCCACTAGTCACTAATGTTTTACCATCTGGCGATAAATTTGATGAAGGGACCCAACAAAATCCATCTCCCTCATGCGTTTTCACTTCTCCAGTTTCAAGGTTTACTATAGTTTGATTCATATAGCTTGTGCCACATAAAAAATATTCTACTTTTTCTTTTTCAACAAACGAATAGTCAAATTTACTACAATTTCTTGCTATATCACAAATTACTTTTAGATCATTATTTCTTCTAACTATTCCCCTAGTATAATCCCAGGTTGATTTACCTGTTTTATATGAAAGAATTTCTAATTCATATTTTCCTGAAGGAGAATATTCTACTTTTCTTTCAGAAAGGTTTTTTTCTTTTATGTATTCTCTTATTTTTTTATTAAAACTTTCCATATTAATCTCCCATATTTTTATCGGTTGTAACGTCAACTATCTCAATTTTATCACCCGTATTAGCATCAACTAACCGATTATTAACCACCATAACTTCAACATCGTCAGCATCAATCATTTCGTTAAGATCTTCCTCATCAAAATCCTCATCGTCTTCACCTAACATTATTGTTGGCTTCATATTTTTTATATTATCTATTCTATTTTTTAATTCTTGAACTTCTTCTAATGCCTCTTTTTCTCCCAACACAATTTTTCTTTTATTGAATTCGTTGATATAAGCTACTGGCCATTTTTTTATTTTCTCTTTTATTTCTTCTTTTATGTTATCTCCCATTATTTTTTCAACTATATTTTCGTCAATTTCACTAACATAAATAATTTCATCAAACCTTCCCGGTCTCAAAAGTGCACTATCAATTTTGCTTATATCATTAACCGTAACCATAAAAAGATCACAAGACTTATTTACGTCTTCAATCTCTGTTAATATATTGGAATTATATCCAACAGTTCTGTCGAAATCATCAATTAATAAGATTCTAGGTCTCAATAATTTAACAGCATTAACAATGTCTCGAGGATTAATGTTTTTAATTTCTGAAACCTTCACCCTTAAAACAAACCCTCCAATTTCGGAAGAAAGATATTTCATTATCGAAGTTTTTCCTGTCCCAGGTTGACCTATTAACATTATAGAACGACTAAATCCCTTTTCTTTGAATTTTTTTATTCTTTTTAGAATATCCTTTGCTGTTGTACTTTCATATACTTTTTCACTTTCAATAGAAGAATTATGTCCCAACATTGTACAAGCATCGCTAATCCCTCGTGAATAATTCGCTTTGTTTGAATCTTTAGCCCGCAATTCAATTGTTGAAGAATTACAATGTTCCCAAATAGTTTTGCCTAAAGATAATATGGTTCTATCATAATTTTCTCTTGGTATATATGGCCCCCACACATATTCTCTGTTGTCTGGAATTATCCATCCGACTTTTTCACCACTTAAGTCTGCAATAAAAATTGTTGTTTCATTTGTTTTAATTTTTTCAACAACAAACCTGTTGCAAATGTCTATTATGTCCCACCTAAACCCCCAAATATTAACATCAACCCAAGAATGATCATCAAAACAAGAAGAAGAATCAAAATCACCCAAATCAAAAGCAACCTTAATAGCTTTCATTCCCAAAGAAACAATATCTTTAGGCTTAATCTTTCCGTTAATTAATAATGCAGCATCTGCTAAATCATCTATAACCCCTAAGCCTTTTTTAACCTTACTAACCATTGCTTGAAATCTAAGAGATTTAGGATTATATAATTTGGACTTTATTGTATTGTTATTATTCATAATTTTATTTTTTTTGGAGAATTTTCTTTTCTTCTTTTCCCTTTTGTCCAGCAGTCAATTTCAAATTGAACACGTCTACTCATTTCAAATAATCCAATATGTTTTTTTATTTTTCCCTTTCCAAAACAAGTTTGACAAGAAAAAATGTTATTATTATTACAATTATTACAAACTTCATATTTGTTATCATAAACGGCGTGTAATACTTTACTATTCTCATCGCTAATATATGCGATAATAAAATCTCCTTTCTTCGGCAAATTATCATCTTCCCAAACGTCAGATTTAAAATTTATTTTTATCCCACCATTAGTTGCAGTAAATTTTGTTGATCTGTTTATTGAGGTTATTTTAGCTGAAACTTTCATGAAATCTTTCCTTAGAACTCCCAACATTCCGCTCTTCAACTTCTATTATCTCTATATCTTTTTCCTTCTTTATACCAATATTTTGTTCCGTTTGAATATTCAATTGCTGGCAAATCATTTTCTCTATGTAATAGATCTTCTTTGTACCAAGATTTTGAACCGCTTGAATTTTCAATCGCTGGTTTGTCGTTTTCTCTGTGTAATTTTCCTTCTTTATACCATTTTTTTGTCCCGTTTGAATATTCAATTGCTGGCAAATCATTTTCTCTATGTCTTTTTCCTTCTTTATAT
>Ga0209954_1000007_pt1 | contig 35186 bp, 37 predicted proteins | sample SalPon2A_A_D2_MG_FD_185715 | JGI IMG/M metagenome (GOLD analysis project Ga0209954, IMG submission 185715) | Soil microbial communities from South San Francisco under conditions of wetland restoration - Salt Pond MetaG R2A_A_D2_MG (SPAdes)... | ecosystem: Environmental > Terrestrial > Soil >...
TCCTCGTCCGCCTCCGCCTCCCCCTGCCTTGGAGAGCTCGATCCCACCCACGATTGTCTGTGCGACACCAGCGGTCACCTGGGCGGCTCCCCCAGCGATACCCGCAGGATTGGGCGGGAAGATATTGGAAGCGATCTCCGTGGCTCCCTGGGCGGCTGCGAGCACGCCCGAAGTGATGGTCGCGATAGCCTGCGCTCTTCGCTTTTTCTTGTTGAATTCTTCAACTGCTTTGGCCCCTTTTTTCTGGGCTTTTGCTTTCTCTTCTTCGCTAAAAACCGTTACATTCAAAAGAGATCGGACGGACGACATAGCAGCCCGATCGGCTGAAATCAGAGATTGAGCAAATTGCGTTCTTTGCTTCCACCGCGCTTGCTCTTCTTTTAGGGCCTGGTCCTTTAGCTCTTTCTCCTTTGCGAGCATTTCCTTTCGCTCTTCGGCCAATGCCCGATCCAAGTTGATTTCAGCTATTTTCCTATCATGCTCCAATTGAGCGCGTTCCACATCGACTTCAAATTCCTCTTCTTTAGATAAGGCGATCGATTGTTCAAAATCAATTAATTCTTCCCTGGCCGCAAATATCTCTGCGTTCTTCGCATGTGGGGATAACTGTCGAGCCTCCAATTCGTCCTTCTCATACTGAAGTAAGTTTATTCTTTGCTCAATCGTAGACCGTGTAAACTCGACTTGGCGCTCGGATCGCTCTTGTGCTTTCTTCAGAATTTCCTGTTCAAATTTCTCCGTTTCTTCTTTTAGCTTTTCCCTTCTCTCCTTCCCGGCATCTGCTAATTCTTTTCTTCGCCTTGCTCGAGCCAGCTCTTTATTGTGGGCTGCCTCCGCTGCCTTTTCTTGATCGTCAATCAATTCAGCAGCAAGCTTTCTTTTATCATTTATTTGTTGCTCTAATTGGAATTGTTCTTTCTTCTTTACTCCCCTGGCCTGTAGTAAAGCCAATTCTCTTTCTAATCCTTTAGCTTGCCTTTCTAAAGCTTCAGCCCCCTTTTCGTTTGTTTCTTTAAACAACTCTTCCAACTCCCGACCAAACCGATCCACAGTTTCCACGTCGGTCTCAATTGCCTTATGCAGGTTCTCAGCTTGTAGCGTTAATTCCTGCATAGAATCTTTGAAAAGATCGGACGAGATTTCTCCGTTTCTGAAAGCGAGATTTAATCCAATCATTTCCTCTTTTAGTTTTAATTGGGCCAGATATTGATCATCCGTTGCACTCTCCAAATCCCTTTCAACTTGTGTAAGTTGCCTTTGAGCTCTATTATATTCTTCCGTAGCGGTCGCATTTATGATCGCCTGTTTTGCGGTGCTCTCGAATAATGGTACGAGACCAAAAGATAAAATGTCGACGAGTGGCTTTACAGATTGAACCGCCCTTATCATTGAAGGGAGGAAATTAGTAAGCATAATATCCCCAAACTCTTTCAAGGCTACTTTAGTTTGAAGTACCGTTTTCGCATTTTCATCAATTGCCAGATTGATATCTTTTGTGGCTTCCTTTGCTTTCCTTTGCCCTTCCAAAAAGAAAGCCGTTTTTCTTTCAACGTCGGTTAGCTCTGAAGCTGTCTTTCCTAAAGACTCTGCGTATTTCCTATTTGCAACTTCTTGCTGCACAAAAATCGCAAGGTTGTCCAAAATTTTCGGGGAACTTCGACCATAGGCTATTATAAGGTCGTCCAAAGAACCTTGAACGTCTTTACCCAAGCTTAGCCCCAATTTTGTTGCTGATTCTGTTAGCTGTGCAAACTCTTCACTCGTTCGGGCAACGCCAAGCCGATTAGCTGTAGCGGCTGCCTTCATCAATTCCATTTTATCAATAAACCCTAATGAAGCCTTGGCCGCCTTATTTACTGAAAAGGGAAGGTTTGCTTGCACAGCCTGCATTTTGACCAGGCGATCCGATGCCGCAAAGACAGCGTCGCCAAGCTTTTTGAATCCAACAATCGCTCCACCAATAGCACCCGCTCCGACGACACGCTTTAGATTCTTCGATAGCTTTTGGAGAGATGCAGCGCTTTTTTCGGTGCTCTTATTTGTGTTGCTTTGCTGTTCTTTTAGTTTCTTTTGTGAAGTCTCAAACTTATGGACTTGTCGAGTTAGCTTCCTAAGTCGTTTATCCAATGCATCAAGTTTGACTTTCGCAGTTACATCAAGTGTGGTCTTTGCCATTCTAACATATAAATAGAAGCGCCCTCATAAACAAACTAAACCCATCACCGCACCTTTTGAGTCGCGTTTCTTTTTTGTATTTCCTCCGCCTTTTCCCTGATATATTGAGAGCACCGCATAAACTCGGTCTCATAGTACTCTATAGCCGCATGTACCAATCTTTTTTTAGTTGTTTGAAGCAAATAATTGTTATTTACGATCCCAGTGTCTGATATGTGTCTACGATACTTCGCCAAGGATCGGGCAAACTCACTATTGATATAACTTCCAGGACAGCCGTCCGCAGGGTCTTCTCTCATATAAAGATAATTGGATATCACGTGCCCGTAATATTTCCCCTCGCAACCTTCCAGTTCGGTATCCCTGGGGTCCCCTATTCGTCCCATGTAGGGCCCGATATTTGGAATCCTCATTTCACGAGCGGGATTCTCATGCTTTTCAAAATCCTCTTTCCAGGCTTCAGATTCGGCCTGAAAGTCTTTCCGATTACAGCGGTACTCAAGCCTAACAAGATTATCCGAACGCCCCTCAGGGAAGCACATACGCCCACAGGGACGGGGTCCGTAGCAATCGAACGGCTCATAGATCCGAATCTCGGAAGCGAGGGGCTTAATTACTTGTCGCCACGCTGCTAATCGAATGGCTTTTTTCTCATTATCGAAACAGAGCCGCGCAATATACGCGCACAGCCCCCCCTACATCGGCCATCACTCTAATTCCAATTTTTCTTTTCATTTCCTCGATAAAAGCATCGCTACCAATCCGGCTTTCTACTTCCAGATTTTCAATTTTATCTATTCCATTCTTGAAAGCTTTTAGATTGGCCTTTAGATCCATCTGAATTCCAGTTGTCTCGATTGTTTTTTGCAGACTCTTATTGTCGATATCCTTACGACATAAAGCAGACTTTTCCTCGAGTGTATCTAAATTAATATCAGCCAACACATCAACTGGAAGCTCTTTCAGATAAAACTTTACAGGTTTGGCGTTAGGCTTGAGATAGCCTAAAACCTCTTCATTCAAATCATATCGTGTGTATCCAGCAAAATATTTAAACCATGGATGATTAACTAATTGCTTTTTTGTTTTTGTTTCTTCATTTATTTTTTCCGCGTCCCATGCGGTGTCGGTGTTATGAATAAGGACCGGGATATGGTCGACTGAATACTCGGGTGGATTTAATGCCATCTTCTTCTTTTCTCCTATTGTGTAATTAGGTGAGCTTATGAAAAAAGCCACCGCTTATTTGGGTGGCTTTCTACTGCAATGAAACCGACGTTAATTATTAGCTAAACTTCAAAGAAATCGACTGAAGTGTTCCGGTAACAGCTAATCTCAATTGATTACTTCCTGTAATTTCAAAAAGAGAATCCCTTACGTCGCCAATCTCTTTTACGCTTCCGCTTGGGATGGCCAGTGGTCCATAAACTGATGTATTATTGTTTGCCGACCCACTACGAAAGAACTCAATATGGCAATCTTCGTCCAACGTGGAGGCTACAATCTTATGGACCGTTAAATGATTTGGTACGGAGCCGGAGTTCACCAGGATATGGATCCCCCCCGATCCTGTCATTACTTGATGATATGTTCGTCTGTTCATAAATCTTTTACCTCTTTTCTTACCTTACGATAATCACCGGAGATCGTGCGACTTCGCGATTACTTGCCCCCATATCGTCCACGGTGGAACTTTGTGAACCCGAGTACTGGCGAGTAATCATCATTAATTTCCCAGCCAAAACCCCATCTTGATCAACTTTTTCTTGTTCCCTCATGAGCTCGAGGTTTGTCCAAATAATAGCAAATCGATTTCCTACTGCTCCGTTTTGCACGTACGTGGCTGATTTGTTTGTTCCGTTTTGATAGTCGGTTGAATAGGAGCTTGAAAACTCTAATGTAGCTTCCAGTGTTCCGTTTTCTTCTATTGGTGGAGCATAATGGAATTCTACTTGATTTCGACCGGTAACGGTTCGGACCTGATTCCAAGATAATCCAATATTAGGGGTTAGGTTATGCATAAGCACGGAAGCTTCAGCACTGTCTCGATTTCCAAAATAGAATTTTGAATCGGTCCCCCTTCCCGGAGCGGAGCCAGCCACACCACTTGGATTGGATGCTGTTAGGCTATAGGATGAAGAAATATCGGTATTGAAGTCTGTTACCAGTCCGTTATATTCTTCAGTTACGGGATCGCCCGGAGCGATGGCCCCCAGTCCGGGGCCCAATTTTGTCTTTAGAATTTCTACAAAAGTTTCGTTGATGCTACTGGAATTTTTTCCATCCCCAGCAACCGCAAAATCACCAAGAGTATGATTCGAGTTTGTATAATCGTTGTTTACCAAGTTATCGATATAAGTCGCAACGGAACCCGAGGCTATTGTCCCGCTTACGGGGGAAAATGGAAGGGCTTTCAGCAAAGTAACTGTATTTGTTGCGGCGGTAGTGTCAATTACAACGCCAGGATACTCCGAGGTACCCGCGGCGCTGGAAGCAAACCAAAGCACATCGCCCACGGTAACGTTTTCCAATGAGTCAAGGATCGGTGCGGAAGTTGTCCCACCGCTAACAGAGACCGAATAACTCCGACGTTCCCCACCATATGCCATTTTCCCGAGCTTTGATTGATAAAAACGGGTAGCCTGAGATCCTGAAGCTACAGCGTCGGGATTCCCATGAAGATAAAGAGAAACCTTCAGTGTAGAATCGGCTTTTGTGGTCTTAATTTGAGCGAATTTTTGGTTATGATTTAGTCTTCTATTATCATTGGAGATATTGGATTCCAGCAAATCATATTCAATTTCTTTTGCTAAGATTTGTTCGGCTCCGGTGTCAAAATTGCTTGTATCCGTATCGTTTACCCCACCGGTGATCTCGGCGAATGCGATTACTTTTCTAATGTCTGATCCATATGCTGCCATAATTCAATTTCCTTGTATTCATTTACTAATTAGCATCCCAAATCGCTAAACCGAGGCGAGCGCCTTTAAATATGAGATTTCAAATCCAAATTCTACGGTCACAGTATTATTCAAAGCGTCCTTATCTTCTACTTCTACATCTTCTATATCAAAATCAACATTGAAAAGACCGCTTATTGTGGGGTCTCGTTTACTATATAAAACATCTCTCAACTGTAATCCGTCGTCTTTTACGATTTCAGATAGATCCTCTTCTCTGATATTTCCATAGCTCACGATTACCCGCAGTAAGTCTTTTGTGATTTCCGAGCCTAATCCCGACCATTCTGGAGTTTCAAACGTTGGCGCCCACCTAAGTGTGAAAAGACGAATCCGAGGATTCTTTTCCAAATCCTCCACGTTATTGGTATAAGACCACGGATGCCCTTGATACTTTGTAAGACGGGGAGTAATGCCCAAAATCGTATTAATAAAAGACGTCTTTAGAGTCGCTAAGGTGGTCGGATTCATAACTTATAACCTCCCTATCAGAGGGATTCGCTTTGTAGGCTCTGATTTATCATTGATCTTATCCACGTTTGCAACATCCACCGTTTTATTTCCTTTTCTCAGCTGATTCAGGATTTTTTCATGTTGGATTTTAAGCTCCGATCGATACGACTCCAGATCGTCAATATTCTTTGGCGGACGTCCGAACAAGCTAAGTAGAAAAAGGCTTTTGTAAACTGATAAAGTAATTCCTTGTTCGCCATATAAAACCTCCTCAGGCTTTTCACAGACCCCCAGCAAATCGGTTTTAATATCTGCGATGGCTCTTTTGATTATTTTTTTGAAGCCCCCAGGATCATCCACAGCCGTTCCGCCAGAATCATAAATTTCTTTTACCTCTCGGTAAATCTCCTCAATATTAGTCCAATCGGCTTCATTGTTACGAACGAGCCTAATAAGCTCTTGCACTTGATGCCTGCGGCTATTTAGATCGTATTTCCATACCACCCGAAAATTCTCTCGATTTTCGAATAACGTTCTATCGTTGGCTTGAGACGATGGAAACAACGCGGTAAAAGTAATCCCTTGTACCACGCTCCCCGAAGTGTATTGATTTAAAAGCGGGGTTTTTGCATAGACTTCATCGTCACCCTTATATTCGACTTCAAAGGTTTCAAAAAATCCCGTAGTGGAATCTGAAATATAGAGAATTTGATCCTTAGCAATTCCCGTGAGACTATCCACCGAGATCTTTTTGTCGTTAACCGAACCCCGCCCCGATAACACATCCACACCAACGGAAACGCTATCCAGGGTTGCGCTTCCTGATGCTATTTGATAATTGGCGGTGTCAGAAACATTATAGATCTCAAAATCGTTTATCTCGTATTCGCAAGATGTGACACGATCCGGCGGAGTAAAAAGAAGATTTTGAGCCCCGCCTTTGTAGTGTATTACGTGACTCACGTTCTAAATCCTCTCCTTATATTATGCTTCCCCGATGAGACTTCCCGATCCGGCTGTTACCATGTACTTTCCACCTAATACAGTTAGCTCGACGAATGAATATCTTTCACTTACCATTTTAAATTGGGTTCCGCTTGCTACATGATAGTCAACTGGGTTATGATAAACAAAACATTGTGGATCGCTACCTGTAAGTACATGAGTGACACCCTTTGAATTGTTCCAAAATCGGGTTACTGTACCTTCGGACTGAGATCCTGTAATGCTTGGGAGAGTTCCCGTCACTCCACCGCTGACGCCTATGGTCCCGGATAACTCATAATGTTTCCCGAGTGTCCCCTCGGTTACTGTAAAATTGCTGTCCTGCCCCGAACCCGAATGCACTTGCACGACGGGTACGTGATTAAATCTTATTCTGCCTGGATAATATGTAGTCATTTCTCATTTTCCTCTATGTTAATTATTACCCTACGATGCCAATGTCACCTTTATAGTCCGTCTTTTTTTGCCTCTCGCGACGAAACGTCTCGACGGCGGCACCCTGGTAATCATCTTTCAGTTTTGCTAACTCTGTTCTAAGTTGGGATATATTGTCTTTTACCTGCTCAATATGCTCTTTTAGGAGATACCTGTTTTTCTCGGAAAGAAGACATTGCAATTCCTCTTGCGCATCTTCTAAGTCGATTTCTGTAGTCGCTATTTTGTAAAGCTTTGGGTTTAAACCAAATGAATTAACAGCATCACTGAATATACGGTCCTTATTTATTAATCGCTCCACACGCGTTGCGGCAAGCCTCCGAGCTTTCTTCTCAGCGTTCCGGACACCCGCCCTTCTCAATCCCGCCAATGCATGCTTAAAAGCCTCCGCATATCCAGCCCGCCAGTTCTTTTGAGGATCCTCGTAATGCCCGTCCATCTCTTCAAACTCTATATAATCAAACGTTGGCATCATTAGGCACTTTCTTTCCGGTCTTTTTTTTATTTGTTGCCTTCTTCTTCTCTTTTTCTACAAATTTTTCAGGAAACTTTTTCTTGTAAGCTTCGACCATGGCCTCGGATTCAAACTCGGGATAATAGCCACTGTACCCCTTCCGAATTTGCATTACAGCCATCGGCTCGATCTCTGCCAATTTCTGAAGACTTAGAGGCTTTCGTCGTTCCTCGTTTACTCGCTTAACGTAATCAAGCCATTCGCCAGGATATAACTGCAATTCCTCGGGTTGTCCCCATCCCATTTTTCCAAATATCCGGCTCGTGTAATATTCCCAGGTGCCATCCTGCATATCCATAACCTCCCAAGGTCCGGAGTCCCCTGGATTAAGCATCACCATATATTGACGCCGCAATCCTCCCTTATCGTCTATCATGAAACCGTCACCCAACAAATCCAACCCTGGCTCTCCTTTTGAACAATCCAATTGCAAATCTTCAACTCTTTTATGTTTTTTCTTTACCGTGCCAGCGTCCCAGTCAAAATAAGGTATGTCAAACTTTCTTTTACCAATCTTCATAACAATAACTATAATCCCGGAAAAGAAAAACCCCTCGATTTTTTCAGGATCGAAGGGAAAACATTAGAAGAAGATAAAGACGAATTTGACTTTAGTTTTTTTATTTTTCTTTTTTTTAGCTGTTAAGATACTGTCCTAATAGACCGTTTCCAGGCTGAAGGAGCTTAGCCACACCACGGAAATAGGTATTTACCTTCTCTCGTAAGTCGGTATGAGGTTCAGATCCCACGTTTGTCCTGCGAGTCCAGATCTCGTTTCCGTTTTCAAGGATAAATCCCCAACCGATTCCGCCTTGGCGACCTGCGGCAGTCAAGAAAACATCGGCTGTAGCCCCGCTGGTGTTTAGGTTATTCGTCACGTAAATATCAACTCCCATCAAGCGCCCCTTATATCCAATATTTGCATTTAGAAGTTGAGGGTCGATTTGTAAGGCTGACATAGCGCCAGAATCCTTTAAATCCTTTTGACAACGATCCCAGGTTCGTGGATTAGCTAAAAGAGCCATGCCAAGGGATCCAGGTTTACCATTGTTCACATTGAACAGAACAGTCATATCGTGTAATGCATCACTTGTGAAATGCTGGGTTGATGCATTGGGAACGGTTTTTGTTCCGTTTGCAGTTTCTGCAGTAATCAGACGCATCCTAAGATCGTTTGATGCCATTACGTTATCTTCTAGGATTTCCTGCGTTACATCATAATTGGAATGATAAGCGGTCTCAAAACCAATTTGTCTTGAAATGTAATAAGTTGTTAGGCTTCCGTTTGTAGAACTTGGAGTCCAGGCGGTGGCTGGAGGAGTTCGATCGGCCTCCACAAATGTTCCGCTTGTACTTGTTACGATTGAAGTCTGATTAAGTCTCCATACAACTTTTTTGCCTTCGCGAGGCAGCACAAGTTTCGGATCAATCACCCGCTCGTGTGAGAAACCTACAGGATATAATGCCTTTTGAGCGGCTCCCTGGACTTCGGTATCGTAATCGACTCCGGCTGTTAAATTTCCAATTGTTACTGCAAGATCAATAGCTGTCATTTAAATTTACCTCTTTCACCAATTAACTATAAAGCACAATCCCATTTGTTGCCTTTACTCCCGCAAAAATCGTTCAGCGAGTGGTAAGATATTACCGTTTTCGTCCCTCTCGCGATATCGCATACCCCTATGCTGGACTGCGGGAGTTACCTCCCCTTCTTTGCGAATAAATGGATTATTACCGGCCCTCACTTGTCCACCGCCCATTTTCAGCGTTGGATCTTGCTTCAAAAGCATATCTTTCGCAAGCTTGACGGATTCTTCATTTAATGGATCAAGCTTCCCATCGGCGATCCAAGCCTTCAGAAATAACTGGGCGGTCTCCAGCTTGTTTGGATTAATTCCCTCCAGCATTGCGCCCACGTTCTTTTCTTTCTTCGCAGTTTCCACGCGCTGTTTTTCTAACTCCACCCTTTCTTTTTCAGCATTTTCTAAAGCTTCAATCCTGGCATGAGCTTTTGCTAAAGCATCGTCCCTATCCTGTAAATCACTCTGTAGCAACCCGACCTTATCCTCTCGCTCTAAGCGAGCCCTTAACTCTGTATTTGCCTTTTCGTATTTGGCTTTCCATTGGTCCGCCAAGGATGGCTCATCGCTCTCAGGCTCCACCGTATTAGTTTGATTTTCACTTACCTCCGGTTGAGTCTCTTTATTATTTTCCTCGCCTGTAGGGGCGGTGCTTTCTTCTACTACGCTTGTATTTTCATTACTTTCAGTTGTCATTATTTACCTCTTCTTCCTTTCTCTTTCGAGCTTTTATAAAACCGCCCATGCGTCCGTTCTCTTGCGCTGAGCCGTCAAAATCGTCCTCAGGTTTCCCTGTTTTATTTAGATTGGTCTGAAATTGGATGAGCTCCGATCTGTTCTTTAGATTTTGTTTTATTCGCTCCATTTCCGCTTCCGTTCCTTTTCTTTGCCTCCAAATGCTTTCCGATATAGCATCCGGACCAATCACACCAATCTCATATAACTTCAAAAAATAATCCAATTTCTTGTCAGGATGATCCAAAAATGTAAGGGGGTCCCAAGTCACATTAAACTTTTGTTTTATCAAGACAGGATCCAATTCTGAAAAATTCTCTACCCCTGTATTCTTAGCGACGAGGGCCGAAATGAACATTAGACGATGTTCGAATTCCCGCAAGAATTCGATCTGGTCTGCTCTTATTTCCGCCAGCTTTTCATAGGAGACAACCGATAACACCCCGGATGGAGTATCGTTAGATTGATAATCAAAAGTTACCGTGTGGCTCGGGAGCCCATAGCTTTCGATTACGCCCTCCCCCATGTCCTTTCTTTCTTTAACAAATTCATCAATCGTCAAAACGTAATTGTTAATATTAACAGCTAAATCATTTGGATCCGCATTAAATCCCAACGGCAAATAAGGATGAAGCATTTGAGTCACCACCGCCTTATCTTCAATCGAAGCCCCAATTACTGATATGAAAAATTTGTTTTGTGAATGGCGAGCCCAATTCTGTTCGGCCCTATATCTCTCCATTTCGACAGTAGCTTTTTCTAATAAATTCCCCCGACGTTGATCGTAGTATCCACTTGTAGGCAGGGAGACCCTTAACGCAATTGTAGGATTAAATCCAATCCCGTGATCCCTACGTAACGCGGGAAGATGCTCGAACGTTCTCAAATCAAAATAATGCCAAGCTTCTTCGTCCAATACACAAAGCACATCAAGCTCATCCCCATCTACATGAAGCTTATTGGGATAACCTAATATCAAAACGTCTTCCTCGTCTTCATCTAAAATCACATCCGAACGATCGGGCGTTATCATATCGTAGGCTAATTTAGTCCCCTCTAACGTTTGTTTCGGCCTTGGCACAATAAAAACAACATTTAAAAGAAATGCCATTTTCAGCCACAATTTAGACTGTATATTAATTTTTGTGCTTTCCAGAAATTCAGAAAATTGTTTTACTTGCTTCTTTCGGGCTTTCGTAAGCTCCCTCCGTGGAGGTTCCTGATAGCCCTTACAAACAGCGTCGGCAACCCGATTTGCTATATTCGTGACCCCAAGAACAAAAGCAGATATCTCCTTAATCGTTTCGATATCGGCGTACGTCTCCCGCAGTCGATTCACGATCAAATGCTTATATTCGTTGTGAACAATCGCAAGCCGATTGCGAAAATGACTCTTTCGGGGAGTGTCTGTTTTCTTAATTTGATTTAGAAAAGTTTTCTGCCTTTCTTCAGTTAATTCAAAAAATTTCATTTATTTCTCTTAATTAGTCGCTCGTTTTAGATAATTCTCGAAGATTTATAGGTTTTGTTGGCCCCTTCTTAATTTTCATTTCTTCGCTCGCAAATAGAGCCCATACGAGATATCTCAATGAATCAGTTAGCCCAGCATATACCTCGGAACGCTTCCCGGTCTCGACAAAGTGTGTACCCGCTTCTTTGGGGTTTTCGGTTTGATTCTCCAAAGCCGTCACAAGAGATTTACAACGCTGATGATTTATCCTTATCCTCCCCTCCCGAAACAATCGCTTTGTGAGAGCTATAGACCCGTACCGAGGAGGATTCATGAATTTTCTATTTTTTGTCCTATCCGGAGCATCCATCGTAAATCCAGCTTGTTGAAACACCACTGCAGACGAATCAAACTTGGTGTGTCCCATCGCTTTTGAATGCTCCGGAGAAAAGCAATTGGCATCAATCACAATCCCTTGATTGCAGAATATTCCCTTATGGATTTTTTTTAGTTTCCCTTTTGCCAATTCAGCATCCGAATCCCAGACCTGTAAAACATCCAAAATACACAAGATCCAAGTTTTCGGATCGTCCGGATCCCCTACCACAGTAGCCATGACTCCAGACCACGGGCGCTTATTCGCATCCATACCAATGAGATAATCAAATGAATGGCGAGAGAATCCCTTAATCCTACGGGTTGCTCTTTTGGTGATATCCGGATAGCTTCCCATCTTCCCGTAAACGTCGCCCTGTACCTCAGACATATCAAATCCAGCCATGTCGAAAAGGATGCTCGGTCTTGTAGTATCGTTGAAAACCTCTTTCCACAGTAATCCCTTATCGCTTGCAGGTTGCCCCAAGAACTCCCTCTTATATGCAATTGGGTTTCTTTTTATTTTTATTTGCCATTCCTCGATCTGTTCATCTGAAAGCCAAGGATTATCCATGGGCGTGAAATGCGTATGTTTCGCCAACTGTCGACGAGGGGGCTTCTTACTCTTGCCTTGCTTGTATTCATACATTTCCCTTTCAAAACGCTCTTCTTCCTCCCTACAAAAATGATAGCAATCCGTCACAAGCCAGCTGTCCTCCTCTCGGAACGTGGAATCAATCACCATCCCACCATCAGCATCGACCAACCGGTTATGCAGTTGTGAGTAAATCGCTGGATCGGGAACCTCGGAAGCTTCGGTCATAATCACATATTGGGCCGAGATTGCTTTGATTGCCTTTTCAGTGTCTTTCGCTTTGGCATGTTGCAGATGGAATTTTGATCCATCGTTCATTTCTATTACTTTGTTTAGTTTATTTTTCGGGTACGAGATAACGCAAGAGCTTGGGATTACTGGAGGGGAGAATCTTCCATCAACTTGTTCACCCCTAATGAGTTTCCCCATCAAAACATGGGTCAAGTCAACTGTAGGTCCCATCAACAAAAACTTCGCATTGGGTCCGCCCCTTTTAAGCCACTCGCGAGCAAACTTATATAACCCATGCATCGACTTAGTGGACCGTGCCGCCCCGGAGGCAAAAGAAATTGGTATATCGGAAAGGATAAACTCCATCCCCTTTTCAGTGCAACGAAGGGGGATCTTCATATGCTTCGCATCCTTCGCCAATCGAAGCCATTTCTTTTTATCTTTGGCCTCATGATAGAATCGTCTATTACGTTGTTTTGCGTTCCCTACGGGGTTCACAAGCAAATCGAGATCGTCTCTTACCTCATACAATTCCGCCTTTGTCGAATCACAACATGGGCAACGTTTGCCAGATGATGATGGGCGATGTAAATAGAATTTGGTCGTATAGCGAATTAGCCTTTTGCTATCCACGTATCTTTCAATTCGTCTTACTCTTTCTTCTACTGGCAGGTTTGCCATATACTTAATTAGTGTTATGACAGCAAAAAGAAAGAAGACAGCAACTGAAAAGGCGATAGACACCACCTTAAACAAGGCAATAAAGAATGCCACGGGAGATCAAAAGCTCTTACTCCTATGTGCCAAGGATTGGCTTGAGAAGTCTCGCACCACCGAAAATCAAGACGATGAGATAAAATCAATAAAAGAAATGCGAGGGTTCCTGAAACTTGTTGGAGATTCCAAGAAACAAGAATTGCTCGACCGACTTACTCAATTAGAGATTGAGTCTAAACATAAAGATAGAGAGCTGGAAGATATAGAACTGGGGGATATCTAAATGGTAAAGATCACAAGAGGACTAAAAAGCGGACGGCGGACACCGCCCAAAAATGCGATCTTTGTCCAGGATCCCAAGCTCCTAAAATCCGGACGCATAAAACACGGATGGACAACTCAAATCGAAGTAAAAGGTAATATATTTGCCGAATTCAATGCAATGGTGCTTTGTACGCTCATTAGAAACAATTTGCTGAAATTATACAAAGAACAGCTATTAGCAGGCAACGAAGGGGGAACCGGTAAAAAGCTAAAACGAGTTTCACAACACACACTAAAGCGAGCCGAAAAGCACGGGCGGAAACGTCTATCGGATGCTTGGTTTAATAGGACTGGTAAATCAATCCATAATATGACAGCCGATCCCGTTCGTGGCTCGTCCGTTAGAGCAAGCGCGGTGATTCACCCCCCGATCCCCCAGAAAAGAAGCGGAGGAAACTTGCTCCACCTTGTCGACGAAGCGGACGCGGAAGGGATCGCCCTAATCGGAGGGGGCCCGCTCACTGATAAGGTCGTGGAGCTGGTATTAGAGGCGTATCTTGAGGGAGCCTTGGGACCCTACATCACCAATGCGCAGGATCTCGACTACGGAACAATCAAGGCATCCGAGGTTTAGGTTAAGTTAGTTAGTTTTACTTTTTTATGTAGGCAAATGTGGGGTCCAATGTGTCAAAAATTTGACGTTTTTCATAAGTCATTGAAATTATTAGCCATTTTGTAAATTTTTGCGGGGCCGGCTTAGCTCCCCTAGGGGTAGGTGCGCACCCGCACCTACCGGTAGGGTGATGTAGTCCTCAATGATTTCAAGTACTTAGCGTGCACACACATGTAGGTACACCACACACCATCGTCTCATACCCTGATATGTAAGGTCGGTCCCTTACTTTGCGTTAGGATTGATAGTTTCTATTATGTCGGCTTTCGTGGCCTGATTGACCCCCCACGCACCACCTCCCAACACCCCGATGAGAGCTAACAGGAGCTTCCAGGACCCACTCTTATAGCGCTCCACCGTATCCCCTATCTTCCGCACGCGTTCCGTGTGGACGGCTTGTGTGGCTTGCAGGGCGCTCACTTGGGTGGCAATGCCGTCCACCTTGGCATCAAGGCTATCGAGCTTGGATACGATAAGATCCTCCACTCGCATTAGGCGCCCCCCCCTTCCTTTTTGCGATGCATCGCCACTGTCTTTAGGTTGCGCATTTCTTGCGTCGCGATCTCTTCATCCGTTAACGACCAATCGACCTGTGTCCAGTCCGTTTGCTTTTTCCTCTTCTTTGAATAAGCCTCCATACGCTCCAACGTTGGTGATAAGAGACAATCTGAAGGGTATTGAGAAAGCCTAACAGGCTTGGAGCCGAGGATTTTTACGATTCGACCACCATTGATCCTAACTCTAAAAAGCTTGTCACTATCGAGCAAACGGCCCCTCAGGCGATCTAACTCCTCTTGTAGATTCTTGAATTCACGTTGACTCAAACCTAAAAGATACTCCTCGCCAAATCCAAATAAACAAATCCAATACTTTCCGTTAAACAAAGCACTCTTTTTCCCATCTGAATACAATCGAACATCATAATCACCGGACTGTTCTGCGATTTTCTTAATTTTCATATATCTATAAATATGGCCACAAAAAGATATTGTAAGAGACTAAATTTCATGATCGATGAAGACTCATGGATTGCCGTTCGTGCGCTCCAAAAAGAATTACGTGTGCGTTCCCTTTCCCAAGTTCTCAGACACCTTGTAAGATTTTATATTGACAACAAAGAAGAAGAAGAGTAAATGCGAATCCTGATTACCGGAGCCAGTGGACTAATCGGGTTTTTTCTTCTTCTGATAACAACGATTAACCTCCACAGTCCGGATCGACCGATTTAGTTCCAACGCCAGCTCGATATCGCTTTTCGTCCAATCTACAGTGGACCAATCCACGCCCCACTTTTTTCGGGGCGTGCCTTTTTTGTTTTTGATAGAGCGCTTTCTGGGAGTTACCTTTTCAGCCCATTCCTCAAACTCTTCAGACGATTCGAACTTCAAAACTCCATTCACTTTCTTCATAAGTTTATTATATCATTTCTTTATAATATCAGATAACACGCCCATTTTTTTAGCTAATCGGACCAAATCTCTCAACTGATACCCGTATCTCTTTCCCCAGATCCCCGATCTAATCGGATAATGAGTTATTTTTTTCCTTAATTTTTGCCTCACTAATGCTATGAATCTCTTCCTATTACCATAAGTGATGTTATGACGAACCCAATTTTCTACCTCACGAGCACTACACTCTTTTTTGTGAAAATTGAGGTCTGTCCCCAATAGAAAGTCTTTAATAATAGTACCACCGTGGGTGGACTGAAGGTATACCCTACTTTTTTTCCACTCTTTTTTCTTTCCTATCCAACGCACACGATCGATCTCATCTTGACCACTCTTGATCCTGTCTCTTTTTGAGAGACGATCGTGTTGGTATGTAATGAGACTTTTTCGTTTCTTATTAGTCGTCAAACCGAAAGGTAAATTATCCACCTTCATTCCATAACAAAACCCACCTTCTTCTTTATTCCAATAACTTTTAACAATACTAATCCACCCAAAAAATTCTGGAATTATCTGATCCCTTATCAATCTAAACATATCCCTTCCATAAAAACCTTTCCTATTTTTACACCACAGATACATTTCCCCTTTCCCTCTTCCTCTTATAGCATTAGCAAAAAAACAGGATAGGTATTGTTTTATATAATATGCTGTCTCTGCCTTGTGTTGATCATCCAATATCGATAGCGTGGCAAGTATTTGTTGCAAAGTAGAATCAGGGCAAATGGTGTCAAATGTTTTAGCGTTTACTCTCGCACGCCATGCGAATGATTTTCTTTTTGCTTTTCGACGGAATGTGTCTTGTCGATGTTTCTGCGTTTCAGATTTCAGTCTGGCTTGCCGCCCTAATAGGTGGTCTCTGGGCTGTATGTCGATTATTTTGAATATAGAATCGATTTCCATGTCATTTGATGTTTTTCGGCGTCGGAAACAAAGATCGCTTTTTTCTGAACATTTTTTTGTGTATCTGATATATTTATTCATGAGTCTTTAGTAAACTTAAATATATCAAAGAGCCCGAAAAATGTAAAAAAGTTTTTTGGGCTTTTTGATTTAAAGAAGCTGTCCCCTGTGATATACTTATTAGTAGCCCACGGGGGCAAAAAAAAATAGAATATTGTTGTGTTAATTTATTCATGATTGAGAGTAGAAAAAGCCCGGAAAGAAAAAAACTTTTCGGGTTTTTTTTGCGAAAATTCTTTATCACCCGGAGGAGTTGGGATCCTTTTTTTACTTGTTCTTGGGTTTCAATTCCTTCTTTTTTTGCCATTCTTCATAACTTTTTGACTTTCGCTACATAGTTATGAATAGGAGAATAAAGATGAAACTAAAAACAACAATTACTATAAATAACAAAACAATAACCCTTACTAACGAACAGGCACGAGAGCTATACAGCGTTCCGGCTGTCAAGAGCGAGATAAAGGCAAAGAAAGAAACGCCTATGCTGCCCACTCAACATCGACGATCACAGGTTGTCCATCCCAAGGGATCACATGAATTTGTCATAAGGACGTTGAGAAATGCTGGCGCAGATGGGATGTATGCTGATGATTTAAATCAATTAATGGCAGACGAGGGATATGGTAAAAGAGTTAGACTTTCAGTGCTTAAAGCCATGAAAAAACAAAAAATAATATCAGTCCATTCAGGCCGTCGAACGAGTAAATCGGTTTATGTTTTGGAGGAGGGTTAAAATTATCCTATCAAATCCCATACACGTCGTCAAGCTCTTTCTTGGCAAGTTCAATTGTTTTTTCGTCTGTACTTTGAAGTTTATTAAAGTGTTCTGACGTTATGCCGTTCCATAACAATAATAACTTACACTTTCTAATGACTTGCCTTTTTGCTTGATTATTTAGTTTAGCCTTTTCGTTATCGTAAGAATGATAACGAGAAATATAACCGACACTATTATCCCAATTCCTATGATTATGACGATAGTGTGTAATGAGATTTGAAAGCCAAAATAAATTATTATTACTAAAAACCTCTCTCAAATGCTGTGAGCCAATTTCCCACGTTTCGCAAAGTGGACAACAAATTTGGTAATCTCTTGTTTCACAATCGCAATACCACTCTGAACAATAACACTCCCAAGGTTCGCCATCATAACGATATTCACCTAAAAATCCTCGAGCGCAGGCGTAGCAAAATTTTGTTTCTCCTGTCAATCCATTGTCGCAAGCATAACAAGTTTTTATCGACGGTTCGTTTTTTACCATTTGTCGATCTAATGATAATAAAATATCAGCTAGCTTTTCAACTTTATTATCAGCTAATCTATATCTTCCTTTTATCTTTTCATAATCCATTAGGCTGAAGAGATTAGGAGAAACCTTTTTGATCTTTGCTCGATATTCCCCCTCTTTCGATTTTCTTATTTGCTCTATTTCTTTCAGTAAAATAACCTTTCCATTTGGGTTATCATAAACGTTATTCTTTTCTTTATTCTCTTCCCATTTGATTTTTAGATCTCTTTTTCTTTTTGCTTCTTCAAGCCTTTCTTTTTTCTTATTGATAAAGTCCTGTAAACAATCAAATCCTGCGTATCGTTTTTTTTGGGGAATTTTATTCTTTAGGTTTTGATAAACTTTATATTCAAGGGTGTGGGTATTTTTTCCTTTTAAGAATTCAACTTGTCTTTCTTTTGAAACTAAAACACCATCAATAATAAGATCTTCAAATATTGGAGAATAAGGATTTTTTTGGGTATAAATTTTATTGCCATATAGTTCAATCTTTTCTTCTCTTATTCTTTTTTGTTCTTCTTTTTGTTTTTCCCATTTTTCAAAATCTGTTTTTTTTATGAATGTTTTAGATATAAATTTCGTCGTTGGAAGTGATGGGTATTTTCGCTGCCATTTCAGATGGCTAATTTTAATATGTTCATCATAAAATTTATTGACCAGTTTTTTTGCTTCTACAAATTCGCTCTTATTAACAAGGTGTCGCCCTTTGGATATTATCGTTGATTCTAAATGCGGTTTTTCTATTAATTGAAGGTAGGCGTTAACTTCTTTCAAATCTTTTTTGGAAACTTTTATTTTACCTTTGCCTTTTTGTTTCCAATTAAGATAAACTCTTGCTCGATCTTCAATAGATAGTTCTTTAAGCTTTGTTGACGCCCAGCTTTCATTAAATCCAAAAATTTTTGCTTCTTCTATTATTATTGATTGTTCGTCGTTTGTATTCATTTTATTATTCCTTATATTCTCTTTCTAAGTGATCTTCAAAATCATCCCATAATTTGATTGCTACTTCGGCGCAGGGAAGAAAAAGATTCACGGAGTCTGGATCCGCCAATCCTAATTCATCTAGGATATCGTGCGGTGATGGCATCCATTCATTTTCCCATTTTTCGCTTTCAGAATCTACAAAACGCTTGCCAACAACAGCAAAACATCTGGTTATAACCTCACAATCAAAGCGATCTGCGCTTGGCAATCTTACTTTCAATATATCTAATAATATTTCCTTTGTTGTATTATCAATCTTTATTTTCTTCCATTTCATGTTCATTTTATTATTCCTTTAGTTTAGTAAAAAATGGGGTCCGGACGTAAAAGTTAAACCTCTTTCCCGGGATGATCCCCAGGCATCCGGACCCCCAAACCTTACCTAAGCAAGCGAATACACTGCTTTTGTTCTTTCGCCCTTCATTACAATTTTCTTTTCCTTTTTCAGCCGAGTCAAAAGCTTTCGTCGCGCATCGGGTTTCAACCCCAGGGCTTTTGAAAGCTCTTGCCCCGTTTTTTTGCCCGTTCGCAACAAATTCAAAACGCGTTCTTCATCTGAAAAAGACACCACGGGGGCCGATTGGAGCGTATTGGGAATTGAAACCGACGTCGTTAGATCGTGTATTAGATTAAGGATTCGCGTTTCGAGCGAAGGTGGAAATTGGGCTGTAATTTTGCCGGGGACTGTTATTGTTATGTGTTCATTATTTGTATTCATTTTATTATTCCTTTTAGTTTTTAGTTTGATAAAAAAAGGGGGGTCGGGATAAAAATCAAACCTAACAACCCAACCCCCCCCTTTTTATTCCTTATCACTATCTTCTTCTTATCGTTTAAATTCACAGGGGCTCTATCCCCTGACCCTCTCACCACCCGCCCAACAAAATCCATCCTATCAAATTGTTGGCTGAAATGTCAACCCTTTAATTTAGCTTGTATGATTCTAGTAGTTGCTGTGCTTTTCGTGTTTCCAATGGAATGATTGATGTATGATTACACGCTGGACAGTGCTTCGTATGTTGACACGCCGCCCATAACGCAATGATCAACGTCCCCCCCATGGAAAAGACCGAACAAAATAAACAGATTAAAAATAGAATCCACGCCCATGCGGGTGTGCGTTTGGTGGGCTTACGACATCGGTTGCCGCACATTGTGCAAATTAACTTGTGTTTCTTCATGACGTTTTCCATTTCTGCCCCCGGGGGCGGTCATATAGCCTATATCGTCGCACATATAAGATATATTAATCCAATGTGGGACACTTGCAGACCGCGCCAGGGCACGCTCTTCGCCCCGTTCCCGCAGGTTTCCTACCTCAGGCTCACCAGGATGCCCCCAGATCGTTCGGAGCGTTTGGGGACTAGCGGACTACCAGGCGCCCAAAAGTTTGTCAGAATGGCCCATAGGGCGTCCCCTTTTAGGACGGATGAGCGCCACGGGCGCACAATACAACCGAGGGGCCACGGGCTACACTCTAGACTTGACTAGTTTACAAATTTTTAACTATCAAAACTACTTCCATCCTGACAATTCAAACATTTCGGATGGTAGGATTATTATTTTTTCCTCGCGGGTCCTGAGGTAGGCGCGGGGTGCGGCCAACGCGCGGTAAATAACTCCCCCTATCAGGCGATAGATTCAGCATGAAAAACGAAAACCTCGCCCGCACCTTGGAAACTTTGGCGCTTAAGATTCGCCGGAAACAAGTTGTTTCTATTTTTCTTGTTTCGGAGGATTTTAACAGCTGGCAATATCTTAATTTTGGAGATTACTCCCCCCCCGAAGAAGATGATTCAAGTAGATGGCCCAGCCAAGCCACGATGCATGGTCAATCGATTGGGGGGTTGATGAAGCAAGCAATCGAAGAAATGTACTCATCCGACACTGATAGGGATGACTTCCTGAGATCATTTCTTGCCCACCTTACCACCACGCGCCACGGATCTGATTAGATCTTCGTTTGCGCGGATGTAGCGGGCCGTTGTTTTGGGGTCGGAGTGTCCCACTGCTTTGGATACCAGCTGGCCAGCATGTCCATCTGAGATCTTTTTTGTAATCCAGTTGGAACGTAGGTCGTGGAGTCGCCAGTTTTCTAAATCTGCTTTTTTTGCGATCTTTTTCCATGCTTTATGAACATTATTTGGATTTAGTGGCGTTCCGTTTCCAGTTGAGAAAACATAATCTCCTCTAATGGGCTGGCTTTCTATGAGCTGTAACGCTTCGTCTGAAAGGTAAATTATTTTAGGTTTATCTTTTTTCTTTTCTTTATATTCAGGGATCTTTATACAAAAGTTTTTAGCATCGACCATGGTCCACTGAAGAGATAGGATCTCGTTTCTTCGGGCGCCCGTATGTAAGAGCGTAAGGATCAAATCACATATTGCAGGACTAACGGAACCTTCCGTAAATGGCTTTGTGGCCCGAGCGGTGCTGATAGCATCCAATAATTTATTTTCTTCATCTTCAGTTAGGGACCTAATCTCGATCTCTTTTTCAGGATATTTTTCAATTCCCTTGGCTGGATTGTTAGAGATCCATCCCCAACGGATCCCGCGATTGAAAGCGGCGCTTAGAAGGGTTTGAATTTTGTTTGCCACCCCTGGATTTTTTGGAGATCGGAAGGGACCGCCGATCGACCTAATGAACGTTTCAGTTTCTTTGTTGGAGATTTGGCTAAGTGGAGTGTCGGCAATCGGGGATCCAACGATCCAATTTCGGACGAGCCCATCATTGAAGTCGATTGTTCGCTGGCCAGACTTGATCCTTAAGTGCTTGTCTACGTACTCGCGACACAGATCGAGCACTGTAGGATCGCCTGGCTTCGCTTCCCCGGCCCTGGGGTCGATCCCGTTCGCGACCAATCCAAGTAACCGTTTGGCTTCCCGTTTCGCTTTCGGGGCCGTGAGCGTGGCTGACGCTTGCCCGAAGAAGTGCCTAACTTGTTTGCCTCGCCAGCTGTAGCGCACGTGGTAGGCCATGCGTCCGGACGGGTAGACCCGCACCCCCAGTCCCGGGACGTCGGTGGAGACGTTATAGGGCTTCTCACGCGGTCTGAGGTTCGCTATGCTCCCCGCCGTCAAGATGATTCTCTTCGTTCCCATCCCGTGTGCCTACTCTGTGCCTACAGTTGTGTCTACACCCGCCGTCCGGCATGAATCGTGCCAAAACGGCAAGATAGGGAGCGTTCCTAAATTAAGAAAAGAATTTCCGTCCCTTTCGAGGGTCGGATATGCCCCGCGGGAGTAACTCAGTCGGTAGAGTGTCAGCTTCCCAAAAGGGGGCGGTGCGTGCGCATATCGGGAAGATAGCCCCCTGTAGCTCTTAGAATCCGGTTTCCTGGGCTTCCCGTGTGCCTACTGTGTGCCTACGGCCGAACAAAAAAAAGCCCCCAGCATGGCGGCTGGGGGCCTACCGTTGGCGACCCGCTGTTAGATCTCGTCGATACGTAGGACGCTCGGTTTGCCGCCCTTCCCCACGGTCCCGCTCACCCAAGCCACGGCCCACCCAAGCTCTTCCAGGCCAGCGTTCACTTTTTCCAAGTTATTTTTTAGATTTTGACTTGCATCCTTCGGGCGGTCGACTGCAAGGCAGATCTCTTTCACTTCGATTGTTTCGCCGAAGTCGAGATCCCCGCCCCGCTTCTTGATCTCCTCCACATACAGATCGACCGGAAACGGAGATCGCTTCTTCCTGGGGGCGGGGTCCTCCGCATGGGCTGGAGCGTCCCCAGGTTCGACTGGAGCGCTTGCGGGTACCCGAGGCGGGGGACGTCTCCCGCCCTTTGTCGTCGCTTGTGCGGGCGCTGGTGTGGCTCTTACGTGTTGGAGCGTGGCGAGTAAGAGGGTCTGCGTATCGATCCCGACTTGCGCGCAAAATTGCTCCACCGTTAGTTTGGAAAGATCCAGTTGGGGCATTGGATAGATCTCCTTTCAGCTCCCAGGATACCAAAATTAAATAAAAAAAGGGGCGCATTGTGCGCCCCTTTCGCTCAAAACCGAATAGGGTGTCTGAGCCCCTATTTCTGCGCGCCCCCTTGCCGGAGTGGGGCGGTCTGAGCCCAGCAAACTTCCCCCACGGGCCCGGCGGTCTTTCAACGCCGCTCGAGCTTTGTCCGCTTGAGGAAATGATTGGTGGGGCCCGAAGCCCCCCTATGCGGCTCGATAGATGATCGGCTTCTTCCCCTGGCCAGGACGATCCATCGTCTCCCGACTCAAGTGTCCCGCGTTCGCCAGCTTGGAGAGCGCTTGGGATACCGAACCCTTCGATCTCCCCGTAGCCTCCGCGACCGCTTCCGCCAGCTCTCCAGCGATAAGGGGCTTCTTCGTTTTTTGAAGCTTTCGCACCGCGTCCAAAACTTCCCTTTGCTTGGCTGATACTGCGGGCGCTCCGTTCGCGCTCTTCATTTGGGTGGGGTTTCCCCTATGGCTCACTGCGTAGCTTTCCACGAAGTCTTGAAGATCGAAGGGATCGATCCCCGCCTTGATTAGGTCGCCGATTGTGGTCGAAACTCTCAGTTTCATTTTTCCGTTTCCTTTCTTGGGATGGTGGGGGCGTGCCTGAAGGCATCGCCCCGTTGTCTATGCGTGGCGGATCAGATCGATCAAGAGATACGTAATCACCCCCGAACCGAAGAGAACCCCCCAGAAAAAAAGGCGATCGTAGGTTTCTTCAGTCATGCCGCCTTTTTCCAAGTCTCAAGCTCGTTCAAAACATACGTTGCCTCGATCCAGATCGCTACGGCTCGTTTGAGCTCCGATTCCGATGCTTGCCAGCTCCAAAAGCGGAGCAAAACATCCCATACGTGCGCCTCCGCCTCCAGTTGCGCCTGTCTCGCTTGTTTCATGATGTGATCCATTCAGGCCGCCTTTTTGAGCGCCCGAATCGCGTTGATGGCGCTTGGAAGGTTTGGATAGGTGCCGCGTGCGACTTCGCAGTAGGCGGAAGCGAGTCCGATTTCCGTGATCGCTTCGTCCGTTTCGGGGTTTTCCAGGGCCCGCGCCAAGCAAGCACGGGCCTCAGTAAGAGCCCATTTTCGAAAAGCTTTGGTGTGCCCCGATGGGGCCCTGAATTTAGACATTTCCTTTTCCTTTCTTTCGGCAATTTTCTTCCATCAGTGATTCCGTTTCCTTCAAGGTTATATAATCGTGTAGCTCGGGGGCGATGGCGTCCAAATGCTCCGATCGCCAATGGTATTCGTATTTTTGCCAGCGTTGCCACCACGGCCCCCCTAACGTCATTTCGACCACGATTGCTTGGCGGTGGGCGATATGCTCCATCGCCCACAAGGTGGGATCGTCTATATCGAGCACCGTTAGCCCGGGTTCGTACTCATACGTGAGTATGTGCGTGAGCTCGTGCCAAAGGGTGGCCGCCTGCTCTCCCTCGGATCGATTCCCGAAAAATCCATCAAATAGGCGCACAGTGCGTGTGGCGACTCTTGTACTCGCCCGAACCCCCTGATTATCAGGGAGATTTTTGTGGTGCACGATCGACCACCCTTCCGCGTGAATCGCATCGATCGCCCCGATTAGGGCATCATGGGGGTCTTTTGGGATATCGCAAGTTATATAGTCCCAAGATTCTGCCAACTCCAACGGGTCGACGCTCGAGCACCCCCCAGCCCATAGGGCGAAAAATGCAAAAAAGATTGTCCGTGTGTTCATCTTCCCTTCCTGAAGGTTTGAGAAATTGGTGCTTGGTGGTCTGCCTATCCCAGGTGCGTAAGCCTGCGCATCGTGCGTCTTACGGGGTCCGCTGTACGCGGGATTCGGTCCACAGGGGGAGGGTCGCGCCCTCTCGCCCGCCAAGTTGTGTCTTCATTGTTCGCCCCCATTTATCCACTAGCAAGGCTTTTTTATAAAAAAAACCAACCCACTAAATAGCCTCTATTTATCCCAAAACAGTGTTCTATCAGTAAGAAAATCTCTCAATAGGCTAATCCCCTGGATTCGAACGACTTTTCGGGGTTGTAATTTAAATTACAGACTACATGTGGGTTTGTGGTTTTGATTACAGTAAATTTTTTTTTACGAATCTTCGCAATAATTTGGACGTTTGGACGATATACTTATGTGGAGGTTACCAAAATGAAACGCTTTCTGGCATTCTTTCTGTTATTCACTTCGGCCTGTCAAGAGCCGGTTATCCGTTACAAATTCTTCGGAAAGGTTCAACCCGGTGACGAAGAGCTTATGGAGGAGGGCGCCGCAATCCTCGGGTTCCCCATCGAACGCATGTACGAAGATGCACCCATCCGCTTTGATCTTCTATGGATCGACGATCAGAGGCGGAGGAAGCGTCACGAAGTAGGCGGATACACCCTACGTAGAAATTTGTGCTCTTACACGAGCTGGGCCATCCACGATCCTAAGTTGATCGCTCACGAGCTTGGACATGCGTTTCTGAGTATTGAGGACTCGCCGATTAAAGGTAACGTGATGAACGACCATCCTGGATTGGAGCTTACTGATACCCAGGTTGCGACCTTGGAGTCGGAAATCCTGGCGTCCAACGCCTTTTGTATCAGCCGGTAGCGCCCCGTAAGGCGTTCTCCCTTTCAAGGGCGGGCTAACCCCCCGCCCTTTTTTTGTGCCCGCTTAGGAGCCCGCAGACGCGGTCAAGTCGGTTCCGCCCACTACGATATGGTCGGTTACCTCTTCTATCGGTGCGATATCTGCGATCTCTAACGATGGCAACTGTTGATGCGTTGTAGAATTTATTTCATTGATTCCGACAAAAATCTGAAGTCTATGTCTGTAATCATCTTGATGGGTTCGTGCCGATAGGAACGCATAAATTGGCTCACTCCATTGGTATTGATTATATCCCTGGGGAAAATGAAGCTCCGTTTCAAACCAAGAACTTGAAGTCGTTTGTAATCTACAATTATATGAGGTTATGTCTATTGGATTTCCCTCGTTTACAAAGGGATCGGCGCCTCTTACAGGCTTAGCGTAAATTCTAAACTTATAGAGCCCCCTGGCAACGGAGCCCGTAGGGAATCTTTGTTCGGGATCTGAATTTATAAATTTAGTTGACAGCGGCATCATAAGGGAGCGGGACAGCGGATGCCATCCGGTTGAAACACCATCAAAAATATTTACCATTGTGTTATCTCCCGTATCAGCGTTTGCCCCGATCAACAAAATAGGTTCTTTCACGGTTCCCGTTAAGTTAAATTGAGCCCCTTCCGAATATGCGGACCATCCTGGAATTTGATTTTTTAGATATATACGTTGCGCCTCTATCGTCTGCAATTGTTGTTTTGTCCCCCCGCGGTATTCTCCCGCAGATGAGCCCGAAACTTGTGATTCGGCTATATATGCTCCGATATTATTGCCAACACCATGCACAGGAATTCCGACCCCATCAGATGATCCGGTTACAGCGATTGCATGCTCTTGTTGGGCCCAAAATCCCTTTATCGGTCTTAGGGCCCCAGCGGATCGAAACCTCGCTTTGAAGTGTGTTCCGATTGAATAGTCTCTTAGGATATTAATATCCGATCCTCCGGTTAAGGGTAAAATTAAACCTAATCTCAATTCAGAAACGTTTTCTTGTAAAAATCCAACGTCGGGAACGCTTCCCGAAGGTGCGAAGCCTTGAACGTTGAATTCAAAATCCTGTTCATCGACATTACTTCCGTTTGTCATTGTGATTTCTAACCGACAGTTGGCAGATGATCCAGAATAGAAAAACGTCCCTCCTTTTGTCTCTTGCGTCCCCCCCGATGGTGCGAAGCAAGCATAAAAAGATGGAAAATGCCCTGGTGTGAGCGATGCCGTAACCGCAGAATATTCGATATATGAGACAGTGTTTTTAGTTACTCGTGTGGGTGCTGATCCGGTTAGGTTTGGAGTATCGGGGAAATGATATCTCAGTCCGCCCCCCATACCAAATTTAGAAATAATCTTTCGATTCCCCACGGAAACAAGGGAAATATCTTGCTCTTGCATTAGACGAATTGCGTCTTCCCGATTTATTGGGGCAGCACCAATATAATCAGCCAAATCAAAATCTTCATCAAGCTCCCGAAGCGCTCCTAAATTAATTATTTTAATCTTATCGTCTGACATGCTCTAATCTCTAATAGAGAAATCGAAATTATAATCCGATCCCGTAATCTCTCCTAAATATCCGTGGTGTTCGTATATGGCCACCTGGCTCCCTGTAGTCCCTGAGAACGCGCATTGCACCCAAATAATATCATCCCCATCCAAAGGTAATAAAATCGTTCCTGATACCATCTGGACGCCCCCTGATAGTGTGTGATCGTTCTCGTTCGTTTCTGTATTGAGCGGGGAGCCCAGGAATTCCGTTGATGCAATTATCCGAACATTTGTTACGTTGTCCGCCGAAGCACTTAGCACCGCTTCATAATATAAAGTATTAGCTCTATCATCGGCAATGAAATATTCGAGGTATGATGGATGGGTTTTCCAAGCGGGAGCGTTTAAAACAGGCATCCAATAAGATCCTGTGTCGGTTGTCGCTATCGTAATCGTCTCCACCGTTCGATATGGAGTCGAGTACACGGGACTATTTTGGAATTCCCTGGAATTTTGCCTGAATATCCCCGCTGTAAATGCGGTGGGTCCGTAGTAATTCCCCGAAGTGTGGAGATCCATTTTCGAATCAATCAAGGGGGCGTCTTCTTTATCAATAATAAAATTTGTCCCCGTAAATGCGGGAAGGTGGACGAAATCATGGTGATATTCAGTAAAGTCATAATAATCACCCCCCAATCTTGCCTGGCGCGTTCCGGAGAATTCAAAGCGTGTTTCGTAATCCCCCGCTGTAATATCAAAACTTTGCGAAGTAAAGCTTCCAGTCATGAGACCTTCCGGAAAATTATAGATCATTGCCTCATGGAATCTTGGGTGCCAATCGTTCGTGGAATCCTTCGAATAATTTTTCCTTACGCTCCATCCAATTCCTATATCTTTATCGTCGATATCTAATCCTGGGATAGCGAGCGTGAGGCTTCCAGTTGAATTATAAAATACAGCTAAGGAGTTAACAATATCTAATTGAAAACCGATTGTGGAGCCTGAAAAATGCCGGAGAAGAGTCTCGCTTGTGGTGGTGTTGCATTTGAAGACAATTGCACAATTTCGGGATCCTGTTAGATCGGCAAATCGTTGTGAATTCGTTTCAGAAATGAAAGTGGACGTTCCCGCAAAATCGATCCCAAGATCTGATTTATCCGTTTTGAATAGGCTTGGAAAGCTTCCCGAGCCTGCGAAGATGGTATCTTGTTTAGGTAAAAGCTCGACGCTACACGTCGGATAACAATCCTCCGTGCCCCAATCTTCGCCCCATAAGATACACCAGCCCATTGATTACCTACCTCCATTAAGCAACATTTACCCACACTCCGCCTTCTTTATGCCAGATTAAATCCCCCACACCTACGGACCCGTTTCTGTTTATGTAGATATCGCCATTTGCCCCCATATTATCAATTGGATCGGCATTTCCAAATCTCAAACCTCCAGCAATAGATCCACCACTATTAAAAACAATTGATCCACTACCATCAGCTTCTTGATCCACTACGATTTTTGCGTTCGAGGTTCCGTCTCCCACTGTCAGTGTTGGCGAAGATGAAGTAAGATTTAAATTAGCCTCTACACTCAGGGTTCCATCATCAACATCAATCTGTAATACGGACGTTTGATCACTGCCCGCACTGTTATATCGATATAACTGTAGATCCTCGTTAGTCTGATGTTGAAGCCTAAACCTTGCCGTTCCGTTCGTTTGCCAATCAATACGCCCTACGTTGGCAGGGTCTTTGTTTATTATAATTCGAGGAACCCCACTGCCGTCTCCCAGGGTTAGATTCGGAGACGATGAAGTAAGTGAAAGATTAGCTTCCATTGTGATATCACCATCTGAAGAGGCAACTTCAAGCGAGAGTCCAGCAAAATCACCATTAGCATCATAGCGATTTATTTCAAAATTCTCACCATTATCCATGTTATATTGCCAACGTCGTGTTCCTTCATTACTAAACTTTAGAACAGCCTGACTGGCATCTGCCTTATCAAGCACAATTTGAGGTTGACCGCCTCCATCACCCAATGTCAATGTTGGCGAAGATGATGTTAATGATAAGTCGGCTTCAAGACTCCAATCGCCATCCGAAGCAGCCACAATTGCATTATTATGAGCTACATTATTTTTATATCTTCTAATCCTCAATGCTTCGGATGACGTATCATCAACAATCCAATTAAGATTTCCTTCATTATTAAATCTTATTTGACCTTCTGACCCGTCGGCTTTATCTAAAATTATAATTGGTCCACCACTACCATCACCCAATGTCAAATTAGGCGAAGCAGAATCTAAATCCAAATTTGCAATGATACTAATATCAGAATTGGTATGGTCAACATCAATAACAGTATCTTGAAAAGAACCATTTATATAACGAAATAATCTAAAATTAGAATTTGCCGATTCGTCTTGTTGTAAAGCCCACTGATGTGATCCAGTTGTAGCAAATCTAATAGTTGGATCGTTAGATCCGTCTTCTCCACCATCAATATACAATATCGGCGTTCCCGTACCGTCGCCCACTGTTAATGTTGGCGAAGATGAAGTGAGAGATAGGTTTGCTTCAAGACTCATCTCCCCCGTTGCACGATCGAGATCGACACAATTGTAGGAGTCTCCGTTATCAGCAGGATTGAAGCGTAAGACCTTGAAATCTTCATTTACTTGCATTTGAAGTTGCCAGCGAGGATTACTCGCCTTCTGAAAAATCAACTTAGCGAGACCAAAGTCGTCTTTATCCAGGACAAGATTGGGGCTGCCCGATCCATCGCCGACTGTGAGCGTGGGGGATGCACTGTCGAGGGTCAGATTCGATTGCGCGGTCACGGCCCCTGTGAGCACCGAAGCCACGGGGACATGTAATGTTTGATCGGATCTTTTGCATCGAAGAATTTCAACCCCAGCACCATTTAATGTTGGGTGTGTGTGTAAGATTAAATCCCCACTGAAAGATTCTAAATGAACCGCTCCCACTACTTTTGATCCCCACTCAAAGTGTAAATCAGTCGCTCCATTCGTTGGCGCATTCAAGGAAGCCGTGGGGTTTAAACTCGATCCATCCCCGATAGCAAATCGAGTAAGTGCTTCAATTGAATATTGAGATCTATTTCCCGATCCGGCAGTACCCAAAAATTGAAGAAGCGTTGCCGCACTTGCTCCCCTTTGAAACATTAGCCATTCGCTGTTATTGTCCGCGATTCTCCAATTGGTAGTTGACTCGTTATCGAAATCAATTACGGATTGCTGTGCGTCGCCTTTATCCAGCGTAAGACTTGGAACCGAGCTTCCTGCCCCCGCCCCCAGGGTCAAGGTTTCTCCCGTCACAATTACAGCGTCGCCACCCACATAAGCTGCCCCGGAGACGTAGGCGTTACCAGATATCCTTATATGATTTGAAGAACTCACAGCATTAAAGCAGGCGTTGATCTGTTCAAATTGTTCGTCAACCGTGTTTCCCCACTCCGCCACGACACGGGTTGCCACGTTTGCGATCGTCCCCCCGCTCTTATTTGTCAAAAACGGCTCTGCCGCATATTCTGAAACCGTACCTGTTAATATATTAGCCATAAATTTCTATCCTCTTTCTTCATAACTATAAGTATTTAGCTCCCGAGCTTTAGCCCCGTAGCGGTCCACAAAATCCCGTCTTGTTCGACCCCCTCGACCCGGCCTTCTTCATTAGCAATTGGCGCATGGCTCGCTGTAACCCAAGAGGATTGCCCCGAAGCTATATTTAGACTGACAAAATTTCTCGATCTGCTTCTATAATTTGATGGCGGCCCGCTTGCTAATTGCAAAAAAGTTCCCTTGGCATCCGAACCCGAACCCACCAATTCTCTAATTATTTTTATCCTATTCCCTTGACCATCGGAACTGGATAATTTCAATGACGGACGTCCAACAGATGACCCAAGAAATAATGGACGACCAAAGCATCCTGCATCCGAATCCCTCGATCCTGCCCCCAGTCCAAGCCCCGGACCACGCAAAGTAGATAGCGTGCCCAATCCCAAACGACCATAATCAGCAGAATTTTTATCCTCGAATCCCGGACCAGCAAGATATAGCTTATGAACTCCGTTATCTGTTATATATCCATTATTTGCCACCAATCCCGTAGGACCCGTTAATCGATCATGATCATTTTCCCTCTTATCAAACATAGAAACATGTAAAACAACGCTTTTGCGACGCTCAGATACCGTTACGCTTTTCCCCATTATTCTAAGAGGGTATTTCACCACTCCATAATTTTGAGTCTTAGGATTCGGGATGCGTACGCTGGTAAGCTCCACGATATCCCCTGGCCAAAGAGTCTCCCCTACCGAAGTATGTACTGGGAGATCAAATGTATATAATCGTTTATCCGTGTTCGTCATGGCTTGAGACCAAAAGTTATTCAAGTCAGCAAGCTTCGCTTTATGTAATCCCCGATCTTTGATTTCATAAGTTGATTTAGCTGTTCTTTCCTTGCTCTGTAGCGAGTAATTTTTTATTGTTCTTTTTTGTCTATAATTTCCATTTAGTGGATGCTGTGAACTTTCAATTATTACCTCATCCAATTTTCCAAAGAAGCTTCTTTTTTCTACTTCGGGGAAATCCTTTGGATCATCCAAATCAAGATCGTCCTCTGTGATTGTGGCGACTGAATCAAGGGGATTGGCCTTCCTGAAGATGTTATCAATTCCATACTTTCCCCCAGCGAGAGTAAGCATAATCCCCTTACTCCTTATCATCTCGGAGATTAGATCTGAAGCCACTACGGGACCACTCGTATAATATCGTCCACCTCTCATCCTTGATGGAACTCGTCTAAATACAGCATCAAATAGCCTTGGATGCGCGATCATCTCATTCGGGATATTCAGCCCCATATCATGGCGCTCTGTGTCGTATAACTTAACAACGGACCTTATCCCGATTCTCAGGGGACCAACCCCCGCTTCATTTTCGCCCCCGCTTTGTGTGCCACGTGGATAAACCCCAAGCCAAGTCCCTCCCGTTCCCGATGATCGCAGAATGCTTTGTATCATGTTCGCACAGGTCTTGTGATTGCCAAATCCCCACGCGGTAATTGGATACGCTTTTACCCCGAACAATTCCCCATCCTTGTCGAACCCTCGCCCATATTGCCAATCGGATCGTAATATCTTTTCGTCCAATCCGAATTGCTTGGGATCAAGATATTTCATTATCAGCATGGTAGGATATCCGTTAAAATCATCATCCGTTTCCATTTTATCAACAATCAATCCGCTTGTAGATCTCCTCCACGAACACAAAGCAACTTGCGTTTCATCGTATGTTGTTTCTTTGCTTTCTCTGGTAATTTCTACTTCAACATTACGTGGCAATCCTCCTTGCTTTCCTTTCCCAGCGTCGGGATCAAATCGATATACGCTTTTCTTCCTCACGCTTCCAAGTTGACGTCGAATTCTTTTTCCTTTCAAAAGATATAATCCCATCGTATTTACTTTCCCAACGTTCGGAATTGTATACAGTGACGGAAGACTAAAACGGGTCCCCACGACAAACGTACGATCAACAGGGCGTGGAGAAAATGTGTTTTGTCCTGGATTGATATGGGATAATTGTTGATGTTTATCAGAGGGAGCAAGCCAAACTTGTTGGCCTTTGGCCCCTGGATCTCCCACCAATACATCCGCGGTTCCGTCGTTATTTTTCCAGATCGGACGAACGTATGTAGGCGTCGAAGGCAAATCGTCTAATTCCGTTGGAACATCCGTCCCCACAAACTTGTAAATTTGGCTCGGCATGATTTCATTGTCGGGAACTGTCGCGATTGACAATTGCCAATAATTGTTGTGTGGGGTTGGAACCGTCTCATAGAATTGATTTCCAGTTTGGATATGTCTAACCTTTTTGAAATTACCAAAGGTATCCTCTTCGGTCGGCAATTCTTTTTGGAAGGCTACATCATATCCAAAAATGGCCCACATCTTTTTAGATAATGTAATCGTGGCAAACGCCATGGTGGCGCTGTCAGACGATGTGGGATTGTTTATTGTAATTTTAAATGAGCCGTCATTCAAAAGTTTTAATAATCCTCCGAGCCCTACGGTCTGGGTAACAATCCCATTTTTTGAGGCCGGCCAAGTAACGCCTCCAGGCAAACTTGACCCCATAATCGTCTCTACCAATGTCCGTAATTGGCTTCTTAATTGATCGGAGGTTATTCCCGTAAGTGTTTTATTAAATTTATAATTGGGGAAATTCAAATTCATATAAGGGATGTAATCTCCATCCGTATTCTGAATATATGAAATATACCCCAAAGTAATTGCCACCTTTCGATCTGAAGTCTTTAGAGCCAAATCGCCATCATTGGCGATCGGACCGATTACCAATCTCGGATCTTCGTCCTGTTCTGTATTTAGTCGTTTATCCAGCCAAGAGCTTGGACCATTTGCCGATATCGTAAGGACCTTGTTTTTCATTGTTAACTTACCAGTGAGCGTGCCCCACCATACACGATAAGAATTCGCCGGAGTTGTCCAAGCCCCAACACCTTCAAAGCTTTCTTGAAATACGTTTTTATCTCTTACACATTTGTATAATGCACACCGTAAGCCCTCCGTGATTACTGGAGTATCCGATACCGGAACGTATTCCCCCTGGAAATCTCTATTTACAGAGCCTTTAAATCCACCAATATTGTGGCCAAGCACGGGAGAATTTCTTGCCCTTTCTCCATTAATTCCGATCTTTTCGTTTCCAACCCATTTATCAAATAATTCGGATTGTGTGGCATCCGTTCCAGGGGTAAGGGTCTCTGTACTCGGAAATATGTTCTTTCCTTCAGATAAGAATATTTGGTTTAAATTATTGTCCCGATCATAAATTTTAAAGTTAACTGTATTGTCCCGTAGCCTTCCCTCCCTTGCGTCAATTTCCATGTTATAAGAGAAATCTAATTGTAACGTTCCGCTTACAGATGCTGTAAGGACCGTTCGGGAAGCATATGCCCACGATCCTGAAGTGTGAGAATGGCCTTCAGCGATTGGGTTTGTCGCATAGATATGGGGGATGCTTTCAATAGCAAGCCAATAAAATACATCATTGGATTCTCTATCTTCAATTAATGTCTGTACATTCGTCATTAGCTCATCTCAGTTACAACATAACAATCATCCAAAATAAAAGATCCCCAATCATCAGCTGTGCCTTTCTTCCGACTCCATACTCGCTTGACAGCTTCCAATTTTTTATATGGTCCCAATTTTGTTGTTAGTGTGATTTCAGCTGTCGAGTTATCATCTTCCTCCACCAAATCATAAACATTGAATCTATATTTTAGATTAATTACATTATCAACAAATTTTCTCAGTTCCCCGCCTAATCCATTTTGATCGGTTGTATGAAGCCTTGACGCCATAATAGAATCCCATTGCCATCCCTGTCTTTTTCTTGTTCCAAATGTTTCTTGCTGAATATTTGACAGATCCAACGATTTATGAACGGATTCGACAATTTCTTTATTGTGTTGGATTCCATTCGGTGTATAAATAAACTCTCCCGGATAGCCAGGGGACCACAGTAATGGCGATATGTTCTCGAAATCATGAGAGGCCGAAGACGAATAAGTATCGCTTGAAGCCCCCAGCAACGTTTTCAGCGTTTGTGCTGATGTAAAGTCCAGGCTTGCCGCACTGGAAAACGTGACCCTAATATGTCGATCTTTCTTTATAAAAACCTGTGGAGTAAATTCAGGGATATCACCAAGAGCGCTCTCCAATGCGGAACACAAAGATAGAGAATCCGTAGAATGATCAAGGTAATAATTTCCCGCTGCAATGGAAGCGCTTCCTTTCCCAGTCGTGATCGTCTGTGAGGACATGCCCATCACCGAACCAATAAATAATGTTGTTTTATTTGCCATTTTTTAGTTTCTTATTGCCCCATCTTCAATTAATTTACGTTCTGATTTTTTTAGTTTTTTTATAAAGTTTTCTGAAACATCACCCTCGATCGGTCCGTTAAATACATATTGATTTCCAACTTTTGTGCTCCCGTCGCTTCTATTTGGGGTTTCTTGATTTTGAAATAGGGGCTCTTGATGGAATTCCGATTCTCGGAGCGTGACACCCTGTCGCGGTGCTGATGGGACACTCCCCCCACCGCCGCCTCCCCCTGCCTTGGAGAGCTCGATCCCACCCACGATTGTCTGTGCGACACCAGCGGTCACCTGGGCGGCTCCCCCAGCGATACCCGCAGGATTGGGCGGGAAGATATTGGAAGCGATCTCC
>Ga0209954_1000010_pt1:0-17500 | contig 31396 bp, 17 predicted proteins | sample SalPon2A_A_D2_MG_FD_185715 | JGI IMG/M metagenome (GOLD analysis project Ga0209954, IMG submission 185715) | Soil microbial communities from South San Francisco under conditions of wetland restoration - Salt Pond MetaG R2A_A_D2_MG (SPAdes)... | ecosystem: Environmental > Terrestrial >...
ATGAAGATGATGAACTATTAAAAATAATTAAAGAAGAAAATAAAAACCTTTTCTGGTTTGAAAAACACCCTCTCGTTCTTCTTTTCGACTATAAACGTTGGAATCGTCCAACCCGATATATAAAAAATGATCGATTCGAAAAGGCGATAAGAAATGAAATGTCACAATATTCTTTTTATCCATGTCAAAATGATGGAAAACTAAAAATTTCTTTTACATATCCACATAGTTTTTCAATTTTCTGGGAAATGATACAAAGAAATCTTGCTTTAGCTACAACAGAAAAATTCAATTCGGATTCGGATGATGAACTATACAATTATTGGATTTATACGAATAACGAAAAAAAAGACAACTTAAGCAATGAATTTACTAATAGAATTCGAGTTTTAGACAAAGGGTTTTTTGATATGGATGTATTTGAGAAAAAAACTCGATTATGCAATGATAATACTAAAAAGGAATATTTACAAAAAACACATGATCCCTTATTAAATGGATCCTACCGCGGTATAATAAAAAACACGGTTTCATCCTTTATAAATGAAACTAAAAAAGAAAAATTATTAGATGATCTTTTTATAAATAAAATTCATAGTATTCTGCATAATGATTATAATTACCACGAATTTGAAGATAAAAAAAATCCTTTTAATATAAAATATATATTACCCAAAATTAGGTATTTTGGAACTTTAATGAGTCAAGGGGAATTGACATTCAATCATAAAAAAATTTCTTTAGTTTCAGAGCAAGGACAAATTGATTCAGAATCAGAAAATGAAAAATTATTTTTCAAATTTTTAGTTGATACAATCATAGCCGATTCTTTTACTCAAACAATTCCAAAAAAATATATTGGAATAAAAGAAATAAATAAAGAAATTCCTCGTTGGTCATACAAACTAATCGATGACATCGAACAATATAAAAAACAAATTGAAGAAAACGTGTTGGTAGATCATCAAATTCGCTCAAGAAAAGCTAAACGTGTAGTAATTTATACGGATAAGCAAGAGAATACCGAGAATCCTTCTCCTAATACCGTGGATAAGTCGGAACAACCAGGCGAAATTGCTTTGATACGTTATTCCCAACAATCCGATTTTCGTCGAGATATAATCCAGGGTTCCATGCGTGTTCAAAGACGTAAAATAGTTATTTGGAAATTGTTTCAAGCAAATATACATTCCCCTCTTTTTTTAAACCGAATAGATAAATCTTATTTTGTTAATTTTTCCAAATTAATTAAACGAATTTTTCAAAACTGGATGGGAAAAACCCCAACATTAAAAAATTCTGATTACAAAGATGAAGAATTAAAGGAGAAAAAAAAAAGGGAAAAGGCCGCAATAGAAGAAGAAAAAAGAAAAGAACAAAGACGAATAGACATAGCCGAAGCCTGGGATACCATTCCATTTGCTCAAATAATAAGGGGTTTAATGTTAATAACTCAGTCAATTATTAGAAAATCGATTCTATTGCCTTTATTGATAATAGCAAAAAATATCGGCCGTATATTATTATTCCAATCTCCTGAGTGGGCTAAAGATTTCAACGAGTGGAATAATGAAATACATGTTAAATGTACCTATAATGGGGTTCAATTATCAGAAACAGAATTTCCTAAAAACTGGTTAACAGATGGTATTCAGATAAAGATATTCTATCCTTTCTGTCTAAAACCTTGGCACAAATCTATGACTTCTCATCGAGCTCTAATAAAACAAAAAGAACAAAATGAAAAAGAAAATTATTGTTTTTTAACAGTTTGTGGAACGGAAACTGACTTTCTGTTTGGTCCATCCCGAAAACACCCTCCTTTTTTTCAACCCATTTTTAAACAACTCAGAAAAAAAATTCGAAAATTCAAAAAAAACCGTTACCGTCTCGGAATTCTAAAAGTTATCCACGAAAAATTCGAATTTTTTCTAAAATCCTCAAATGAAACAAAAAATCGGATTATTGAAATCTTTCTATTTTTAACAAAAAAAAGAAAAAAAATGTCAACCATAAATCCAGTTCCCCTAGTTGGATTCAGAAAAGAATCTAGTGAAAGAAAAAAAGACAAAGATTCGAAAATGAATAATCATATGATTCATGAATCATCCATTCAAACCCCATTCTTGAATTGGACAAATTCTTCAGTAACAGAAAAAAAACTAAAAGATCTGTCTAATAGAACAAGGACAATTAAAAATCAAATAGAAAAAATTTCAAAAGACAATATTAAAATAAACAGTATTCTTAACAAAACATACTATGGAACTAAAAGATTTGAATCGTCTCAAAATCAAAATATGGGTCAAATATTAAAAAGAAAAAATGCTCGATTAATCTGTAAATCCAATTCTATTTGGAAATTTTTTAGGGAAAGGATATACATAGATATATTTGTATATATTATTAATATTCCCAGAATTAATACACAACTTTTTCTTGAATCAACAAAAAAGTGGATTGATAAATCCAGTTACAATAATGAAACAAATCATGAAAGGAGTGATAAGACAAATATCCATATAATTAAGTTTATTTCGACTCTAAAAAAAGATTTTTTACCTTTTCTTACTAATATTAATAATTTCCATTTTTTTTCTGATTTTTCTTTTTTGTCACAAGCCTATGTATTTTATCAATTATCCCAAGCCAAAATTTTTAACTTAAAATCTGTCCTTCAGTATTCTGGAATATCTTTATTTCTTAAAAATGAACTACAAGATTATTTTGTAACCCAAGGGATAGCTGATTCCGAGCTACATACTCAAAAACTTCCGAATTATGGCATAAACCAATGGAAAAACTGGTTAAAATCGAAAAATAATTATCACTACGATTTACCTCAAATAAAATGGTCTCAACTAGTACCACAAAAATGGCGAAATAGAGTAACTGAACATTGTGAGGTTGAAAATATAAATTTACAACAAAACAAAAGGAATTCATATCAAAAAGAACAATTAATTAATTCCAAAAAAAATAATTCTGAAAACTATTTATTGTTATTGCCAGATCAGAACTCTAATTTTACAAAGAACTATAGATATGATGTCTTATCATCTAAATTTTTTTATTATAAAGATACGAATGATTCATATAGATATATACCATTCGAAGTAAATAAAAACCAAAAATTTTCTTATATTTATAATTACAAAAAAAATCAAGACAAATTAATTGACATGTGGTGGAATATTCCGATCAGTAATTATTTAGGAATAAAAAATATTATGGATATAGAGAAAAATACAGATAGAAAATATTTGGATTTTAAAATTCTCCATTTTTGTCTTAGAAAGAAAGTCGACATTGAGGATATCAGTACTAGCATGAATGAAAATACAATAACTGAATCTAAGAATTATCAAATTGTTGATAAAATAGAAATAGATAAGAAAGGTCTTTTTTATCACACAATTGATCAAGAAATCAATCGGTGCCATCAAAAAAAAAACTTTTTTGATTGGATGGGAATGAATGAAGAAATACTAAGTGGTCCCATATCAGAGCTGGAATCTTGGTTTTTCTCTGAATTTGCCTTATTTTATAATTCATATAAAATGAAACCTTGGATTATCCCAATTAATTTTCTTTTTTCAAATTCTAATGGAAGTGAAAATTTGAATGAAAATAAAAACATCACTAGAAATAAAAAAACGAATACTTTTAGACAATCAAATGAAAAAAAATCGTTTGAATTAAAGAAAGGTAATCAAAATGAAGACGAAAACGAAACGGTAATTGTAAATGAAGACGAAAACGAAATCGTAATTGCAATGGAGCCCGGGTCCAATGTCCAAAAAAAATATGAATCTGATCTCTCAAATGAACAAGAAGATATTGAAAAAGATTATATAGGATCAGATATGACAATGCCTAGAAAGAGACAAAAACCTAAGACTACTAAAAGAATAGGACTCCGTTTCTTACTGAAAAAATATTTGCTTTGTCAATTGAGATGGGGTAAGTCTGTAAATCAAAAACTGATCAATAATATCAAAGTATATTGTCTCCAGCTTAGATTGATAAATCCAATAGAAATTACTATAGCCTCTCTAGAAAGAAACGAATTGAGTATGGATATACTGGTTGTTAATAAAGATTTAACTCTTGAAGACTTGAGAAAAAAGGGGATATTGATTGTTGAACCGATTCGTCTGCCTGTAAAAAACGATGGACTGTTTATTTTGTATCAAACCATATGTATTTCATTGGTTCATAAGAGTAAACACCAAAATAATCAAAAAAACTACAGTGAAAATCTTGATAAAAAAAAATTGGATTTGCTTGCTCCTGAAAATATTTTATCGCCCAGACATCGTAGAGAATTGAGAATTCTAATTTGTTTGAATTCAAAAAAAAATAATGGTATGAATACAAACCCAATACGAAATCGCGTAAAAAACAGTAGTCAATTTTTTGATAAAAACCAAAATTTTGGTCAAGATAAAAATACACTTAGAAAATTTAAATTTCTTCTTTGGCCCAATTATCGATTAGAAGATTTAGCTTGTATGAATCGTTGTTGGTTTGATACTAATAACGGGAGTCGTTTTAGTATATTAAGAATGCATATGTATCCACAATTTAAAATTCATTTATGATACGTCTTATGGATTCCCTAATCATTTAGATAAATAAATAGGTAAACACACGCTTTGTCGTACGTTCAATTTCGATACATGATACTAATTCAATAACGTATTAACTAGATCCAGCAAAAAAATCAACATAATTTTTTTTAGTAAGTTTCTTTGATAAAATGAATTAATTAAGGTATTGTGTATACCAGATTTAAATAACTGGCATTATTATTACTGATCAATAAAATTCCATATTTGCTAAAACTAAAAAAAAAAGGTAAGGAAGGTTAAAAATTTATGAAAAAAAATTCATTCATATCTGGGATTTCGCATGAAAAAAAAGAAGAAAACAGTGGGTCCGTTGAATTTCAAGTATTTTGTTTTACCAATAAGATACGAAGACTTACTTCCCATTTGGAATTGCACAAAAAAGACTCTTCATCTCAGAGAGGTCTACGAAAAATTCTGGGAAAACGTCAACGACTACTGGCTTATTTGTCAAATAAAAACGGAGTACGTTATAAAGAATTAATCGGTCAATTGAACATTCGAGAACTAAAAACACGTTAATTTGGTGAGTCGTTTTGAATTATTTGATTTATTAGATCTTGAATTTTGATGAACTTCTTTTTTTTTTGTTTTCAGCAATTCATGGAAAAATGAATTTGTCAAAGAATGAATCGGGGAAAAACCTATGACTGGACCAATTATCAGAAAAGATCTCATGATAGTCAATATGGGCCCTCACCATCCATCAATGCATGGCGTTCTCCGACTCATCGTTACTTTAGACGGTGAAGATGTTATTGATTGCGAACCAATAGTGGGTTATTTACACAGAGGTATGGAAAAAATTGCGGAAAACCGAACAATTATCCAATATCTGCCTTATGTAACACGTTGGGATTATTTAGCTACTATGTTCACAGAAGCAATAACTGTAAATGGACCGGAACAATTGGGAAATATTCAAGTACCTAAAAGAGCTAGCTATATCAGAGTAATTATGTTGGAGTTAAGTCGTATAGCTTCTCATTTGTTATGGCTCGGCCCTTTTATGGCAGATATTGGCGCACAGACTCCCTTTTTCTATATTTTCAGAGAAAGAGAATTAATATATGATTTATTCGAAGCTGCCACCGGTATGAGAATGATGCATAATTATTTTCGTATTGGAGGGGTAGCTGCCGATCTACCTTATGGATGGATAGATAAATGTTTAGATTTTTGTGATTATTTTTTAATAGGGCTTGCTGAATACCAAAAACTTATTACACGAAATCCCATTTTTTTAGAACGAGTTGAGAATGTGGGCATTATCGGGGGAGAAGAAGCAATAAATTGGGGTTTATCAGGACCAATGCTACGAGCTTCCGGAATACAATGGGATCTTCGTAAAGTTGATCATTATGAATGTTATGACGAATTTGGTTGGGAAGTTCAATGGCAAAAAGAAGGAGATTCATTAGCTCGTTATTTAATACGAATCGGCGAAATGGTAGAATCAGTAAAAATTATTCAACAAGCTCTAGAAGGAATTCCAGGGGGTCCCTATGAAAATTTAGAAATCCGACGCTTTAATAGGATAAAATATCCTGAATGGAATGATTTTGAATATCGATTCATTAGTAAAAAGCCATCTCCCGCTTTTGAATTGTCGAAGCAAGAACTTTATGCAAGAGTCGAAGCCCCAAAGGGTGAATTAGGAATATTTTTGATAGGAGATCAGAGTGTTTTTCCTTGGAGATGGAAAATTCGCCCGCCAGGATTTATCAATTTGCAAATTCTTCCTCAGTTAGTTAAAAAAATGAAATTGGCTGATATTATGACGATACTAGGTAGCATAGATATCATTATGGGAGAAGTTGATCGTTGACATGATAATTGATATAACCGAAGTACAAGCTATCAATTCTTTTTCCAGACTGGAATCCTTAAAAGAGGTTTTTGAGACTCTATGGATGCTTTTCCCCATTTTGATTCTCATATTGGGAATCATAATAGGTGTACTAGTAATTGTATGGTTAGAAAGAGAAATATCCGCGAGTATACAACAACGTATTGGACCCGAATATGCCGGCCCTTTGGGAATTCTTCAAGCTCTAGCGGACGGAACAAAACTACTTTTTAAAGAGAATCTTATTCCATCTAGAGGGGATACACATTTATTTAGTATTGGACCTTCTATAGCAGTCATATCAATTCTAATAAGTTATTCAGTAATTCCTTTTGGTTCTCGCCTTGTTCTAGCCGATCTCAGTATTGGGGTTTTTTTATGGATCGCTATTTCAAGTATTGCTCCCATTGGACTTCTTATGTCAGGATATGGATCAAATAATAAATATTCCTTTTTAGGTGGTCTACGGGCTGCTGCCCAATCAATTAGTTATGAAATACCCTTAGCTCTATGTGTGTTATCAATATCTCTACGTGTGATTCGTTAAAACATAGGTATTCATTTTCCCCATTTCTTTTTAGGTTTCTAAGAATAAAAAAATTTATTGAATAGTATCAGTGAAATTTTTGATTCACTGATCGGATTGATAAACTAAACCAGATAGTTAGATGAGTGAAAGAAAACAGCTTGGAAATTTGCAGTAAAAAAATGGAATCTCATTGCCTATGTACAAGGGCTAAACGAAAATAAACATAAGCAGTCAACCCCAAGATTGGTTAATTATTTAACACGACTTGAAGCGGGTTGAGAAGAACAATTCTATGAAGTTTTTACTGTATTTTTTTATATGTATTATGATAGATGACATGAATTACCATAGAGATTGAAAACAAATGAGTGGAAGATTAGGAACACCAAAGTACACAAAGGATTTGTAATAGAGATTTTGTAAGTTATCCGAAGAGATATTTTTACATAAAAGAAATCCTAATTGAGGCTTTAAATTGGTAGAAATGATTAAGTAGTACTCTCAAAAATTCCGATCCAGAGTATGCTCCTATCCACGGATTAAGTGAATAACTATCAGGAACGAAATAATCCTTTACTTTTTTATTTCAAGCCTAAATACAAGAAATAAGAGGGACAGAAAAAATAGATAATATTAATCTAAAAATAGATCTAAATGTAATTGCAAAAAAAGAGCTTTTTTCCGATATCCATATTCACAAAAAGGAGATTTTTGTCATGGCATAAATCATGAATGAATAGTTCATTCTTTTTCGGAATAGAAAATAACAAGACTAAACTAAGGTGAAATTTTTATTGATATTGATAAAAAAGCGTATTTTATTCAAGAATTAAGTTATTACTCAATAAAAAAAAAAATGGAAATTTTGAAAAATTAAAATAAAGAAAAGAAAGGATGAGATCAATTCCGAAGCATTTTTTTATAGTATAGCAGACAGAATTTCATTGGTTTAATTCAGGGTTTTCGATTGATTTTCACTTTATTTCGTTTCTTCTCTAAACATAAAAACTATCGAATCAGTCCTTACCTTAAAATTTATTTATGGCTCTTGAGGAGCCGTATGAGGTGAAAATCTCATGTACGGTTTTGTAATAGCGATGACGAGAGTGATCTTATTATCGACTATGATTATCTAACAGTTCAAGTACAGTTGATATAGTTGAGGCGCAGTCAAAATATGGTTTTTTGGGATGGAATTTGTGGCGGCAACCTATAGGGTTTATTGTTTTTATAATTTCTTCTCTAGCCGAATGCGAGAGATTGCCTTTTGATTTACCAGAAGCAGAAGAAGAATTAGTAGCAGGTTATCAAACCGAATATTCAGGTATTAAATTTGGTTTATTTTATGTTGCGTCTTATCTAAATTTACTAATCTCTTCACTATTTGTAACTGTCCTTTACTTGGGTGGTTGGAATTTCTCTATTCCATATATATTCATATCTGAGTTTTTTGAAATAAATAAGGTAGATGGAGTCTTTGAAACAACACTTGGTATTTTCATTACATTAGCTAAAACGTTTTTGTTTTTGTTCATTCCTATCACAACAAGATGGACTTTACCTAGACTGAGAATGGACCAATTATTAAATCTTGGATGGAAATTTCTTTTACCTATTTCTTTAGGTAATCTATTATTAACAACTTCTTCCCAACTCCTTTCATTATAAATTCTAAAAAAGACTATTTGATATTCACTAGATTTTAATTCAAAACTTATCACAAACAAGAGAAAGAAACAAAATCTTATTTTTTTATTGATATTTACTATATGTTCCCTATGGTAACTGGGTTCATCAATTATGGTCAACAAACAATACGCGCGGCAAGGTACATTGGTCAAAGTTTTATGATTACCCTATCCCACGCTAACCGTTTACCTGTAACTATTCAATATCCTTATGAAAAGTTGATCACATCGGAACGTTTTCGTGGTCGAATTCACTTTGAATTTGATAAATGCATTGCTTGTGAAGTATGTGTTCGTGCGTGTCCTATAGATTTACCTGTTGTTGATTGGAAATTGGAAATGGATATTCGAAAGAAACGGTTGCTTAATTACAGTATTGATTTCGGAATTTGTATATTTTGTGGTAATTGTGTTGAGTATTGTCCAACAAATTGTTTATCAATGACTGAAGAATATGAGCTTTCAACTTATGATCGTCACGAATTAAATTATAATCAAATAGCTCTGGGTCGTTTACCAATATCAATAACCGATGATTATACAATTCGAACAATTTTTAATTTGCCTCAAACAAAAGAGAAATCCCAGGATTGAAGAACAATTCCCAATTATTAACATTCTTTATTTTTTGAATTTTAAAAATTTATTTCTTGTTCAATAAATAAAAATTCTTATTCCTATTGATTGGTGAAAATCGCAACTTTAACTTTAATTTGTATTTAAAATCTGTTTACTCTAATAATTTTAAATAGTTTTAGTTGTGAACTACTCATTATCCTTTCAGATGAAAACGAATGCGATGGGTCTAATAACTTTACTTATATTAAGTATTAAGTCATAGATATTAAGATTTAACAATTAGCAAGGGATAAATTTTTTTTCCTGTTCAAGTCAATAAGATCATGAAAAATTCTTATTTTTTTATCTCATATTTTACATATAATGGATTTACCTGGACCAATACATGATTTTCTTTTAGTTTTTCTTGGGTTAGTTCTTATATTAGGGGGTCTAGGAGTAGTATTATTTACCAATACAATTTTTTCTGCTTTTTCACTGGGATTGGTTCTTGTTTGTATATCTTTATTCTATATTCTAGCAAACTCCCATTTTGTAGCTTCCGCACAACTTCTTATTTATGTAGGAGCTATAAATGTATTAATAATATTTTCTGTAATGTTCATGAATGGTCCAGAATATGACAAAAATTTTCATCTGTGGACTGTTGGAGACGGGATTACTTCATTGGTTTGTACAAGTCTTTTTGTTTCATTAACTATTACTATTCTAAATACGTCCTGGTATGGGATTATTTGGACTACAAAATCAAACCAGATTTTAGAACAAGATTTGATAAATACTAGTCAACAAATTGGAATTCATTTATCAACCGACTTTTTTCTTCCATTTGAACTCATTTCAATAATTCTTTTAGTTTCTTTAATAGGTGCAATTGCCGTGGCTCGTCAATAATACTAATTCATTTTTTAAACTAACAATCCAAAAAAAAATCCGATTTTATCATTTTCATTCAATTCTATTCGAATTGCTATTGCTTTAGAAACTTTTAGTTCAATTTAGAATTAGCCCATTTTTTTTCTTTTAATTTATTCTAGTAAAACTTGTTATATTTTAGTCAATCAAATTGGTTTCATTGTTGTTCATATTCAAATGAATAAAGGTTGATAAGGAGCTGGTCAATGATACTCGAACATGTACTTGTTTTGAGTGCTTTTTTATTTTCTATCGGGATTTTTGGATTAGTCACGAGCCGAAATTTGGTTCGGGCTCTTATGTGTCTTGAACTTCTATTGAATGCAGTTAATCTAAATTTTGTAACATTTTCAGATTTTTTTGATAGTCGTCAATTAAAAGGAAACATTTTTTCAATTTTCGTTATAGCTATTGCAGCCGCTGAAGCAGCTATTGGACCAGCTATTGTTTCTTCAATTTATCGTAACAGAAAATCAACTCGTATCAATCAATCAAATTTATTGAATAAATAGTTTCATAGTATTGTTTTTTAACTTTATTAGTATTTTTTAATTTTAGAAAATTAGAAAAATGGAAATTGGAATATTCTTTAATATTCATCAATGCCAATTAGATTACTAGATATTGTACTTTAACATATACTTTAAAAAATAGAAGAAATCAAAGTATTTTGGTCCTCTTTTCCATTTCCCCATTTTCTATTTATTTTCTAATATTCTAAGAAATATACGATCCAATCCAGAAGTCGATTGATTCAAAGAATTCTGGGAAATCATTGATTCGTCTAGTAATTAATTTGTCTGGTATTTGAATATGTATTTCAATTTACTTTACTAGAACTAGATCGAAAATTAATGAAGTTCAAAAAAAAATAAAAAATCCAATGTCACATTCAGTTAAGATTTATGATACATGTATAGGATGTACTCAATGTGTCCGAGCTTGCCCTACAGATGTATTAGAAATGATACCTTGGGATGGATGTAAGGCTAAACAAATAGCTTCTGCTCCAAGAACAGAAGATTGCGTTGGTTGTAAAAGATGTGAATCCGCCTGTCCAACCGATTTTTTAAGTGTTCGAGTTTATTTATGGCATGAAACAACTCGCAGTATGGGTCTAGGTTATTAATACGTTTCAGAAAATTCTATTTGAATCCATTTGAATCCATTTATTCTATTTGGATTTTTTTTACCGACAAAAATCCTTAACCCAAAAAGAAATTAATTTCTTTTTGGGTTACGGGTTTTTTTGGCCCAAGTGTATCTTGTTTTTACCACGAATCATTTTCCCTGGTTAACAACAATTGTAGTTTTGCCCATATTTGCGGGTTCTTTAATTTTCTTATTTCCTTATAGAGGAAATAAGAAAATTAGATGGTATACTATGTGTATAGCTGTTTTAGAGCTCCTTCTAACGACCTATGCATTTTGTTATCGTTTTCAACCGGACGATCCATTAATCCAAATGGCAGAAGATTATAAATGGATCAACTTTTTTGATTTCCATTGGAGATTAGGAATCGATGGACTTTCAATAGGTCCTATTTTACTGACAGGATTCATTACTACTTTAGCTACTCTGGCGGCTTGGCCAGTTACTAGGGATTCCCGATTATTCCATTTCTTGATGTTAGCAATGTACAGTGGTCAAATAGGATCATTTTCGTCCCGAGACCTTTTACTTTTTTTTATAATGTGGGAATTAGAATTAATTCCTGTTTACCTACTTTTATCCATGTGGGGAGGAAGGAAACGTCTCTATTCCGCTACGAAATTTATTTTGTATACTGCGGGGGGTTCCATTTTTCTATTAATGGGAGTTCTGGGTGTTAGTTTATATGGTTCTAATGAACCAACATTAAATTTGGAAACATTAGTTAATCAATCCTATCCTGTGGCATTAGAAATAATCTTCTATATTGGATTTTTTATTGCTTTTGCTGTCAAATTACCGATTATACCTTTACATACATGGTTACCGGATACCCACGGAGAAGCACATTATAGTACTTGTATGCTTTTAGCCGGAATCTTATTAAAAATGGGAGCATATGGATTGGTTCGAATTAATATGGAATTATTACCTCATGCTCATTCTATATTTTCTCCTTGGTTAATGATAATAGGTACAATGCAAATAATCTATGCAGCTTCAACATCTCCCGGGCAACGTAATTTAAAAAAAAGAATAGCCTATTCCTCTGTCTCTCACATGGGTTTCATAGTTCTAGGAATTAGTTCTATAACCGATACGGGGCTTAATGGGGCCATTTTACAAATAATTTCTCATGGATTTATTGGTGCTGCACTTTTTTTTTTAGCGGGAACTAGTTACGATAGAACCCGTCTTGTTTATCTCGACGAAATGGGCGGAATAGCGATTCCAATGCCAAAAATATTCACACTCTTCAGTAGCTTTTCAATGGCATCCCTTGCATTACCAGGTATGAGTGGTTTCATTGCAGAATTAATAGTATTTTTTGGAATAATTACCAGCCAAAAATATCTTTTAATAACAAAAGTACTAATTACTTTTGGAATGGCAATTGGAATGATATTAACTCCTATTTATTCATTATCTATGTCACGCCAAATGTTCTATGGATATAACTTATTTACTATTAAAAACTCTTCTTTTTTTGATTCTGGGCCGCGAGAGTTGTTTGTTTCGACTTCGATTTTTCTACCAGTAATAGGTATTGGTGTTTGCCCGGATTTCGTTCTCTCACTATCAGTTGAGAAAGTGGAAGCTATTTTATCGAATTATTTTGATAGATAGATTTCTTTTCATTTCCCATTTCATTAAATGAAATCAAAAAAAAGTGTTCTTTACGTAAGATAAAAAACAAGGCTGAATCGAAATTCGAATTAGGTCTATTTGACGCTTGTGAGAGCCGTTTAAATCATGATTTAAACGGTTCTCATCTGTTTATAAGAAACCTCTTTATACCTTCTACTATTACTATATTTGTATGCGTAGGGTACTTTCTTACATTTAATTAAATATTAATGTAAATGAACCACAACTATAATGTAAATGAACCATAACTATGTAGCCCTATTCCTAATAAATTGACCCCAAAGTAGCATATCCAAATTATAAGAAAGCCTATAAAAGCCACAATTGCCGAATTTGTACCCCGTAAGTTTTTATTTGTTCGAATATGTAAATAAATTGCAAATACAGTCCAAGTAATAAATGCCCAAGTTTCCTTGGGGTCCCAATTCCAATATGATCCCCATGCCTCATTGGCCCATACTGCTCCTGAAAGAATACCTATGGTTAAAAAGATAAATCCTAGACTAATAACACGATAACTCCAATGATCCAATTGTTCAATCAATTGAGACCTGTAATAATTTATAACAGAAGAGGAAGAAACATTTTGTACAATATTAATATTGCTTTTTTCATTCATGTATTGAATCTCACTGAAGAAAAATGACTCATTTAATAAATGTTTTCGTTTATCAAAAATCCTTCTTATATCTTTTTGAAATGTAATGCTTAGAAGTGTTACTGATAATAATGACCCGCATAAAAGAGCTGCATAACCCAATACCATCATACTTACATGCATCATTAACCATTGAGATTGGAGAGCGGGTACTAATATTGCAGATTGATGCATTTCAGTTAAGAGGCCCGACGTAGCAAATCCTTGAGTAAAAATAGCACTTGGCGCAGTTATTGCACTTAAAGAATTTTTCTCTTTTTTTAAAAAAAAGAGAATCATATGAATAATGTAGAAACTCCAGGAGAGGAAAATTAATGACTCATATAAATCACTTAATGGGAAATGTTTCCAAAAAACCCAACGAGTAACTAATAATCCTGTTATACAGAAAAAGGTAGCTGCCATGCCTTTTTCTAATGAATTATATAGTCCTACTATTTCATTGACTAATAAAGTTATCAAATGGAGTGTAATTACAACGGAAACTGTTGAAAAGGAAATATGAGTTAAAATATGCTCAAAAGTAGAAAATATCATATAAATATAAAATATGTATTAAAAATAAAAAGAAATCCTTCAATTATTCAATTATTTAATTAGAAATTATGAAATGGAAATCAAAAAAAAGATTTCAGTTTCATTTTTTATTATAGGTTATAACACTATTGAAATTTTTTAATAATTTCAAAAAAAAAAAATGCCATGCCGCCACTCGGACTCGAACCGAGATGCTCTCGCACTGCTTCCTAAGAGCAGCGTGTCTACCAATTTCACCATAGCGGCTTGTTTGAAGACATAATAATCCATTTATTATTAAATCGTCTAGATTAATTGAACACAAATTTTTTTGAAGCATTTCAAATTATTTGCAAACCGAAATGGTTCCTATTCAGAATAAAAATTCTATATTACTTAATTCGTGTAGTTGATCTTTTCTTGAAATAAAACCCTTGTAACTAGAAGATTTTTTCTTTTATTTCAAGATAGACCTCAATATTATTTTCTTTTCATTTGGTAATGATAAATAGTTGATTTCAAAAATAACAAATAAACGTAGTAAAGGTCTTTTTTGATTGATTTAAATTGAAACAGACGAATATATAATATAGCAGAAAAATAATGTTTCCGGAAGTCAAAGTTTAACCATTTGTCTTTTTTTTGACAAAATATACAATTTCGAATTTATATAGGAAGAAAAAAGTTTTCTTCTTTTGTATTGTGACAAAACAAATAGGTTGATGGGGACAAAAAATCCCCATCTTCTAAATGACAAAATAGAATAAAAAAGTTGATGAACTATTCTCTATAATATAGATTAAAATTTATCAAGCAAGAGTACTATTTTAGGATCAGCCTAAAACTTTTTAGTCTGCATATCATAAAAAAAGTTAAAATTTTTCATAGTTCAAAACAAAACATTAAGTAAAAGCAAATTTACTTAAATCATTTATTTTCTCTATTTTTGATTCTAATTAGTTCGAATTTTTTATATCATTTTTTTTTTAATCAAGTCGATTTCGATCATTCCAAGGTTTAATTACTTATTTTTTGTACAAAAAAACTTTTTGAATTCCCAGTAGAAAGAGATTTTGCTAACGAAAAGGCTTTTAACGCTGCCCAATGCCCTTTTTTTTTCCAAATATTTTTACGAATACGTTTTTTAGAACTCGAAGTACGTTTTTTTGGAACTGCCATTAAAAATTGAACTGATTACTCAGTGTTATAGTTGGATGTGAAAGACATCTATTGTTCAAACAAATTTTTTTTTATATTCATTATCTATGTATTTAGATTCTAGGCGATATCTTTTTACAATAGAAAAACATAACTCGAAATCTATTTTCTTCTATTAAAAAAATCGAAAATATTCGATTAAGAGAAAGAAAATATTCGATTAAGAGAAAGAAAATATTGGATTTGGATGTAGTAGAATATTCATAAAAGAAAATAAAAATTCTTATGAAATTTAGAATTCTTATGAAATTTATTAAGATTAATAAAAATAAAATTTAAATAATGAATAAAAATTTCGAGTTCTATCTCTGTTTATCTTTTATGTCTTGCATTTAATTTACATGTACATAATAAATCAGATTGAAAATTTTAAGAGTCCAACTCTTACTTCATTAGATCTTAATTGATTTGAATTATTTTTTTTTGAAAATACATCAAAATTGGCAGTTGTAAATTGAAATGGTCCCAATAAATGAATTTTTTTAAAGAATCCAGAATTTGAGAATTCTATGTTCTAAAAATTAGAAAGTAAAGTAACGTAAAAAATCCATTTTTTTTTATCGAAAAAAAACGAAAAAAATAGAATTTTGTTCTATGTTTTTGTTTGAAATGGAAAACAATCTCAATTTTTTTTGTTTTGCATAAAATGAGTGAATAATTCTGAATAAACTAAAAAAAAAATACTTCTATTCTTTATTTTTATCTTATTAGTTATTAGATCTTTAGTTGATTTTATGATTCATAGTCTTTTTTAGTCGAATTTTTATTCTTATTTTTATTCTTAATGGAAGAAGTAGAATTAGTTTTATGTTTCTACTTCATGGGATTCCATATTTTCGAATATTAATTAAGTATTTAATCACTTTTAATAAAAAATAGGTTATTTGACCAATTCTAACTTCGTGATTTGAATAGTAAAAAAATACTCAATATTACTATTTGATATAGAATAGAAAATCTAAAAAAAAATTCAATTCTATTTAAGATATTATATATCTTGAGTTTTTATTGACTTCTTTCAAATTTCAAAAGAGGTAAAAGTCTTTGAATTGTAAACAAAAAAATAAATTAAATATAAAAATTTTATCTTTTACTATGGAACATATATATCAATATACATGGATCATACCCTTCCTTCCACTCCAAGTTCCTTTGTTAATAGGAGCTGGGCTTTTATTTTTTCCGACAGCAACAAAGAATCTTCGGCGTATATGGTCTTTTTCTAGTATTTCGCTGTTAAGTATAGTTATGATTTTTTCGATGAAGCTCTCTATTCAGCAAATAAATAGTAATTTGATTTATCAATATGTATGGTCTTGGACTATTAATAATGATTTTTCTTTAGAATTTGGCTATTTGCTCGATCCGCTTACTTCTATTATGTTAATGTTAATTACTACTGTTGCAATTCTGGTTCTTGTTTATAGTGATAATTATATGTCGCATGATCAAGGATATTTGAGATTTTTTGCGTATATGAGTTTTTTCAATAGTTCTATGTTGGGCTTAGTTACTAGTTCGAATTTGATACAAATTTATATTTTTTGGGAATTAGTTGGAATGTGCTCGTATTTATTAATAGGTTTTTGGTTCACACGACCCATTGCTGCAAATGCTTGTCAAAAAGCGTTTGTGACTAATCGTGTAGGAGATTTTGGCTTATTATTAGGAATTTTAGGTCTTTATTGGATAACGGGTAGTTTCGAGTTTCGGGATTTGTTTGAAATAGTCAATAACTTAATTAATAATAATGAGGTAAATTCTTTATTTTTTATTTTATGTTCTTTTTTGTTATTTGCTGGTGCAGTTGCTAAATCTGCCCAATTTCCCCTTCATGTATGGTTACCTGATGCTATGGAGGGACCTACTCCTATTTCCGCTCTCATACATGCTGCTACCATGGTAGCAGCGGGTATTTTTCTAGTTGCTAGACTCTTTCCTCTTTTTATAGTTATACCTTACATAATGTATGTAATATCTTTTATTGGTATAATAACAGTACTATTAGGAGCAACATTAGCTCTTGCTCAAAAAGACATTAAGAGAAGTTTAGCTTATTCTACAATGTCTCAATTGGGTTATATGATGTTAGCTCTAGGTATGGGTTCTTATCGAGT
>Ga0209954_1000011_pt1 | contig 29276 bp, 64 predicted proteins | sample SalPon2A_A_D2_MG_FD_185715 | JGI IMG/M metagenome (GOLD analysis project Ga0209954, IMG submission 185715) | Soil microbial communities from South San Francisco under conditions of wetland restoration - Salt Pond MetaG R2A_A_D2_MG (SPAdes)... | ecosystem: Environmental > Terrestrial > Soil >...
GGTGGGGTATTTACTACTTGAACTCCCGCGTGCATGATGCGCTCAAAGCGCTACCATCTAGCTATCAAAATTCAAGAGCCTTTGGGGGCTCTAGCAACAGAGTTCTAAATCATTGAGTATTAGCAGATCGTTTACTCTCGCACGCCATGCGAATGATTTTCTTCTAGCAACAGAGTTCTAAATCATTGAGTATTAGCAGCCGAATTATTGGGCATACGTTTGGGGGCGCAGACTTATGCTAGCAACAGAGTTCTAAATCATTGAGTATTAGCAGCCGCCTCCCCTTCTACGATTGCGTTGCTGTGTATCGAACTAGCAACAGAGTTCTAAATCATTGAGTATTAGCAGACGACCCTTCTCGCCTCGGAGCTCGACCGGAATTGACTCTAGCAACAGAGTTCTAAATCATTGAGTATTAGCAGGATACTCCGGAGGTCGTGGGTTCGAATCCCATCGTTTCTAGCAACATAGTTCTAAATCATTGAGTATTAGCAGTTATTATTTGTGTTAGGATTTCGTTAAAACCATTTTAAACTTAACTTAACAGAACGTAAAACAAAAATAAAGGAAAAATAAAAATGAAATATATTATAACAGTATCTAGTACAGTATCAAGGGACTATATAATTGAAGCAAAATCAAAAGAAGATGCTTTAGAAAATTTTGAATTGTATGGTCAATTAATAGTGGAAGATGAAGATATAAATGATATTTACGTTGAAGTTAGTGATGATGAAGTGGAATAAAAAAACCCCACCAGAGGTGGGGAACTGCGTGAAACACAATTATAAATATTTCCTTTCAGATTTACTTCATTACTTTTTGACAATTTCCATCTCTTCTATTGTCTTAAAATAATATTCCATAATTCTTTTTTATAGCACGATTCCTGTGGTTTTCATTATTCACACTCAATATGAAAAGCTAATTCAAAATCTCTTTCTGCTTTATATTCGGTAATTGTTTGGTTGCAAAACTCTAATTCAAATACGACTAGATTTGAATCTATGCCCTTTATATATCTTATAAATTTATAAACACCTCCATACCTTAATCCCCACCCCCCTGATCTTCCAATATAACTGATATAATCTCCTTTCCTGAATTCCTTCTTTTTCACAATAAATTATCTCAACTGTTTTTCTATTTATTCGTCAATATGAAAAGCTAATTCAAAATCATTGGAAGGATAAAGAAAAAGATTGTCTTTATTTTCTGTACTTTGAGCACCCAAATAAATAGAGTTTATATAGGAATGAAATTTAAAAATCCTACCTTTTTTTATTTTGTTTGAATTTCCAGTATATTTTATGTAATCACCTTTTCTAAACATTTTTATATCCTTTCATTTGTGCTGTAGGGGATGTACCTCGAAACTGAAACGCCCACCAGCGCGATTCATATTGTCAAGTACCCAACGATCCTCAACCTCGTCCATGATCTCGTGCGCGTCATCAAACGGCATGTCGGGAAACACCGTCACGATGACACAGGGATCGGGCTCTTCGTCCTCATGGTCAATCAGGTAATCTATGTGAACCTCAGCCCCCCCAAATGCCCTTTTCAACTGAAACACACCCTCTGATACAACATCTCGTAGATCTGTATCCAACATAAGAAGATCTCTCGCGCGAGAATCTTCCCTATCTACCCCTTCAACTAATGGGTATTTTTTAATCACTTATCCCCCACCCACATCAATACTAAAAGCTAAGTCAAAATTATTTTCACTTCCATGTCTAATTCCTTTAAGTCCGTTGCATAAATTTATTTCAAACACTATAATAGACGAATCTACAACATAGTATAAAAATCTATAAACATCTCCATACTTTTGTTCCTCAGATCTACCAACATACCTGACATAATCTCCTTCTTTAAACTTTTTTGCCATAACAAACATTATTGTATCACAAGTTCCTTACTTCTTGTCAACCAATTTTATATACAAATAAAACAGAATTTGTGGTATACTCTATTTACAAGGAAAGAACGAAATGAAACATTATAAAATTGGTGACTATATTATTTATAAAGGCAGTTTTCCTTTTGGATCATTGAGAAATGGAGAAATTTATAAATTCGATGGACATGACTCATTTGCTGATTTGTCAAGCATAATAAACAAAATAGGAACACCAAAGAAAATCAAATTTCGTAAAGAATATTATGACCTATTTGAATTTGCTTTCCGCATAGATAATGAATAAAAACAGGCGATAATGATGTTTATATAGTATAGAATATTCTATACTAGTTCCAGTGCCCTTTCTTTATCTTCTCTTTCTTCCTCTTTCGTTCTATTTATGTGATATAAAACCTTAATATTTTCAGGTTTATGAAAACTAAATCTCGCTTCCTTTTCTTGATCTCTACCAATGAAAAGTTCATATCTTCTATATGTTTTATTGAAATAACAACTATAAACTCGATAAATTTTACCCATTAAATGTTTATAACAAACATTGTCATCAGGCCCATTTGAAATAATGCTGATATAATCTCCAATTCTTAATTCTTGTTTTTTCATTTGTCTTTCCTATCAATGTCCATTATATCATAGAATAAATCTTTATTCTTTTTGTCCGCCCCCCACCTACCACTATAAATAAAATGGTTTTATTATACTAACCTAAACTCAATGTAATCTCTGACCCTTAGTCTTTCTTCTTTCTTTTAACATATTCTTATATTCTTTTTCAACTTTTTTAAACTCTTTTTCTTCAAGATATTTCTCATATATCTTTTGTTCTTTTTTATATTCTTTTAGTTTTTTATTGTACTCCTTCTCTTTTTCTTTGTACTTTCCAATTTTCTTTTTGTATTTTTTTACATCATTATCATAATTTTTATTTTTATACTTATACTCTAATCTTGCCTCTACATTATAAGAAGCTTCATAATAACGGTTTTGTTTTATTATTCTTAAAGAATCCCAATCTACAGAAGTTGCTTCAATACCTTCTAACATATTCGTAAATATATCAACAATTTTATGTGAAATTTCTATAGCATTAATGCTACTTTCTTCTTCAAACAACTCAAACAATGGAAAAGCTAAAAAGTCATTTAGAAAATTTTCAGGCTCTTTAGGCTTTATTGGTTTTCTTGGCTTTTTTGGCTCTTTCATTATGTCTCCTTCGCTGATATATCTTACCACACCCTTAAGGGTTTTTTCAAACCATAAATGAAAACATAACATTCTAAAATTATCCTATGAAGAACCATTTTTTGAAAATAAAAATTTCCTCCTCCAAATTTTTGTATATGATTTTTTTTTGAGGTTTTGTTTGTTTATTGGATTTATAAAGAATTATAATAGGTTTTTTGTTTGTTTTAGTGTGTAAATGAGGAACCACTATTTTCAGTCCAAAATTTTCCCCCGCAAAAATTGAGAGAACTAAGGCACACCTACCCTGTATAGACCCGACATGTTGTGCAAATTGGGGGGCTTACATAGGGGGTCAAGTGGGGGTCTGTAGGGGGGTGTAGGATACCCCCCCACACCCCCGTACATGTAACCGTCCCGATTTGGAATTCCCACAAAAGGCCACCTACATGTAACCGTCCCGATTTGGAATTCCCACAAAAGGACACCTACATGTAACCGTCCCGATTTGGAATTCCCACAAAAGGACACCTACATGTAACCGTCCCGATTTGGAATTCCCACAAAAGGCCACCATGGACCAAAATGGAATTCCCACAAAAGGCCACCATGGACCAAAATGGAATTCCCAAAACGGGACACAAAAATTAAATAAAAAAACTCCCACACTAGCCTACAGTTAGGACAGTGTGGGAGCAATGAATATTGGTCTTACAAAGGATTACAAAGGATTACAGTACTTACACCTCTTTTGGTTTTGTTGGGTTTGTTAGGCTTGAGAGCAAAACTAGATTAGCGCCAATGTCGCAGGTTCGTGTAGGTAATCACCGTACCAAGAGCGACCGGAAGCGCATAGGCAAGGTCAAAGACGCTAGCGACGGACATGGTTGAAAGAAGCTCGAACATTTTCTTTTCCTTCTTAGGGTTTGGAGTGAAAGTCGCGGGGGCTCTTCCCGTCCCCCGATGTGTTCTTACTATACTGTTATCGGTCCCCAAACGCAAGTCTTTAGAAGTATTTTTCTCCGCTTGAAACCGAGCCCAACCGAGTCAACGACCCCCAATAGAACTAGGGCTTATCAGGCTCCGCCCTAAGACGGTTTTCAGTCACGACGAGCGCCGAGGATAACCCCAAACAAATCCCGTTAGGGTGGACCGTGGGGCGTTAGAGAGGGTTGTTTAGTTTTGTTAGGTTTCATGTTCCAAAAGGGAACAAAAAAAATAAAAAACCCACACCATCCTGAGGTAGGACAGTGTGGGCGAGGTAGGAGAAACGACGCTAATGTAAACGAAAGTAATCAGGCTTAGGCAACCCGCTTGCGCATAGTCTCCGAAACCTGCTTAAGGATTTGAGACACGCGACCTTGAGTAATGCCAAGCTCGTCGGCAATTTCCTTACCCTTGTAACCTTCAAGCTTCAGTTCGACCACGCGTCGCATGTGGGGCTTGAGAGTGTTTAGGCGGGTCTGGACATTTTCCAGGATCATGCGGGTTTCAGCACAGTTTGCCCGAGCGTCTGCGAAGTTTAGTTCACAGCTATCGCTATCATCTTCAGTGTGGGTCAAAGTGTTCAAAGATACTACTGCCGTCTTATTTTCGTCCTTACCACGCCCAAGGTGGGATCGGGTCGCATCGATAAGGGCTTGTCTCACCTTGACCTTGACGTAACCGTTCGGAGCCATTTTGCTACCATCGTAATTGGCAGCGGCTCGAACGAGCGCTTCAAGTGCAATACCGTCACGCTCATCTTTGATCCAGTGGGGCAACCGCATTGCGCGGGCGACCTTGAGAGCATATTCAACGTATTGGGCGGAGTTCATGGTGTTTTTGTTTCCGTTCATGTTCTTATTGTTCGTCATTCCGAGTCAAAACTCAAGGGGTTTTTTGTCTTTTTTTTATTTTTTTTTGTTGCACACAATGTGGGTGTTAGTTGCACATGTGGGACATGTCGCCCAAGGTACGAGTCAAGTTATCAAGGTTGTCACCATATGCGGTGGAGTAAGAGTCAAGCATACTAGCACGTTCACTGTAATCATAATCTGACATATCCACACCTAGTTGAGATAGTGTAATGATATTCTGCCTAAATCCCACAGTCTCCACCGCCCACCGCAGATCGGTGTCACTGTGCGCCTCCAGCATAAAAAACTCACCTTCACCCATAGCGGTGTAAATGTGAGTGAGTTCATGATACAGGGTTGAAACTTGCTCTTCGTCCGACATATCAAAAAATGCCTTACAAAGTCGCACAGTGTGCGTTACCACGTTCGTTCGGGCGTAGGCGTCTTCACAGTCGGGAAGGTTCTCATAGTGAACTACACTGTATCCAGTGTCATGAATTCGGTCCAAGGCGTCTGCCATGGCATCGTCAACAAGGGCGGGAACGTCGCATACGTTGTATTCCCATGACTGTGCCAACGCAACGGGATCGGTTGCACCGCATGCTCCGGTCATAATGGTGACAAGCAACAAAGTGCAAACCGTTCGAAGTAGCTTTCCCATGCGGGCCATGCTTGCGATCATAACATGTATATCGGTTGATAGGAGAAATTCTTTAGTTTATTTTTGTTCCCTTTTGGGTCCATTACCTACATGTAGGGCTGAAACCTACATCGTAGCTCACGTGGGACAAAATAAAAAAAACCCCACACTAACTTACAGTGTGGGGCAATGTATTTATTTTGTTTAGTTTATGCTGCTTTGTTCTTAGTTTCCTCCAGATCACACACTGGTGTGGAAAGGTAGTCGGGAACCTGGAATTCATCACAGGGGACAAGATATCCAGCATTCACCCACGCGACGTCACTATATCGCTCCCGTGAATCCCTTTCGTCACTTAGTGCGATACCAGCCTTAGTGTTCCCCCAGTTGTCTACACCAAGCCAAAAGACCACACCAGTGGTACCCTTAGGCACCTTGCGACCACGAACAACTTTCATGCGCTTACCGCGCTCGACTCGATTGTGTGCGAACCTTAGTTCGCCAATTTCTCGGATGCGCTCCCGCTCTTGACGAATAAGCTCTTGACGGTCTTCATGCGCCTCAAGCTTGGCAAGGATATCAGGGGTTGCATCAACTTCGGCGGTATCATGAATCGGACAAATAGAGTCATGTATGCCAAGAGAATACTTCCGGGGCTCTTGTAGTTCATCGTCCCACACAAGTGCATAGCTCTCATCCGCCCACACATCGGACATAATCTTCACACTGTGATCAACCCCAATCCGAATGACCTTACCTACGTGCGAAGTTTCTCCTTCCCTGTAAACCGTAGTGGTCTCATTATTTTTCCAGTCATAGTGCTTCTTTTCAGTCTTGTGAAAGATTGGCATGATACCTACCCTATCGGTTGGAGTCTTCTTTTCTTTATTTTATTTTTTGTTCCACTTTGGGAACTTAATAAATAACAATCCAATTTGGACCATCGGTAACATAACAAGTTCCAATATTACTAAAAATACAACAATAAACCCGACGCCAACGATTTGAACCTGGAAGCTTGACCATCGTTTCAGTAGGAATTTTTTTACCGTATCCCGTGGCGGTATACATTAAGCCAGCCTCATGGTGGGGGAGGGGATTACATTTCCTTTCCAGATCATTGATATTATAGCGGGTAGTAATCATATTACTTCTATCGTCAGTCGGAGGGTTTTCTTTACTTTATTTTTGTTCCACTTTGGAACCACTAAAACTAACAAAACTAACCCACACCATCCTGAGTAGGACAATGTGGGTTTATGTGTGTGTTAGCTTACAGATCCATCTTTTGTGCGAATTCCTCCCACTGCTCCTTCGTCAACTGTGTTCCGAAAACAACATACCTCTTATTCTTTGCATTCCTAATTCCGTAACAATCGGAACACTTCGAACACTTCGAACAATTGGAACAATTGGAACAATCGTCACAATAGGAACAATTGTAACAATTGGAACAATAGGAACAATTGCCACAATCGTCACAATAGGAACAATCGTCACAATAGGAACAATAGGAACACTTCGAACAATTATTACAATTGTTAGAATAAGAACAATAAGAACAATTGTCACAATAGGAACAATAGGAACAATTGTCACAATAGGAACAATTGTCACAAGCGAAACAATTGGAACAATTGTCACAATTGTCACAATCGTCACAAGCGGTACAATCAGAACAAGTGTCACAATCATTTTTATTGTTTGGCTCATAGTCATAGTCAAATTGATCTTGACTAAAAATATCCTTTCTTAACATGTTCAAAATTTCTTCCGGTGTATTCATGTTATCTCTATCGTCTTTTGACTGGGTTTATTTAGGGTTTTTTTGTTACGTTTTGAAAAACGCATGGTGAATTCACGTAGTGTGGTCAAGTGTGGGTTCTACTTTACGCTAGAGCATAGTTGAATACTTATAATGATATGTAGTCTTTTTGTTTATTTTGTAAGATTGTGGATACACCATAGAAAACGGTAAATAAAAAAAATACAATACCCTACAACAATCTACCATTACCTACAGATAAAACAAAATAAACAAAAGACCCACACCATCCTGAGGTAGGATAATGTGGGTTATATAGGTTTATTTTTTTATTGACAGCGACGAACCTTGCTAAGGGCGGTTTCAGCCAACGATGCCTCATAATTTCGACAAGACCGATAGGCAACCCTCAAATCACACCCAAGGCGATCCCGAACACTCTTAGTTGCTTTCACAACCTGCCCATTGAAAACAAGAGACTTTTCAGAATTCGTCAAATCTACGGGCTTAATCCTCTTTTCTCGTTCGCGTTGGACTTCAAAATTCAACCTTTCAAGGTCCGTATCAGACAATGACGACACAAGTTCTTTCCATTGAATCATATCTACTCTATCGTCTTTTTGTTGGGTTTCTTTATCTTTTTTTTGTTCCACTTTGGAACTGAAACTGAAAAATAACAAAACTAACCCACACCATCCCGAGGTAGGACAATGTGGGTTAGTGTGTGGATTAGCTTACAGATCCATCTTTTGTGCGAATTCCTCCCACTGCTCCTTCGTCAACTGTGTTCCAAAAACAACATACCTCTTATTCTTTGCATTCCTAATTCCGTAACAATAGGAACAATAGGAACAATTGTCACAATAGGAACACTTCGAACAATTATTACAATTGTTAGAATAAGAACAATAAGAACAATTGTCACAATAGGAACAATAGGAACAATCGAAACAATTGGAACAATTGTTACAATTGGAACAATAGGAACAAGTGTCACAAGCGAAACAATTGGAACAATTGTGACAATCCGTCACTTTGTTGTTGTCGTTGTCTTCACAGTCAAACGATTCTTGAGTCTCAAGATCCGTCTTTGACATTTTCAAAATTTCTTCCGGTGTATTCATGTTATCTCTATCGTCTTTTCCCTGGGTTTGTTTAGGGTTTTTTTGTTCTCTTTACTGTTCCCACACGAACTTAAGTCTAGCATTACTGCTAGTTAAACCGCGCTCCTTGCGCATTTTTTCTTCAATATCGTCAAGTTCAGAAGACTTATAATGTCTAGTCAAACCTACAGTACGGGTAATATGATTTTCTTTTCGACTCATGCTAATCGAAGAACCGGCATCACCAAATTGTGTATAATAACACACAAATAAATTGCCATGGATATCTTCTTTACAACAAGATACGCTAACCACCTTAGCGACTTTTCCAAAACAATCAATCGCCATTTTTCCAGGTTGAACGTTTTTAATATCTTCTCGGTTTGGAAAATCAATAGTTGGCTTGTTCATATACTATATATCGTCAAATTTTGTATTTTGTTTATGGTTAATCTGTCCTGTAAGCATACATTGGCACAAACCCCAATTCTTTAGCCCATTCTCCGGAAATAGTCTTAATAGTATGAGATTCTCCGTAAGATGAAAGCCAATCACAGGGATCTGAATTGGTAGATTCTAATTCAATCCAATCATCAATAGAACTATTGCCGAATTTGTCAGTTTCTCCAATTCCCCAAGTAACTAAAGTTTCCGTTCCAATAATTTCAATACATGTAGAGCGATCTTCAAACATATCCCTAAAATGTTCCTTTACCAATTCTTCGGCTGTATCATAATCCTTTACAATAATCCATGATTCACCACACTCGGTTTCAATTCGTGCGTGACAATCCTCATAAGAATCATATGAATCAATTATATATGGAGTATCTTCTACAATTCCAATTACCATAATATTTTCGTCTTCTTCTTCATTGAATTCGTTTTCAATTTCATTTTTTACATGATTAGAAGAAGTATCAGACTTTATAATCTCGCCAGCTCCATTACATGTATAGCAAAACTCTCGAGTAAAAAGCCCTTGATAAATTTTTCTACCGTTACAGTCTGGACAAATCATTTTCATAACAATAATATCGTCTTTCAGTTGACTTTTTTTAGTATTTTTTTTATAGTTGTTACTTTGAGTTATTACAGAGAAACCGTGATAGTTTTACTTTGTCCGTCAACCCTTGAAATTCCTTTAATAATCAAAATTACTTCATTGTCCAAAATTTTGATATAATGTTGCAAGCCAGTGTTACACAACTGAAACTCTAATTGTGCATTCCTTACTATACAAAGCAAATCAGAAGGATAGTAGGCGGTTTGTGTTTCGGGAAATGGGTTCTTCATGATACGATCTTTATCGTCTTATGTTTGGTTTTCTTTAATTTGTTTTTGTACATCAACCTTAATTTGTTTATGTTTAGTTCCAATATTGGAACTAAACATAAACAAATTAAAGATTAAGAATCAGACAAAATCACAATCAGGCAAACCCCATTGATTATCATCAACTTCCACAATACAATGGGCTAGACACTTATTACTAGGATCGTGATCTGAATCACAATACGTCAAGAGATAATATTCACAAACGCTAACTGAAACTCCGTCTTCACTATACTCTAGTCCAGCGTTACAAAATTCGTAAGCGCAACTTTCACGACGATTGTAACTTTCTTCCCAAGATGATAGCTCCAAAGGGGCAGGGATATCATTACAAATATAGTTAGGATCACTAAGAGGCGTTTCAGTTCGCTCATTACACCCAATGGCGGGAAGAGTAAACAGGATTACAGTATAAACAATATTCTTGGTCATTTTTTTATTCTTTCTTTTTTGTTGAGTTTTGTTTATGTTTTGAACTATCTTTTTCTATTTGTTTTATCGTCTTTATTCTATTTTTGTTTAGTTTTTAAAACTTCTTTTTATTCTTTAAGAGATCTTTTATTTATCTGTCACAAACATAATATGGTTCAATATGAGCCAACATTTCAATGTGTTCCGAAACCGTCTTTAGAACGGATTCAATCTTACCGGTTTTACCGCGAAGCTTTTTATCTGTGCGATGAGAACGAACGAGAACAGACATTTTAACTTTACCGTCCGGACGCTCAAAACCTTCAACAATAATCTTAGTTAGATTATTTTCTCCATCTGCTCCGCCTCGACGTCCCTCAGGACAATTGATAAAAGTAATCAAAAGTGAGTTTGAATCATACATGGGGCGACAAAGAATAATTCCAACCCCAGTGTAGGTGGAGCTAATCAAACGTGACACAAACTTTTCTGAGGGCTTACTAAGATTTAGATTTGTTTCCATGGTGTCTATATCGTCTTTTGGGTGTGCTTCTTTAGGGTCTTAGTGTCGGGTAAATGCAATTGCGTTTAGGACTGCGCTCATACAGCTAAGAGCGATAAGCATACCCAAAGCAACCCAATGTAAGTTTTGTGGCCCGGTAGCATGCACCAATTCAGATAGTACAATACCACAATCAAAGGCAACCGCAAGTGCCCAAGAAACTCTTTTAGAACTACATGTAATCAATTTGACTGCATGTGCCAAGTGTGGGAGAGACACTGACAAAACCGTAATTGCAATAAAAGCAGCAAAACCTGAAAGGTATGGGAATTCCCCTACATGTAGCAAGCCTGCTACACGAGCTAAAGTAAGCGAAAGCGCTGGAATAAATCCAGCCATAATGTAGGTAAGTGTACGTTCAAACCTACTTTGCTTTACTTCTTTACCTCGAGACTTACGTTTCTTAGAAGTGTTCTTTAATTGTAGAACTTTTGCGTTTGCTTTTGACATTATAAACACAATATCGGCTTGTTAGAGTATTTTTTTATATGCTTTTTCTTATTCTTGTATTAGACAAAACAGATAAATCTTTTACATATTCCCACCGATATCTTTCAAATAGAAACCACTTTACCCTAACAAAATGTTCATCAATCTTTACCACTTTACCGACGTTATAATTGTATGAATTTCTATTTCCAATTTCAACAATAGTTCCAATATTAATTCTCTTTATCATTTTTCCACATTCTTGACAAATATGTGCGTTATCTGAAATTACAATGTTTTTACATAAATTACATGACATTTTATTAATCCGAAATTACCAAGTCTCGCTTGATTCGATAAGTAGTGTTGTCATATACTCCCAAAAGTGGTTTAGTACAAATAATACTAACTTCAGGAATACAACATTTTTCAAGCTTTACTGTCTCTCCTACTTGAAAAATTCTCTTTTTTCTGGCGTGATATTCTTCAACCTTATTGCGCCAATCCTGATTCAAAACGGGAGCCATTTTGAGAAATTTTAGTGGGCAAGAATAATAATATGGATGCATTGCTTCAGTCATATCCTTATACGACCACTCTTTATTGTGAGAACTAAGCAAAAAAAGAACAATGACATTTTGATTGTTACCATTCACCTTTGTACGTTCAATAACCCACAAGTGGTTTCCTCGCAATGAATGAGTAACATATCTATTTCCACAGTCTTGAATACAGCTTTGAATAGTTTGTTCTTTAGTAAATCCTACAATGCTTGTCCATCCCATTTTTGTATTCTCCTTCTTTTGTAGATATCGTCTTTTAGTTTGTTTTGTTTAGAACTATTCTAGGACTAACTAATCCATTTACCTCGAATAGGTTCGTGATAGCAAATTTCAATAGCCTTTTCAGGCGCACATTTTGCGTTCATAATTTCAAGTTTTGTAGACTCATTAGGGATCCACGTTCCCCCATTACTATCCCTAACTACCCAAAAACTGTTTCGCAAAATGGCATAAAAATTATTTGGAATTTGTTTCATTTTTAATCGGTGCTTTCGTCGTCCCCAAGTCCACAAGCTTGCTGTACCGTAGTATATAATTCGTCTACTGCTTCTGACCAATGAAGAAGATCAAGATCCTGCAATGTGTCATCGTTCATTTCTTCCAGTAGAGCTAAAAGCGCATCCATCTGATTTTCTCTCAATTCAATTTTGTACATTTTTTACCCTTTTATTTTATAGGTTGGTTCAAGTTGATATCCTTCACCTTTACAGGTATATTCTCCATCAAACCACTTTAGACTAACCTTACGAGAGAGAGCAATACCATCAAGTTCCCTTCTACAATCGATATAAGTTTCATGATCGGTAGTACTAAACAAAATAGCTTGATCATAATTCCAGGCCAAAGCGACATAACGTTTAACGTTAGAGAAATAAATGATTCTGTATGAAGCTTGTTTGTTAATCATAACTCATGTATCGTCTTTGTGATTATTTTCTTTAGTTTTTAATCCAAGTCTATATTCAACAATTTTTTTCCATCCAATGAAAAGTTTTTATCATTTTTTCATTTTGAGACTTAAGAAAATACTGATTTGATCTTTCGTGAATTGTAGGGTTCATTATATTATTTGCACTCTTTTCATGACCCAACCCTAGTAAATGTCCAAATTCATGAGGCAAAAGATCTGGAATGCTATTTTCAATTATCGCAGTAATCTTTAAACATTTCTTGTTATCTCCATTTAAATCTATAGAATAAGCAAAACCACCTAAATTTTTATAATTTTCAGGTAAATCTAAAACAGGTTCTCCACCAATTTTTAATTTGTTTCCTTCTTTATTTCTTTTTATAGAAGAAGTCCAAAATAAATGAAATTTGAAACTTTCTTTAGATAAAGACTTAAACTCTCTAATCATGGAGTAAATATCTTCATTACCTTTGGCATAAGTACTAAAATTTTCAATTCTAATATCATCAACATATACATTTATATTAGATTTCTCAAATTTGTTATTTGCTTTTAAAATTCCCTCATCCAAATTTCTAAAATTAATTGAGCAACTTTCGTATTCTCCACATAAAGACTTGGGATAATGAACTACAACAGGAATATCAAATTTCTCTAACTCTTGATCTTGAGAGTGAACTTGTTCACAATTAAAAAGAAATAGACCAAAGAAAACATAAATGTTTTTGATACTCTTATACATTATCTTTTTCTTTGTGATTATTTTCTTTATATTATTTTTTATTTTATTCTTCTTTGATACTATCAACCATAAGTTCAATAGCATCATTATTATAATATTCAATTACTACTTCCAATACTCCAGGAATCATTAAAATATGATCTACACCATCATTACGTGCAAGTTCCATTACTGCTTCAATAAAATTTTCTTGGCTATTCATTATAAAAACCTTTTTTTGTTATAACACCATATCGTTTTTTGGTTGATTTACTTTAGTTTTTAATTTTCTTTTTCCATTTCACTAATCAAAAGTTTGTTTACCCTTTCCAATTCTTCTTGACTGTGTGGAGTTCCGCCAGCATTAATGGACAAATAAAGCTGAATAATACCGGAGCGAGTTTTGATTTTACATACTCTAAATTCAAAATTTGGTTCTAAATGTCCCATTTTATCTTCAAATTCAGAATATTTAAATCCAAAAGCAGGAATTTCATTTCTTAAAAATGCTCTTACTGCTTCAATTCTCTGTTTTCCATCAACCAATTCAACTGGTGACTTATATGAGTCACCCCAATCGGGGCAATTAAAGATAATAACCTTTCCAACTTCACCCCCCATTAATCCATATTCAACAAATTTAATTTGTTGTTCTCTTGTCCACACATGTCCCCTTTGATAATCGGGGTTCATATTTAGACCCCCCTGTAGTTCTCTTTTATGCCCACGGTCCGACCACAGTGACAAAGTGTCTTCCATGTACTTCCATGAAACATGAATTTCATAGTGTGCTTGTAGAAATTTGGGAATGTCTTTAAACTTCATTATTCTTGTCCTTGTTAACTATATCGTATTTTTTTTGTATTTTTTTAGGAATAAAAACATTTAATTTTCTTCCCATAAAATTTCTGCTTTTGTACCATAATAACCATTTGATTCACCGAAACACAACCTTTTATGGTACAAATATGATAAAATGTCCATGTTGCTGTTTCTGTTTCGTGGTTACTAGAGTTAGTATCGGCACAAGACGAATATCCTTTAGCATGAAGTATTGGAGAATCAATAAGTTCCTTTACCACTTTTTTTCAAGAAGATTTCCATTTAGAATGAAATTGTCAATTTGTTCCCATGCATCATTTCTTTGGCGTAACAGTCTGCAAATCATTTTTTCTTCAATTCCACTCATCCAACGACGAAAAATTTTATATAAAAAATACATAAAAATAACCGTTTCTTTGTTTATGTTTATGGTCAATTATTTTGGTACGCCCGGTAGGATTCGAACCCACAACCTAAAGCTTAGAAGGCTTTTGCTCTTCCGTTGAGCTACGAGCGCATAGTATTATATACCACACAAATCAATAAAATACAGCCCATAAAGTAATTTAATTTAGTCTTTCTTATTTTTGCAAAACCTATTAGGGATCAACCTTGATCCTTTTCCAAGCCTTCATAAAAAAAGCTATCAAAAAAGAGATAATTCCCAATTCTATTACTCCTCCGAATATGCAAGAAATTATCATTTTTTACATATGTTGAAGATAACAGTAAAGAACAAAAAAAGACAATGAAACAAATGAAAGACCAAAAGCAATCGCGTTAATTGCTTTCAAACAATCAATTTGCCTTTCAAGTTTCCCAATAAACGGGTTATATCGGTTATTGTTTTTCATGATATTTACGATATCGGATAACAGCAAAAATTCTTTAAGAGAAAATTTCTTTAGGTAATCTTAGTCTGTATGTTCGTGGACATTGCTCAGAAGGCCAAAATTTATTAACGTGTGTAACTACAGTTTTAAGTCCAGATTTTTTAGGAATATATTTTTTATCTTCTCCAATTTTTGTTATATAAACATTTTTACTAATTCCAAATTGTGTCGCTGTTATGTCCACATAAAAATTACATACTTTTACCCAACAATGATTCTCGTCACCAAAATAAATACCATTATCATATAGACCAACCACAAATTTAGCGGGATATCCACACCTTTTTAGAGCTCGAACAAGAGCCCATGACAATATTGCACAAGCACGACACAAATCATCATCAAAATAATCGGGGTAAACTACCAAAAGTTTATCTGATAGGCTTCTAACACTTTTAGAGATTTTCTCTATCCGAATAATATCTTGTTTTGTTAGTTTGTTTTTCATAACTAATAGCTATAATAATCATCATACTTTCTATTATCATAATAAAAGTTATTATACTCGTAATGTTCGGTTTCGCAAGAGCGAGAACAAAAAATATCCCCCTCTTCACCTATGTAGCAAATGTCTCCAACATATAGGGGACAGCCACACATATCACAAGGTCCCTCTTCAACGTGATGAGAAATTTTATTCTTTTGAGTCATGTCTCTTATATCGTATTTTTTTTATGGTTTTTTAGTAATCGTTTTGAATAACTGGATGACAGCTAAAGGATAACCATTTCAGCCCAACATAAGACATTTCTGACAATTTAGGAAAATTTTCCTTGTTGTCATTTAGGGTTGACAGCAAAAGGTTACGGTGTTCCTCTGACAAATTGTGACTTTCAACACACGCTGAAACAACATCCTCAAAAGCGGGACAGTTAGAGAAATAAAACAGTGCCTCATCATAAACGTCAGAGGTAGGAGTAATTCTTACTTCAAAAATTTCTTTCATATCAATTATTATACCATTTCTTTCTTGGAATTCAATCTTTGGTTCTTGTGTGGTGGGCCCGGCTGGATTTGAACCAGCGACCTCCCGCTTATAAGACGGATGCTCTAACCAGACTGAGCTACAGGCCCATATTGTATGTTTATTCTTATATCGTCTAATTATGTTTAGTTTTTAGTTAAATTTTCTCTTTTTCCTGCTTCATATCCAGCCAAATATGCGTCTTCAAGAGATTCTCTAACAGAAGAACATGACACATCATAAAAATCAAGTCTATCACTATTCCTTGTCTCAAGGGTTGTTATTCCAAGACTTCTTTTGGCAATAATTCTAATAATTTCTTTCATATCTCTCATTATCTTCTATATCGTCTCTTTCTTGAATTGTTTTAGTTTTATTGTTTCAAGACTCTTTTGCTGAAGCTTCAGGATCTTCATATCCTTCTGTTTCATAAAGGAAATTATTAAAATCATCTATAACACAAAAACTATCTTCTAGATCTTCACTTTTTTCAAATCTCCAAGGGGCAGGATTATTAGACTGAATGACATTAAATCCATCAGCCAAAGAAGCTATTGTATCCAATAAGATATCTATAACAACATTAGGACTAAGATCATTTGTACTTTGTTTTTGTTTTGACATTTTATCTTTCAGTTAAAAAAGTCTCGGGAGGGATTCGATACCCCCATCTTACTGTAGACCATACAGGGCTTTATCTTAAGCTACCGAGACAAAAGGTCAATAGTATTCTGGGTCAAAAAGTTCTTCAATTTTTTCTTCTACATCAGAAAGTTCCTGAGAACAATCGCTCCACTTATCATGATCTCGACTTGTTCCGCATGCACCAGCATCAATGCTGGTCTTTACTTCATTAACAATTTTATCTCTAAAATCATCTAATAGTGTTTTAATGCTTCGGTTGGTATCGTGATACCTCAATAGGGCACAAGCTCCTTTGACAGTAATTCGATAAATTCCCTTACCATTTTCAGTTGGAGAAAAAGAAACCATTTCCATCTTTTTTAGCTTTACAAAAGAAGAGCCATCTTCATTGGACTTATGTCCAAAAGGCTTGGCAGATGCTGCAAGATATTTTACAAGAGTTGAATCAATCACCTTTATTCTCCAAACTATATATCGTCAATACTTTCGTCATCTTTAGGATAATAAATCTCATAAAAATACAAACAATCTTGATAAAAGTCTGGATCGCAGATAAGTGCCTCATACCCTTCAGGGGTTAGAGGGTTTTCTAAAAACATTGAACAATTCCCACAATACTGTGGTAAAAAAGATCCCCCCCCGCCATTAGAGTATGGTCCTTGTGGAAAGTCATCTGAATCCCCTGTGTCATCAATTCCATGAGATTCAAAATCTTCTACAATTTCTAAAGCACAATTTTCACAAAAAAGATCCTCTTTATATACAAAAATATCCATTTTATAAACATTCCCCATTTTTTATTTTATAAAAATAGTAATAACGACCGCCAAAAAAACACTCCTGTGGATAATGTAAACACACTTGCTAAAGCCCATAAAGGAAACATTTCATCACCATGTTTATCAAGACTATTAACTATCCTTCCAATATAATAAATCATAGTAAGGGGAAAAAATATAGCATTTAAGTTAACAATTATCGGTAAACAAATAAAGAAATAAAAAGAAAATTTTATTCCAGTCCAAAAAATAGATAAATGAGGGGAAAGAAATTTTAATTTTAGTTTTACTTTTGCTTTATTCTTTTCAAAACAGGTTAATGGTCCAGTTGTTTTTATTTTTTTTTGTTCTAATTCTCTATACATTTTTCACCTTTCATTATCTATGGAGCTCAATTAACAAAGTTCCATTACAACGATGGGTAATTGCAACTATTTTAAGGTTCCAACCACCTTGTTTTGCTTCAATTCTTTCACCTATCAATGGTCGATAATTAAGTTCGGTCGGCCACCTTTTAGATTTGAAACTATCCAGATTTGTTCTACAATGAACTTTATACATTTTTTTCACTTTCTTTGTATATCGTCAATATTCCAAATTGTTTTAGGGAAAAAACCCCCATGCTTTCCTTATTTTTACACATTGGGACAAGAAAAACATGGGGGCTAGCAGGATTGCGAGCACATTATTCAGTTTTTACCATCTAACACTTACATTATCGTCTAATCAAAGGAAATCTTTAGTTCTAGTTGCTCAAAAAAATATGAAGTACAAAAAACGACAAAGCAATAAAGCCAATAAAAGCTTCAATGGAAACTAACTGATCAATGAAATAAACAAATCTCTTAATTTTTGACATTTTAAATTACCTTAATTTTCCCTTCAATTTTTTCATAGGCTTCCCATCCTTCAGGTGGTAAGAGTTGATCTCCAAGTCCATTTTTAAATTTGTTGGATTCCTTTTGCAAAAGGTCCATCAAAAACTCTAAACTTTTTGACGATAAATTAATAGAAATTTCTTCAACCAAATCATTTTCATCTTTCATTTTACTATCCTTTCACAAATGTTTCTTCAAGCAAATTTATCATACTTTCTTCTTTTTCAGAAGTTGTTTTTTGAATTTTTTTTATCCTAAGTCCAACATAAATGGTTTGGAATGATCTTGATCCTGGTCTAACATCATAAAGAAAATTTTTCATTTCATTAAGTTTATTTAGGAATTCTAGTTCATTACACTTATCAACAACATCTTTCCATGATAGAAAATTATCCATTTTATTTTTTCCTCAAATTATTTTAATTCTGGCCCAACCAACATCAGTTGTAAACCAAACATAACCACAATCACCTACAGACTTAAGAAAACTATAGCATGTCTTACAGGGCTTGGAAAGCCTAACGTCACCACTTCTATTTAGCCTAACATTTACAATCTCGAACTTTTTTCCATGATCAAGAATTCCCTTTGCTTTACGAAATGCCTCCGTTTCGGAGTGTAGCTTTCCAAATCTCTTATATCCGTATTGGGTTAGGGGGGGTCCCTTTCGGTTAATCCCCCACTCAAGGATTCTATTAGCTTGAACGATGAAAGAAAAATGATGGTAGTGACCCCATTCAGGATGAGTGGGGTTTCTTTCAATGGCGATCCTCAAGCATTCTCTTAGTATAGTATTCTTCATGACACTACCTTTATCGTCATAAAGAATCTTTTATTTAAGTTCGTTTTAGCTACTACGAATAACATCATAGCCATCTGAAATGTCAGCCTCAAGGGCTTCAGCCCTTGTGGGGCACTCAATTATCCTTACACAAGAAACATGTCCCTTTAAGGCATTAAACTTTTTAAGACAATCATCTAAATTCTTTGAAACTGTTCTACCTTTTCTATTAGGGTTTCCCAAAATAGAAATTGTGTGTTCCGTTGGACTTCCAAAAGTTACAACTTTATACCATTTCATTTTTAATATCTCCACTAAAATAAGTAAACAACATTATTTTCTTCTTTTCTGTCAATTGAACATTCACAAATTTTTAGTATAAAAATTCTTTTTCTTATTTTTTTTCTGTTTGTTTTAACATCAATAAGACTAAATGTTCTTGTATAAGTAAAAATCTGTTCCCCTTTACAATATTTGCATGTTTTTATTCTAAGTTCATTTATTATTTGATTTAAAATCTTGTCTCCATAATCCATATTGGAGTATATCGTCAAGATTTAGAAACTCTTTACTAATTTTCTACTCTCATGTAGACTGCCCTATTACCCTCAGGGGTTCGAGACATAAAACCCACCAAAACCCCCTTTTTTGTTGAAATGGGAATCTGTTTAACAACATCGTAAACAGAAAATTGAGAAGGAATTTTGTCGCAAATTTTATTCGCCAATTCAAGAACGCTATAGGATTTATTAGGGTTCAAATATGACAAAGCCTTTAAAACTAATTCGTCAACAGACTTTACCTTAATTTCCTCATTAATTTCTTGATCCTTATGATCTTCAGGAATAATTTTTACAGGCTCAGAAGTGCCTTTAGTGGCATATTTTGTGCTCCTTTTGTTCCCAATTTTTGAAACCTTCTCAGTTTCAATCATGGACTTTAGAACAGTCCTGATATTATGTTGTGATTCACTAAGTTCATTAGAAATGATAGTTGAAGAAACCCAACCATTTCCAGTGAGAAAGGCAATAATTCTTTTTTCCAGATCTAAAGAATCACATTCGGTCGGCAATTCGGTTCCAGTAAGAGCGTATTTTGTACCACGCTTCTTACCAATTTTTGAAACAACCCCATCATCAATAAGAGAATTCAAGGCATTTCTAATATCTGCCGGATTTTCACTAAGCTCTTTGGAAATAATAGAAGAAGGGATATATCCCTTGCCGATAAGATAGTCTTTTACTTTTTGTTTCATACTATCTATATCGGCAAAGGGATATAAAATTTTATTCTTATTTTTCTCTAAAACTAAATAAGGGAAGCAATCTTTTCTCGAGAAAAATAAAGATCCTCAGGCTCTTGACTTTTCTCACATGAAACAATATATTCCATAATATTGTGTGCAGAATTAGGTGAGATTCCTATCCCATAGATTAAGTCTTCTACCCTAAAATCATGACGAGGAGTTGCGACATAAAGATCAATTATGTTTTGTACTAAATTGTTATGCATTTTTTTTTCTTTCTTTTTTATTCAAGAAACCTAGCCACATTTGATTTTTTTGCCTCTTCGTATGTATCGTGTAAATCTTCTAACAGAATACATGTTTCGGACAATGGAACCCTATGAAGATAGGCGTATTTTCGATCGGACTTTAATACTTGAGCCTTTTTTATTCCACCATTTTTAGATTTATAAAATTTATACATTTTAGCTAGATTATAACTGGAGCGTTATTGGTAAGAAAAAACCTAAATTTATTAGTCTTTATATTTCTATACCACAACCTAAGTTGTCCATCAAGAGTTTTCTCTTGGTGAGAGTAGATCCAGGTTCTTTCGTTAAAATTTCCAGTTGATCCTTTTCTTCTTCCCATATTTTTTATCCTTTTTATTTAGTCTATCATCTCTGATAGTGTTTATGTTGACTTTGTCACAAAAAAGGGGGGGCTTTCGCCCCCCGGTCATTTTGACAGCTACTGAGCTACTGCTGGTCGTCGACCCCGCGGACGAGTTACACCAAGCTGACGAAGATAGTTGCTAAGGGTTGCCTGGGTAACGTGAGTGCGGTACTTACTACCAAGTAGCCGAACACACTGAGATAGGGTCTTGTTTTCGTCTCGATACTGCCGGACAACAAATGCAAGCTGGCGTTCGGTTAGCTTGTTGGGTCGTCCACGACCACGCTCGGAAGTTCGCAGGTTACGAGTCTTTACTGTACTAAGGTTGATATCTGACATTTTTATTTTCCTTTCAAGTTTTGTTTTTTGTTTGAAGTTTTGGTTCTCATGAACCGTTACTCATGATATCGTCTAATCTTTTCTTTTCTTTATTCCTTTTTTTTCTTTTTTGTTTGCGTTTCCAGCGTCATAATGATACAATTCTTATATGAGATATAGTAACCAAGAAGCCTTTAATATTTGCTGTTCCCATATGTTAAGGCAAAATAAAAAAAGTTGCAAAAGGATCAAAGGCTCTAAATTTCCTCGTTCTTTATATAGAGGACCTAGAGGAAGGAAATGCCCAATTGGAGCACTTATTCCCAATAAAGAATACTCTAAAAAAATTGAAGATTTTGGAGTTCACCATTTAATAGTTTCCAATTCTATCCCATCCTTATGTGGTCTAAATCCTGAGCTTTTCCACGAAATTCAACTTATTCATGATGAAATTCCAGTTAGAAAATGGAAAAGAGAATTAAGTAAGATTACAAACAAATATAGATTAAAAATGAAACGAATTAGAAGAAAAAAGAAGAAAAAATTCTAAAAATAATCTATTAGTTTTGTAAATCCACCAATCCGATAATGTTTTTGAACTAAATTTATTAGAGAAATTTTTGTATTATGGATTGGTTCTGGATCCGAAGCACCACAACCTTTATAGGACTGAAGCTTGGGAAAAACGAACCTCTTATATAGATAAGAGATATATTGACCTACAAGATCCTCTCTATAGTCTGGATTTCTTCGCATCCAAGCACACAACTTTACCGCAACAAAATTAAGGGATTCACTGATTGATTGTGCTGCTTCAGTAGAATCAGGGTCATTGCGATACAAATCCAAATCATCTTTAGTTAGATCAATTAGTTTCATCATATCATTTTTATCGTCAATTTATTTTGTAACTTTAGTCCCGAAATGGAACTTAACAAAAACAATCCTTAGACGATATAAGGGGGAAACAAAACAATTTTTCAACAGTATAAATACAAAAACAATTTTAACACTAAACAAAAATAACTTTTTGACGATAAAAACAATAAACCTTTTAACATTTCAACAAAAAAGAGTAAAAAAAATTGATGACAATGAATTCAGAACAATTCTGTGAAATTGGACAAAAGTTGTTTGGGTCTAACCGTGGATGGAAGAGCAGTCTTGCAAATGCCATCAATGTAAGTCCGGCAACCATTTCTCAAATTTCCAATGGAAAAGATCCTAGCATAAAGGTTCAAGAAAAACTTATAAGGCTAAGTGGTGAAGACGTGAATGTAAATTCAATCTCAACCGAAGAAGAAAATAAAGAAAGCAATAATGATGCCTTTGAAAGGATCCAAAAAAGATATTCTGTAATGGAAAAAATGGTTACCAATGTAGCCTTAGGAAATTTTCCTTCCTTGATTATTTCAGGGGGGAGTGGAACTGGAAAATCATTTCTAACCCAAAAGGTTCTTAAGGAACAGGATGTAAAGTTTGAAATTGTAAAGGGAGTAGCTTCAGGAGTAGGAATGTTGGTCCCACTATATACAGTATCTGATGGGGGAATTATTGTTTTTGATGATTGTGACTCTGTTTTTTCTGATGAAGATGCCCTAAATGTGCTAAAAGCTGCACTTGATAGTACTTCTGAAAGACAAATTTCATGGCTTAAGGCTTCTTCTTATCTGAAAGAACAAGAAATTCCAAACAAATTCGACTTTAATGGTTCGGTAATCTTTATCACTAATAAAGATTTGCAACAAAAATCAGACGGAAACAACCGTTTTTCTGCGCATTATTCTGCCCTAATTAATAGATCAATGTATCTTGATCTAACAATGAGAACACTTAGAGATAAGTGTTTAAGAATTCGTCAAATTGTTAGTGAGGGCGGTTTTGATCATTACGATTTAGGTTCAGAACAAAAAGAGGAAATTGTAACATTTATTGAAGAAAACTCTAATAGGTGGAGAGAATTATCATTAAGGCTTGTTCACCATCTAGCAAAAATGGTTAAAGTTGATGATTCTTGGAAAGAAATGGCTGAAGTCAGTTTTATGAGATCTATGTAAAATTTAGTGCCCTAAAAAATGTTGAAGTTAATCGGAAAGATGATAAAATGAAACAATTAAAAAATGCTTTAGAAGAGACTTTATCGACAGTAAAAGATAAAGAAATTTATCAAATGGTTTTGGATTTGCTTTACCTTCTTAATAAGAAAAAAAGTCAAGAAATTATTGAAAAAAAGTCAACAATGCTGGAATTGCCAACCGGAACTAAGGTTTGGGTGTTGAATCCTGAAGCATTGGATATAAATGATTTTAATTGGGGTAAAGCCATTTTACATAGAGAAAATGATTTGCCAGCTGTTGAATATCGACACGGAACAAAAGAGTGGTGTAAAGAAAATAAATTACATAGAGAAAATGACTTACCAGCAATTGAATATTTGAACGGAAGAAAAGAGTGGTGGAAAGAAGGAAAAAGACACAGAGGAAATGACAAGCCAGCAATTGAATTTCCAGGTGGTGAAAAATGGTGGTTCAAAGAAGGAAAAAAACATAGGGACAATAATAAACCAGCAATAATTTGGCATAATGGAAAAAAGGAATACTGGATAAACGGAACGGAGATCAAATGAACAACTGCAAAGACTGTAAGGGAACAGGAATTTATGTTGGATTGTTTGAAAATGGTCCATGTTTGACTTGTTGTGGAGGAAAGGAAAAAGAAATTATTGAAGAAAAATCAACAATGATGGAATTAGCAAATGGAGATAAAGTTTGGGTATTAAACCCTGAAGAATTGGAACCAAACAATTTTAGTTGTAAAAAAGCTATTTGTCACAGAGAAAATGATTTACCAGCAATTGAAGATTCAGATGGAACAAAATATTGGTACAAAGAAGGAAAATTACATAGAGAAAATGATTTGCCAGCTATTGAATATTCAAGCGGTTCAAAATTTTGGTATAAAGAAGGAAAAAAACATAGAGAAAATGACAAGCCAGCTATAATTTGGTTTGATGGCTCAAAACAATACTGGATAAACGGGAAAAGGACAAAATGAATAAAATAACAAAATATACAACATATGGAATTGGAACACTTTTTGCTTATGAAATAATAAAAGACTTATATATAGTCACTTCTAGTTATATAAAGTATCTTTATCTCAAAAGAAAAAAGTAGAAAAAATCTGCTAAAAATTATAGACAAATTACGATATAGCTCTGTGAGAGGAAAAAATGTTTAAGTCAATAATTCACTTTACAATTTGTACGGTTTTATCGTTTATATCTTGGTCTCTTTTTTTTGGGTTTTTATATTTTATAATTCTTGAGATTAGTATATTTCCCAATATATATTTGTTTATAACCATGATGAGCTTGATTTCAATATTGTCTGGATATTATTTTTATAATTTTTCAAAAGAAAAATTGTTGACCATAAAACAAAACATATAGAAAAAAATATTAATAATATTAATAAAATTAGGAAAAATAATGAACAACTGCAAAGACTGTAAAGGAACTGGGGTTTATGTTGGATTATTTGAAAATGGTCCATGTTTGACTTGTTGTAGAGGGCAGGAAAGAAAAGTTGTTGAAGAAAAATCAACAATGCTGGAGTTACCAAACGGGGATAAAGTTTGGGTGTTGAACCCAGAAGAATTGGATATAAATAATTTTGATTGGAGTAGAGCCACTTTTCACAGAGAAAATGATAAGCCAGCTGTTGAATATTCAAACGGTTCAAAAGAGTGGTATAAAGAAAATAAATTACACAGAGAAAATGATTTACCAGCTTTTGAAGATCCAAATGGAATAAAACGTTGGTACAAAGAAGGTAAAAGACATAGAGAAAATGATTTACCAGCTTTTGAAGATTCAAGTGGAACAAAATGTTGGTACAAAGAAGGTAAAAGACATAGAGATAATTGCAAGCCAGCTATAATTTGGCATAATGGAAAAAAGGAATACTGGATAAACGGGAAAAAAACAAAATGAACAACTGCAAAGACTGTAAAGGAACAGGAATTTATGTTGGATTATTTGAAAATGGTCCATGTTTGACTTGTTGTGGAGGGCAGGAAAGAAAAATTGTTGAAGGAAAGTCAACAATGATTGAACTTGAAAATGGAGATAAGGTTTGGGTGTTGAACCCTGAAGAATTGGATCCAAAGAATTTTAAGTGGCTTAAAGCCATTTTTCATAGGGAAAATGATTTGCCAGCAATTGAACGTTCAAACGGTTCAAAAGAGTGGTATAAAAATGGGAAAAGGCACAGAGAAAATGATTTGCCAGCAATTGAATATTTAAACGGTTCAAAATATTGGTACAAAGAAGGCAAGTGCCATAGAGAAGGTGATTTGCCAGCTATTGAATATTCAAACGGTTCAAAACGTTGGTATAAAAACGGTAAAACACATAGAGAAAATGATCAACCATCTGTAATATGGTCAAGCGGAACAAAAATTTGGTATAAAGAAGGAAAAAAACATAGAGATAATGATAAGCCAGCTATTAAGTGGTCAAACGGTTCAAAAGAGTGGTATAAAGAAGGAAAAAGACATAGGGGTAATGGTAAGCCAGCTATAATTTGGAATGATGGATCGAAAGAATATTGGGTAAATGGAAAGGAGATCAAATGAAAACAACATTAACTAAGAAGGAGATATTAACAATTCCAATTGATAATCTTTTAAGAAGAGAGTCCCATGTAACAAATGAAATAAATGAAACGTGTAAAGACAATATCAAATGTTACAATTTGGCATATTCAGGAGATTGTATCGGATGTGTATATGGATCATATCTTTCTTTTTGTGATTCAACCATAAGAAGTCACTTGTGTAGTCATTGTTTTTATTGTGAAAATTGTACTGAATGTCAGAATTGTTACCATTGTAATAGTTGTCATTCATGTTCATTTGTTGCTTGCAGTTCCAATTGTGTAGGTTGCATGGAGTCTTATTCTTGCAGAAATTGTGTAGAATGTGTAAATTGCTACAACTGTGACAATTGTTTTTCTTGCTATAATTGTTTTGGATTAAATGGCGCTAAAAATAAACATTATGTTGTATTTGGAACACAATTAACAAAAGAGCAATGGAAAATGTTTAAAGAAAAAAATAAACTAAAAGATTTAATAAAGAAGTAAAATAAAAAAATTATATAACAATATCAAAAACTAAGGTCTTCTTCATCCTTACTTCTCTTTGTTGTTGTATTCCATGTCAATTGTCGCATCTATTGATTTGCTATTAATACCACCATATATAATTTTTAATGTCTCCGGTAAGATAATCTTATTTTCTAATTCAGAAAAATATAGTGACTTCTCAATTAGTTTTTGTAATATCTCTTCCTTAAAATCATCAAAGGATATCTCTCTTAACTCTCCATTACTAACTTCGCTTAGACTAACTACAACTTTTGTCACTAATTTTTTGTTTGAGATTTTTAAATTCTTCATCCCATAACCCTATCACAAAAATATTATTAGGTCAATCTCAAATTATTTCCATAAACACTGAAAGCTAAATCAAAAATCTTTATGTGAAACTTGTTTTTCCCCTTTAAATAAATAAAAATATTTTTGATTATATCATCTGCACACTTCATCATAAGAGAAATTAGTCCTTTTCTATCCTACTCTATACAAGGTATATCACAATCAACATCTGATTAACTTGACAAGACTTCGTAATCATGAGACTATCAAGGGGCGATGAAAAAAAGAATACAAACGTAAATAGGATAAAAATGAAAATTTTAAAGAAAACACTAGAAGGGACTTTATCGACAGTAAAAGATAAAGAAGTTTACAATACGCTACTTTACATTCTTTTTATTCTTAACAATAAAGAAGAAGAGGTTGTTGAAGAAAAATCAACAATGCTGGAGTTACCAAACGGGGCTAAAGTTTGGGTGTTGAATCCTGAAGAATTGGATGTAAATAATTTTGATTGGGAAGAAGCTAAATTTCATAGAGACAATGATCAACCAGCTATTGAAGATTCGGATGGGTCAAAACATTGGTATAAAGAAGGAAAAAGGCATAGAGAAAATGATAAACCAGCTATAATTTGGGGTGATGTATCAAAAGAATACTGGATAAATGGAGAGAGGATAAAATGAAAATTTTAAAAAACAAACTAGAAACAATAATGGAACTACCAAGCGGAACTAGAGTTTCAGTATTGAACCCTGAATTTTTGGATGTAAATAATTTTGATTGGGATAAAGCTATTTTTCATAGTAATAATGACTTACCAGCTATTGAACATTCGGGTGGTGAAAAACGTTGGTACAAAGAAAATAAATTACATAGAGAGAATGATTTACCAGCTGTTGAGTGGCGAAATGGAACAAAAGAGTGGTATAAAAATGGGAAAAGACATAGAGATAATGACAAACATGCTATCAGATATTTAGACGGAACAAAGTCTTGGTGGAAAGAAGGAAAAAAACACAGAGACAATGACAAACCAGCTGTTGAAGATATAAACGGTTCAAAATATTGGTGTAAAGATAATAAATTACATAGAGAAAACGATAAGCCAGCTATTGAATATTCAAACGGGACAAAAAAATGGTATAAAGAAGATAAATTACACAGAGAAAACGACAAACCAGCTATTGAATATTCAAATGGAACAAAATATTGGTATAAAAACGGTAAAATACATAGAGAAAATGATTTGCCAGCTATTGAATCTTTAAGTGGAACAAAAAAATGGTATAAAGAAGGACTATTGCATAGGGATAATGGTAAGCCAGCTATAATTTGTTATGATGGCTCAAAAGAATACTGGATAAATGGAAAGAGGATAAAATGAAAATTTTAAAGAAAACACTAGAAAGGGCTTTATCGACAGTAAAAGATAAAGAAATTTATCAAATGGTTTTGGATTTACTTTTACTTATTAGTGAGAAAGAAAAACAAAAAGTTATTGAAGAAAAGTCAACAATGCTGGAATTGCCAAGCGGAACTAAAGTTTGGGTAATGAATCCTGAAGAATTGGATATAAACAATTTTAGTTGTAGTAAAGCCACTTTTCATAGAGAAAATGATTTGCCAGCTGTTGAATATTCAGATGGTGAAAAATGTTGGTACAAAGAAGGAAAAATACATAGAGATAATGATTTGCCAGCTATTGAGTGGTTAGACGGATCAAAAGAGTGGTATAAAGATAATAAATTACATAGAGAAAATGACAAGCCAGCTATTGAAGATTCAAATGGAACAAAATCTTGGTACAAAGAAAATCTATTACATAGAGAAAATGATTTGCCAGCAATTGAACGTTCAAACGGTTCAAAAGAGTGGTATAAAAATGGGAAAAGGCACAGAGAAAATGATTTGCCAGCTATTGAATATTTAAACGGTTCAAAAAAATGGTACAAAGAAGGAAAAAGACATAGAGATAATGATTTGCCAGCAATTGAATATTCGGATGGTTCAAAAATTTGGTACAAAGAAGGAAAAATATATAGAGATAATGATTTGCCAGCTATTGAGTTGTCAAGCGGTTCAAAATGGTGGTATAAAGAAGGCAAGAGCCATAGAGAAAATGATTTACCAGCTATTGAATATTCAAACGGGACAAGACATTGGTACAAAGAAGGTAAAATACATAGAGAAAATGATAAGCCAGCTATAATTTGGTTTGATGGCTCAGAAGAATACTGGATAAATGGAAAGAGGATAAAATGAAAATTTTAAAGAGAATATTAGATATATTTTATATAAGTAAAAAGAAAGAAATTGTTAAGAAAGTCCCAACAATGATAGAACTGCCAAAAGGGGCTAAAGTTTGGGTAATGAACCCTGAGGAATTGGATAAAAATGGTTTTGATTGGTTTAAATCCATTTTACATAGAGAAAATGATTTGCCAGCTATTGAATATTCAGATGGTT
>Ga0209954_1000015_pt1 | contig 26648 bp, 20 predicted proteins | sample SalPon2A_A_D2_MG_FD_185715 | JGI IMG/M metagenome (GOLD analysis project Ga0209954, IMG submission 185715) | Soil microbial communities from South San Francisco under conditions of wetland restoration - Salt Pond MetaG R2A_A_D2_MG (SPAdes)... | ecosystem: Environmental > Terrestrial > Soil >...
GCCTCGTCGCTGTCGCCGTAAAAATCAGACATACCCATGCAGCCGAGGCCGATGGCGGAGACTTCGAGGCCGTCGCGGCCGAGGGTGCGGGTCTTCATCAGGGGGCTCCTTCCGTGTCGCGTTTGGCGGGTGGGGTCTGGGAATTTTGGATGCAAGAACGGCGCGAGGCGACGGCGGAGTCACGCATTCGACCCGCATCAGCACTTATAGTTAGTGAAGCCCTTGATGGTCAACTATAAATAACGAGTTAGGGGACACCATGCGCCTTCGCTTTACCGCACTCGCCCTCGCCGCCCTTGCCTTATCCCTCACGGCCCCGGTCTGGGCGTCCCAGATGTCGGCGATGGACGCCGCGGCACCCCAGGTTGCCGCCGACGAGATACAGCCGGTCGCTGACGCTCCCGCCGAAGCCCAGGTGACTCTGGAGGATCTCTTCCAGGACGGTGCCATGGCGCCGGAGAACAAGAGCCACTGCGGTGGCACCGGTGCGCCGTCCTGCGTCAACTACGAGGGCAGCACCTGCTCCAGCGAAGGTGGCTTCTCCCGCTGCTACGACTACGTCTACTGCGAATGGTTCGTCTGTTTCTGCACCAACGGACAGTGGGATTGCCCGAACTGGTAGGAAGTTCTCAGCCCGTGTCCTAACTGCGTGTCACAGCGCTGTCACGGGCCCGGAGGTGGGGCGAACGCGGGACGCGATAGCATGCGCCCATGAAGTTGCTCCTCCTCCTCGCGGTCGTGCTGGCGCTCGCCGTGGTCGGCTACCGGCTCGGCCTGACCCGTGCCCGCTCCCTGCGGCGGGGCGGGGCGGCGGTCCACTCCCTGCCCGGCTATTACGGCTTCTACGTCGCCCTGTGGTGCGCCGTGCCGGCGCTGCTGGTCCTGGTCGTCGGCGCCGTGGTGCAGGGGCCGGCGGTGGAGGCGCTGGTCGTCTCGTCGCTCCCCGCCGAGCTCCAGGAACTACCCGACCAGCGCCTCGACCTGCTGGTCAACGACATCAAGAACCTCGCCTCCGGGGGCATCAGCTCCCAGGCGGTGGACGCCACGCTGACCGCCGCCGCCGAGCGCTACCGCAACCTGCGCCAGATCGGTTTCGCCAGCCTCGCCGTGGTGGTTCTGCTGCTGGCCATGGCCGGCGCCTGGTGGGCGCGGCGCCGGGTGCGGCCGGAGTTCCCGGCCATCGGCAAGGTGGAGACCGCGGTCAAGGCGTTCCTCCTGGTCGGCTCCCTGGTGGCGATCTTCACCACCATCGGCATCGTCCTCTCCCTCCTCTTCGAGGCGCTACGCTTCTTCAACCGGGTCTCCCTGGCGGAGTTCCTGTTCGGCCTGAACTGGAGCCCCCAGACGGCGCTGCGCGCCGACCAGGTGGGCAGCTCCGGCTCCTTCGGCGCCGTGCCGCTTTTCACCGGTACCCTGCTGATCAGCGGCATCGCCATGGTGGTGGCGGTGCCGGTGGGGCTGTTTTCCGCCATCTACATGTCCGAGTACGCCCAGAAGCGGGTGCGCAACACGCTGAAGCCGCTGCTCGAGATCCTCGCCGGCATCCCCACCGTGGTCTACGGCTTCTTCGCCGCCCTGACCGTGGCGCCGCTGCTGCGTGGCTGGGGCGAGGCGGTGGGGCTGGACGTGGCGTCGGAGTCGGCGCTGGCCGCCGGGGCGGTGATGGGGATCATGATCATCCCGTTCGTCTCGTCGATCTCGGACGACGTCATCAGCGCCGTGCCCAAGGGGTTGCGGGAAGCCTCCTACGGCCTCGGCGCCACCCAGTCGGAGACCATCCGCCGGGTGGTCCTGCCGGCCGCCCTGCCGGGCATCGTGGGCGGCATCCTGCTGGCCGTCTCCCGGGCCATCGGCGAGACGATGATCGTGGTCATGGCCGCCGGCCTGGCCGCCAACCTTTCGGCCAACCCGCTGGAGGCGGTGACCACGGTGACGGTGCAGATCGTCACCCTGCTGGTCGGTGACCAGGAGTTTGACAGCGCCAAGACGCTGTCCGCCTTCGCCCTGGGCCTGGTGCTGTTTGTCGTCACCCTGGTGTTCAACGTGGTTGCCCTGCACGTCGTCCGGCGCTACCGGGAGGAGTACGAATGAGCTCCGCGGACAACGCCGCCGGCGGCCGCCACCCCAACCTCGAGGAGGCGGCGGTGCGCGAGCGGCTGGCCAAGCGCTACGCTCGGGAGCGCCGCTTCCGCTGGTACTGCCGCGCCGCCGTGGCGGTGGCCCTGCTCTTCCTGGTGGTGCTGTTCGGCGACATCCTGAGCAAGGGGTGGAGCGCCTTCCTCGCCACCGAGGGCCGCTTCGAGATCTTCTTCGACCCGCAGGTCGTCGACCCCCGGGGCACGCTGGAACGGGACGACCTGGCCCGGGCCGACTACGCCGCCCTCTGGCGCCAGGACCTGGCCGAGCGCTTCCCCGGGGTGGCGGACGACCGCGCCTCGCGGCGCGAGCTGTTCGGCCTGGTCTCCGACGGCGCCGGCTACCGCCTGCGCGACATGGTCATGGACGACCCGTCGATCCTCGGCTCCACCCGCACCCTGTGGCTGCCCCTGGACGACGAGGTGGACCTCCTGCTGAAGGGGCACATTGACGCCGACGACCCGGAGGAGGGGCGTCTCCTGAGCGACCGCCAGCTCGCCTGGATCGACGAGTTGCGCCAGGCGGGGGACATCAAGATGGGCTTCAACGTCCCGTTCTTCGTCAACGGCGACTCCCGGGAGCCGGAGTTGGCGGGCATCCTGGGCGCCGCCATCGGCTCCTTCTACACCATGGTCATCACGCTCCTACTCTGCTTCCCGCTGGGGGTGGCGACGGCGGTCTACATGGAGGAGTTCGCGCCCCAGAACCGCTGGACCGACCTGATCGAGGTCAACATCAACAACCTGGCGGCGGTGCCCTCCATCGTCTTCGGGCTCCTCGGCCTGGCGGTGTTTTTGAACTTCTTCGGCCTGCCCCGGTCGGCACCCCTGGTGGGCGGCCTGGTGCTGTCGTTGATGACCCTGCCGACCATCATCATCGCCGCCCGGGTGGCCATCAAGACGGTGCCGCCGTCGATCCGCGAGGCGGCCTACGGGCTGGGGGCGACGCCGCTCCAGGTGATCCAGCACCACGTCCTGCCGCTGGCCATGCCGGGCATCCTCACCGGCACCATCATCGGCATGGCCCGGGCGCTGGGCGAGACTGCGCCGCTGCTGATGATCGGCATGGTGGCCTTCATCGTCGATATCCCCTCCGGCCCCATGGACGCCGCCACCGCCCTGCCGGTGCAGGTCTTCCTGTGGGCCGACAGCCCGGAGCGCGCCTTCGTCGAGAAGACCTCAGGCGCCATCATCGTCCTGCTCGGCTTCCTCATCCTGATGAACGGCCTGGCGGTGTGGCTGCGCCGCCGCTCGGAGCAGTCCTGATCTTTTGGAGCTTGGCCAGGGCGTTGGCGTTGCCCGGGTCGAGTTGCAGCGACTTCTCGTAATGGATGCGCGCCAGCTCCGGCCGGTCGGCGGCCAGGTAGGCCTCGGCCAGGCTGTCCCAGGCGTTGGCGGAGTCAGGGTGCCGCTCGACGTTGAGGCGGAAGGCGGCGATGGCGGCCTCGGTGTCGTCGGAGCCCAGCAAGCCGTAGCCCAGCAGGTTGAGGCTCGCCTCGCTGAAGTCGAAGGCGCCGGCGCCGCTCTCCCGCAGCTCGCCGTATCGCGCCACCATGGCGTCCACCCCCTGCTGGCGGTACGTCTCGCCCAGCGCCTCGGCCAGGGTCTGGGGCCGGGGCTGGCCGCGGTGGCAGGTGTGGCACCACATGTTGACCTTCTCGCCGCTCGGTTCGATCTTCGCCAGGTGCTGGTTGATCGATCCCAGCATGCGCAGCATCTCCCGGGCGGTCTCCTTCGTCGGGTTGGCGTCGGAGGCGAAATCAAAGGTCGATAGCGGTTCACCATCGCTCCCGACGTGACAGTGGGAGCAGCGCACTCCCAGGGAGCGGGTGAAGCCGGTCATCACCGAGCGCAGCCGGGCGCCGGAGAAGTCGGCGGGGAGCTCCTGGAGGTTCTCGGCCTGCTCCGGCCAGGACCAGGCGGCGGGGGGCGACGCTTCCTGGGCCGGCGTCGGAGCGGGCAGGGCGAGGCCCACCAGGACGGCCAGCGCGAGGATCGATAAGGGGGTTGACCGCAGGGGTGGCCGGGAGGGTCGAGGGCGCATGGGGTCTCCGTTCGTGGGAGAGGGGTGGGCGGTGCCGCGGGATAGGGTGCCTGTGCTCCCCTGTACGTCCCGCCGCGGTCAAGGTTCGGCGATGCGCTGGAGAGGCTAGGGGGAGTACGCCAAAATCCTCATGCCTGTATCATCACAATCCTGATACTTCAGATCTGAGCGCAATATGGCCGGGCCCGGTCGGCCCGGTTCGGGCCGAGGTGCCCGGGGGGAGCGTCACGCTATGTACGACCGAGGTCAGAGAGACGGGTCCGGGACGGGGGAGGAAACGGGGACGATGTACGAACCGGGGGGCGCCGCCGCCGGCTCGCCGCCACCCCTCCCACCCCCGCCCGGCCGGCGCCGCGGCGTCGGCGGCTACGGCTCGGTGGGTGGCCGCGATCTCGACATCAACGGCATCGTGCGGCGCACCTTCGAAGCGGTCGGCGAGGAGGCCGTCTCGCTGGCCGGCATCGGACTGCTGGTCTACTCCCCGGCCTGGATCATCGTGTTGATCCTCATGATGCGGGTGTCGGGGGGCATCGACAGCCCGGAGGATGCCCAGGCCTTCGTCGACGTCGGCCTCGCGGTCTTCAACAGCATCTTCATCCAGCTCGCCTCGGCCGGTGCCATCGTCCTCCTCTTCGCCCGCTTCCGGGGCCACCGCGTCAGCATCGGCGGGGCGGTGAAAGCGGCGCTCTCCCGCTTCTTCGCCCTCATCTGGCTGGCCATCATGGTGGGGTTCTCGGTCGGCATCGGGATGGTCTTATGCCTCATCCCGGGCTTCATCCTGCAGGCCGCCCTGGGGTTGGCCGTGTGCGCCCTGATGGTCGAGGAGATCAGTCCCTCCCAGGCCTGGAGCCGGAGCTTCGACCTGACCCGGGGGCACCGCTGGCCGATCTTCGTCATCCAGCTCTTCTTCGCGATCATCGGTGGGATTCTCGCCTTCGGTGAAATCTGGGCCCTCGACTACCTGCTGGCGGACCCGGAAACCTACGTCCTGGCCTACCTGCCCATCTCCCTGGTGACCACCATGGTGCTGGGTGTGTTGAACGCCGTGGCCATGGTCCTCATCTACCACGATCTCCGCCTGGCCAATGAAGGGCTGGACGAGGAGAGCCTGGTGGCGGCCTTCGAGTGAGGGGCGCAGTGGTAGTGAGGGGCGCAGTGGTGACGCGGGCTGAAGCGGGGCGTTACGTCGCCCTGGTCGTGGTGTGCTGCGCCATGGCCCTGAGCGCTGCGGCCCAACCTGGCGACGCGGACCCTGATCCCGTGGTAGCGAGCGAGGCGGAGGAGGCGCCGGCGGGGGAGGACGTCCGCCAGCGTGTCGAGCGCCTGTACCGCAACCCGCGCTACCAGGCGAGTTACCCGGGGGAGGGGGAGCCGGAGCCGGAGCCCAGCCGGCCGCCTTCCGGCGGCCCTCTGCTGGCGTTGCTGGCGGAGCTGATGAGCTACGCCGCCCTGATCGCCGGGGTGCTTCTCCTCGCCTACCTGGTCTACGACCTGGTGCGCTCACCGGGCCGCCGCCGCCGCACCGCCGAGGAGAGCCCGGTGACGCCGGCGCCGCCGCCTCGCCGCGAGGCGCGACCGGGGCCGCTGCCGGACCCGGAGGCGCTGGCCGCGGAGGGGCGCTTCGGGGAGGCCGTCCACGCCCTCCTCCTCCACGCCGTCCCGCTGCTGGACAGCCGGCGCCGCAGCCCCTGGCCGCCGGGCGCCACCGGCCGCGAGATGGCCGCGGCGGTGGACCTGGAGGGGGCGCCCCGCCGCGCCCTGGCGCTGCTGGTGGCCGCCGTCGAGCACTTTCTGTTCGCCCGCCGGCCGTTGACCCAGGAGGACTGGCTGGTCTGCCGCGGCGCCTTCCACAACCTGCGGGCCGGGATCGCCGGTGGCGGCGACGCCGCCGCCGGAAGCCTCGACGCCGGCCACCACTCCGCCCCCGGGCCGGGCAGTGGTCCGGAAGCTGGGGCCGAGGCGTGAGCCGCCCTGGACAGCCTCGGGAGCCGGTGACCCGGCGCTCCATCGCCGCCGCCACCGCCTCGCCGTTCCGCCGACGCACCGCGGTGGTCCTGGCGGTCCTGGGCGGCCTCGCCCTGGCCGCCACCCTGGGCTACAAGGTCCTCGGCCCGGAGCCGGAGGCGGTGGGTGACAGCGACTCCGCCGGCGGCCACCGTTCGGCGGTGGGCTACCGCACCCTGGTCGAGATGCTCTCCGCCGACGTCCCGGTGAAGCCCGCCCGGGGCCAGCGGCCGGTGGGCCTGGGCGAGTACGAGCCGCTCCTGGTCCTGGAGCCGGGAGGCATCCTGCGCGATTACCTGGGCGAGACCCTGGACGCCGCCAACAACGCCTGGGCGCCCATCGTCATCGTGCTGCCGAAGTGGGTCGCCGTGCCCCACTCCTTCCGCGCCGGCTGGGCCGGGGAGCTGAGCCCGGTGCCCGAGGCCGAGGCGGTGCAGGTCGCCCGGGAGGCGCTGAACGCGATCCTCGACTCCGAGGAGGTCTACCTGGACGCGGAGCTGGGGGACGCGGGCAGCAACTACGAAGCTGCGGCGGAAGGGGAGGAGAAGGACCAGGCCCGGGAGTACATGGAGGAGGTCGGCCGCCAGTCCGAACTGGTGGGAGAGCTGCGCTCCGCCGTGCCGGAACTGGGGATCGCCCGTCCCGACGCCTTGGGCGAGGCGAGCGGTGAGCCGTGGGCCCAGGGCGCCGAGCTCGACCGGCCGCAGCTCCTCACCGACCCGTCCGGCCTGCTGCAACCGGTGGCCGCCTACGGCGACGGCCTGCTCATCGCCCAACTGCCCAACCTGCCGGTCTACCTGGTCTCCGACCCGGACCTGTGGAACGTCGCCGGCCTGCCCCGCGGCGACAACGCCCTCATCGCCCACCACCTGTTCGTGGGCGAGTTGATGGCCGACCGGGTGTGGGTCAAGGAGGGGCGCCACGGCGGCCTGCCGGGGGAGCGCTCGGTGTGGGAGGCGCTGCTCAAGCCGCCGCTGGCCTGGGTCACCCTGCAGATCGCGCTGGTGGCGCTGCTGGCGGTGTGGCTCGCCGCGACCCCCTTCGGCCGGCCCCGGCCGGCGCCCCCCCGGGTGCCGCCGGGCAAGCGCACCCTGGTGGACAACACCGCCCGGCTGCTGGGCGAGGCCGGCGACCCGGCGAGCTCCGTCGAGCGCTACCTGAAGCTGATTCTGGAGCGCACCGCCGAGGCCTTCGGCCTGCCCCCGGGGCTGACGCCGGAGGAGCGGCTGCGGCGGCTCGATGGCCTGGGCCGCCAGCGCGGGGCGCAGCGCCCCCTCGTCGCCCTGGCCGGCGGTATCGACCGGTTGCCGACCCGGGGCGCGGCGCGTCAGCGCCGGGCGCTGGAGCTGGCCCAAGATCTCTATGATTGGCACCGCCAGACGGTGCGAGCGACGACGCAGCGAGCAACAACGACGCGAGGACCCAAGATGCCAGACACGAAGCCACCAGAGACGCAGCGACCGGACCTAAGGGAGACTTGACATGGATTTCACAGCGATCGCCGAACTGACCGAGCGCCTGAAGGCCCAGGTGCGGCGCGTGGTGGTGGGCCAGGAGGCGGCGGTGGAGGCGCTCCTGGTGGCCCTGGTGGGCCAGGGCCACATCCTCCTGGAGGGTCCCCCGGGCACCGCCAAGACCCTGCTGGCCCGCACCTTCGCCGCTTCCCTGGGGTTGGAGTTCAACCGCATCCAGTTCACCCCGGACCTGCTGCCCGGGGACCTGCTGGGCAGCAACGTCTTCGACTTCCGCTCCAGCACCTTTCAGCTCACCCGGGGGCCGATCTTCACCGACTTCCTGCTCGCCGACGAGATCAACCGCACGCCGCCCAAGACCCAGGCGGCGCTGCTCCAGGCGATGCAGGAGCGGCTGGTCAGCCTGGACGGCGAGACCCACCGCCTGTCCGACGCCTTCCTGGTGGTGGCGACCCAGAACCCCATCGAGCACGAGGGCACCTACCCGCTGCCCGAGGCCCAGCTCGACCGCTTCCTGCTGAAGGTGGTGCTGCCCTACCCGGACCGCCAGGAGGAGCTGGACATCGTCGGCCTCCACGGCGAGCGGGTGGCGATGCCGGACCTCGACTCCTTCGGCCTGGAGCAGCTCACCGACGCCGACGGGCTGGCCGCCATGCGCGCCTCCGCCCGCCGGGTGGAGCTGGCGCCGGAGCTGGTGGCCTACGTCGTCGACCTGGTGCGCTCCACCCGGGAGCACGCCTCTGTCCTCCACGGCGGCTCGCCCCGGGCCGCCACCATGCTCGCCGCCGCCAGCCGTGCCCTGGCCGCCCTGCGCGGCCGCGGCTTCGTCATTCCCGACGACGTCCAGGAGTTGGCGGTGCCGCTGCTGCGCCACCGCCTGCTGCTCACCGCTGCCGCCGAGGTGGAGGGGGAGAGCACCGAGGCCATCGTCTCCGACCTGGTGCGCAACCTGCCGGCGCCGCGCTGACCTCGCCGTGACCCCGATCCAGCCCACGGCCCGCGCCCTCGTGCTGGCCTCCCTCGGCCTGCTGGTGGCACTGTTGCCCGCCCTGGGCGTGCCCGGCGGTGGCCCGCTGTGGGCGGCGGCGGTGGGGCTGGTCGTCGGCGCCCTGGCGGTGGACCTGCTGGCCTGTCCGCGCAGCGGTGCCCTGCGGGTGGAAGTGGAGGCGCCGGCGGTTCTCCACGTCGATGTCCACGCCGCCGTGTCCGGGCGCCGGGAGAGCGCCGAGGAGCTGGCGGTCACCCTCCGCTTGCCGTCGCGCCACCGCCTGGCCGCCGAGGTCATGCCGGAACTTTCCTCCCACCTGGCGCCGGTGCCGTCGCGCCGCCTGTCGCTGCCGGCGTCGGAGGGCGGGGCGGGCGTCACCGTGACCTTCCCGCTGCGCTCCCTGCGCCGCGGCCGGGCGGCGGTGGAGGAGGTGTGGGTCGCCTGGGCCGGCCCCCTCGGCCTGGTGCGGCGCACCGCCGTTACCCACCCCGGCACGCGCATCGCCGTCACTCCCGACCTCGGCCGGGTGCGCCGCGACGCCCTGGAGAACGTCACCCAGCGCGACGCCCTGCCGGGGCAGAAGCTGGAGCGCTACCTCGGCCAGGGGACTGAGTTTCACGCCCTGCGCGAGTGGACGGCGGGGATGGAGCGCCGCTCGGTGGACTGGAAGGCGTCGGCCCGCCACACCCGGCTGCTGGCCCGGGAGGTGCGGGCCGAGCGCAATCACCAGGTGGTGGTGGCGGTGGACACCGGCCGGCTGATGGGGGAGCCGCTCCACGGCGTCGCCCGCCTCGACCACGCCATCCACGCCGCCCTGGTGCTGGCCGCCGTCGGCCTGCGCAGCGGCGACCGGGTGGGTCTGTTCGCCTTCGACGACCAGGCCCGGGCCTACGCCCCGCCGCGCTCCGGCCGCGACACCCTGGCGGCGCTGGTGGAGACCGCCGCCGGCCTCGAGTACTCCACTGCCGAAACCGCCTTCACCCTTGCCCTCACCGACCTCGCCCGGCGCCTCCGGCGGCGCTCCCTGGTGGTCGTCCTCACCGACTTCGTGGACTCGGTGACGGCGGACCTCATGGTCGATACCCTGGAGCGCCTGGCCCGGCGCCAGCTCGTCGTCTTCGTCGCCTTCCGCGATCCGGTCCTCGGCGAGCTCGCCACCGCCGAGCCTCTCCGCCGGCGGGATCTGGACCGCGCCGTGGTCGCCGGGGCGCTGGCCCGGGACCGGCGCCGGGTGCTGGCCCGCCTCAGCCGCGCCGGCGTCCACGTGGTCGATACCGAGCCCGGCGCCATGGGCCCCGCCTTGGTGGACCGTTATCTCGACATCAAGCGGCGGGAGCTCATCTGATGGGACCCAGGATCTGATGGCAACCGTGGAGCGAGCCCCGCAATCCATCGAGTTCCGGCGCGAGCGCCAGCCTGCTTGGCAGGAGCTGGAGGAGATCCTCGACGTGGTGGACAAGAAGGGGCTGAAGGCGCTTTCCGAGGAGCAGCTCTATCGGCTGCCCACCCTCTACCGGGGCGCCGTCTCGTCCCTGTCGGTGGCCCGGGCCATCTCCCTGGACCGGGCTCTCATCGCCTACCTCGACAACCTGGCGGCCCGGGCCTACGTCCACGTCTATGGCGGCCGGCGCGGCTTCACCCGGGTGATCGGCCGCTTCATCACCCACTACTTCCCGGCCGAGGTGTGGCGCCAGCGGCTGGCGGTGATGGTGGCCCTGGGCTTGATCGTGCTGGCCGCCGTCGTCGGCTACCAGGCCACCGCCAGCGACCCGGACCTCTACTTCGCCTTCGTCCCGGGGGGGCTGTCCGACGGCCGGGAGCCCTCCTCCAGCCGCGAGTCGCTGGCCGAGGTGCTGCGCTCCGGGCCCGAGGAGGGGGCCAGCGGGCTGACCTACTTCTCCAGCTACCTCTTCGTCCACAACGCCGGCATCGGCCTGCTCTGTTTCCCGCTGGGTTTCGCCGCCGGCGTGCCGGTGGCGCTGCTGCTGTTCAGCAACGGCCTGATGCTGGGCGCCTTCGCCCAGCTCTACCACTCCCGCGATTTGGGGCTGGAGCTGTGGGCCTGGCTGCTGCCCCACGGCATCACCGAGTTCCTCGCCGTGGCGCTGTGCGGCGCCGCCGGCCTGACCCTGGGCATGGCGCTGGTCTTCCCGGGCCGGCGGCGGCGCTTGGACGCCCTGGCCGCCGCCGGCCGGCGCTCCGCCGGCGTCGTCGCCGGCACCCTGCCGATGTTCCTGATGGCCGGCCTCATCGAGGGCTACTTCCGCCAGCTCGTCACCGACGTCGGCGTGCGCTATGCCGTGGCGCTGGCCACCGCGGCCCTGTGGATCGCCTACTTCGCCTTCCTCGGGCGCCGCGAGGCGGGCCGGGCCGACGCCGAGGGTGACCCGTCCCAGGGCTTCTGGGATGAAAGTGAGGCGGCGGCCGGTGACGGCGCCGCCGGCGGGGGAGGCGCACCGTGAACACCCTAGCCCTGGTCACCCCGGAGGAGGTGCCGGTCCATTTCCGCGTCGGGGACGCCGGCGGCCGCATCGGCGCCCTGGTGCTGGACTTCCTGCTCCTCGGCGTCATCCTGCTGGTGGTGGTCTTGCCGATGCGCCTGTCCGGCATGATGGTGGGGGAGGTGGCGGTGGCCACCGCCACGGTGCTGTTCTTCCTGCTGCGGGTCTTCTACTTCCCGTTCTTCGAGCTGCGCTGGCACGGCCGCACCCCGGGCAAGCGGAAGATGGGTCTGCGGGTGGTGGCCCGGGACGGCGGACCGCTGACCGCCGGCATGGTGTTCGCCCGCAACCTGACCCGGGAGCTGGAGGTTTTCCTGCCGGTCAGTCTGCTTTTCGCCCAGTCGGCCTTCCTCGACGTCCCGCCCTGGGTCGGCCTGGCGTCCATCGTCTGGCTCTCGGTCCTGGTCCTGATCCCGTTCTCCAACCGCCAGCGCCTGCGCATCGGCGACATGGTGGCGGGCACCGTGGTCGTGGTCGAGCCGAAGGCCGAGTTCCTCGACGACCTGTCGGAGATGGCGCGGCGCACCCGGGCCGCCGACGAGTACACCTTCAGCGCCGAGCAGTTGGAGATCTACGGCATCGAGGAGCTACAGATCCTGGAGGACGTCCTGCGCCGCCCCGACTCCGCCTCCCGGGACCAGATCCTCGCCCGCATCGCCGACACGGTGCAGCGCAAGGTCGGCTGGGTCTACCCCGCCGACCGGTCCCCGGAGAGCTTCCAGCCGGAGCGCTTCCTGCGCGCCTTCTACGCCGCCCAGCGCTCGCGGCTGGAGGCCGGCCTGCTCACCGGTGAGCGCCGGGAGCGCAAGGTGGAATGAGGGGTCGTGGAACGAGGGGACGGGTGAACGGGCGTTCACGTTTTTCCGAGATCAAGTAACGAATCCGTGGGCAGCCGCGCCCGTTGGGGCAGACACCCCTCATTTTCCACTTCGCCCCCGGGCGGAAGGAGGAGCGATGGCTGAAAAGAAACGGAACCCCTTCATCAAGAAGTTGGTGAAGGACCCGGCGGAGCCGCCGCAGACCGTTTTGTTGACCGGCTTCCTCGGAGAATCCTCGGAAGAGGGCCACACCCGTCTATACCTCGACCCCCAACTCGACTCTTTCTACGACATCCCCGACGACGCGATCCTCCACAGCGAGGATCTGGAGCAGGAGGCGGGGCCGTTCCAGCGCGACATCGTGTGGATCGACCGCGGCCGGATGGAAGACGTCCAGAGCCGCTTCGGCCCCGGCGGCCCCGGCTGGCCGGGCGACCTGCCCTCGCCACCTTGCCAACCGGATCTGACGCCGAGGTGCCCGACCGCGGGATGTATCACCCAGGAGGGATGCGTCACCGGCAGTGGCCAGTACTGCGCGGTGACCCCCGGGTGGTTCTGCCCGACCCCCGGTGCGCCGTTGTGTCAGGTGACCCAGCAACCGGGGTGCCCGACCCCCGGCGGCCCGCTTTGCCCGCTGACGCCTCCGGTGGGTTGTCAGCCGCCACCCACGGCGCAGCCCTTCTGCCCGACACCGAACGGCCCGTGCTTCCAATTGACGCCGGTTGGGCCACAGTGCCCGCCCACGCCGCTCTGCCCGCCGACCCCGTCCGACCCGCGGTGTTTACGGACTGTGCAGCGGTGCCAGGTCACCCCGGCGTGCCCGCCGACACCCAGCGGGTGGTTCTGCCAGGTCACGCCGGCTTGCCCACCGCGGACCCTCGACGTGCAGTGCCAGTTCACCCCGAGGTGCCCGCCGACGGTGGTTGACCCGGGTTGCCTGCGCACCGTCAACGAGCCGGTCTGCGAGCGCACCGTTGACGTGAACTGCCTGCGGACCGTAGACCTGGGCTGCTTCCAGCAGACCGCGGTCTGCCGGACCTTCGGCAACTGCCCGTCGGCGGTGGACGCCTGCCCTTCATCCCTCGGTTGCCCGCCTGGAGGTGGCTACGGCGGCGGAGGTGGCTACGGCGGCGGCGGTGGCTTCACCCCGCCGGGTGGCTTCACCCCGCCCGGCGGTTGAGCTGAGCCGCCCTTCCCACGGGTGGGTCCCGGCCGTGCCGGGGCCCACCCCCGTCTCGCCGTCCGCGTCCCGCCGTCCATGACTCCCGGAGGCTGCTTTGAACGCTCCCCGACCCCAGGCCGCGGCGCAAGCCGCCGCCCCGCCGGCCTACGCCCTCGACGGCCGCGAGTTGCACGTCCTGTCCGCCACCGACCTGCCGTACTACCTGCTGGAGCGCGGCCTGCTGCAACGCGATGGCATGGTCGATGGCGACCTGCGGGTGGCCGAGGCCAGCCGCCGCAACCGCAACTTCAAGGTGCTGCGCCGCCGCGGGCCGTCCTACTTCGTCAAGCAGGCCCGGGACCTCGGTCCCGGCGCCGCTTCGGTGCGCCGCGAGGCGGTGTGCTACGAACTGGCCACCAAGACCCCCGGTTGGGAAGCGCTGCGCCCCTTCCTGCCGGCCTACCACGGTTACGACGCCGAGCGGAACCTGCTGGTCCTGGGCCTGGTGGAGGGCGAGCGCAGTGCCGCCGAGGCAATGGGCGGATCCGGTCCGGCGCCGGCGGTGGCCGCCGCCGCCGGCCGTGCCCTGGGCCGCTTCCACCACGCCGCCGCCGGCCTCGGCGCGGCGCTGCCTCCGGGCGCCTTCCCCTCCAGCCCGCCGTGGGTGCTCTCCATCCACCGCACCCCCGAGGGCTGGATGCCGATCACCGGCGAGGGGCAGCGCGCCCTCCTCGCCCGCGTCCGCGACGACCCGCGGGTCCACCGCGCCCTGGACGCCGCCTCCGCCGTTTGGCGCTGGCAGCACCTGATCCACGGTGACGTCAAGTGGGACAACTTGCTGCTGGTCACGGGCTCGGGGGGCTCGGGGGGCGCGGTCGGCGCTTCCAACTCCGGCGCCCCGCCGGAGTGCCGCCTGGTGGACTGGGAACTGGCCGACCTGGGCGACCCGGCCTGGGACCTTGGGGCGCTGCTGCAGAGCCTGGTCTGTCTTTACGTCCACCACGCGGCGTCCCCCGCCGCGGCTGGGTCCTGGGCCACGGGGCAGTCCTGGGCCACGGGGCAGGTCTGGGCCGCGGTGCAGCGGTCCGCCGTCACCCTGACGTCGGCCTACGCCGAGGCCCGCGGCCTGGACGGCGCCGAGCGCAGCGAGCTGGCCTCCCGGGCGGTCCACCTGGGCGGCGCCCGGGCGGTGCAGAGCGCCTTCGAGATGCTGCACCAGGCTCAGGCGATGCAGCCGGCCGCCGAGGCGGTGCTGCAGCACGGCCTGGCGATGATCGAGGACACGACGACCTGGTGCGCCGCCCTGCTGCCCCAGGCCGCCGGCCCGGCGCCGGGGATGGCGCCAGGCACGGAGGCGGGCCGATGAGGGACCACGTCCTCGGCGAGTTGCGCTCCATCGTCTCCGCCATCGAGGTGCGGTTCGGCGCCGGCGGCACCGGCGGCACCGGCGGCACCGCGGGGCGCACGTCGGTGCGGGTCACCGTCTCCGGCCACCCCATCGAGCCGCTGGACCCGTCCAGAGAGACCGCTTTGGGCGCGCCGGTGTCGGAGAGCCCCTGGGTCGCCGGCCTGCTGCAGGCCGTCTACCAGGGGTGGTATTGCCGCTCCGGCGTCACCGGTACCGGCACTGGCATCGGCACTGGCACCGGCACTGCCACGAACCCTGACACGGGCACCGCCCCAGCGCCGGCCGCCTGGTCGCAGGCCGGCGGCCAGGACCTCCTCCCCGCCCTGCGCGCCGCCAACGCCGGCCGCGAGCGCTGGGACGGTGGCTGGAGCATCGCCGCCGTAGAGGCCGACGGCCGGGTGGCGGTGGAGAAGGGGGGCCAAGTGCGCCTCGTCCTGCCCGGCGAGTACGTCACCCGGGACGGCCCGGGCCTGGCGCCGCGATACGGCGCCGCCGTCCACCTGCGGGCGCCGCGGGAGGGGGTGGACTACCAGCCCGGCTTCTACTTCGCCTTCAGCGAGACCCTCGGTCCCTCCAGCACCACCGCCGCCTGGGTCCGCCTCTACTGGCACGTCGCGGCGGCGGCGGCGCCCGCCCTGGTGGCGAGCCTCACCTCGCGCCTCAACCTCTACCAGGTGCCATTCCGGCTGAAGACGCTGCGCCAGGCGGCCCACTACGTGCGGCCCGACGCGGCGGTGCTCTACGTCGAGCGCCGCCACTACCAGGCCGCCGCCGCCCTTGCGGCCGAGGCCTACGGCGAGGTGGCGGCGGGGTTGCGCCCCGCGGTGCCGCTGTTCAGCAAGCCGCTGGCACCGGGCCTGGGGGTGGCGGAGGACCCGGGGGTCGGCGGCGAGAGCTTCGGTTGGCAGCGCTGCCGCTTCGTCGCCGAGGGTCTGTGGCGGGCCGCCCAGGCTGGCGCCGCCACGGCGGAGGACCGGTTGGCGGCGGTCGTCGCTCACCTCGAGGCCCGCGGCGTCGATCTCGACCACCCTCACCTGTGCCGCTCCCGCGTCGATCTCTACGATCCGCCGGCCGCACTGCGCGGGCCGCACCACGTCGCCGACGATGCCCCCGGCGCCACCTCGACCCACGCCACCTCGACCCACGCCTCTGGAGAGAGCCATGTTGCTTGAGAGCCCAGCCCGTGAAGCCGCTTCGCCCGCCGCCGCCGCCGAGCCGCGCTTCCTGGAGGCCGCCGCGGCGCTGGGCCGCCGCCTCTGCCGGGACGCCCTGTGGAGCGGTCAGCGCTGCAACTTTCTCGGTGACCGCATGGAGAACCTGGGCGGCACCTGGCAGGCGGTCCACGCTGCCGCCGGCCCGGATCTTTACGGCGGCACCGCCGGCATCGGCCTCTTCCTGGCACGCCTGTGGAGCTACACCGGCGAGGCGCTGCTGCGGCAGACGGCGCTGGGCGCCTTCGCCCAGGCCCGCTCCCGGGCCGAGGACCTGGAGGGGCCGGCGGTGCTGGGCTTCTACAGCGGTCTGCCGGGCCTGGCCTGGGCCGCCGCCCAGGCCGCCGAACTGCTCGACGACGAGGGCTTGGCGCAGAGCGCCGGCGAATGGATCGGGGCGGTGGCGGCGCGCTCCCCCGAGGCCGGGGCCATCGACCTCATCGGCGGCAGCGCCGGCACCATCCCGGCGCTCCTCGACCTGGCGGCGCGCCTCGGCCGGCCGGAGCTGCTGGAGGCCGCCGTGGCCCACGGCGATTTCCTGCTGGCGAATGCCCACGACGCTGGCGGCGGCGCCCTGTCCTGGGACACCCTGGCGGGCTCGACGCCACGCCACCTCACCGGCTTCGGGCATGGGGCGGCGGGGATCGCCTGGGCGCTCAGCGAACTGGCCGCGGCGTGCGCCGAGGCGCGCTCGGAGGAGGCCGCCCGCTACCAGTCCGCCGCCGACGCCGGTGTCGCCTACGAGCAGGGGTGCTTCAGTGCTGAGCACGGCAACTGGCCCGACTTCCGGGACCACAGCCCGGCGGCCGGCGGCAGCGGGCCGGCGGCTCAGGCGCAGATGCAGGGCCAGACGGTCCACGCCCTGGCCTGGTGCCACGGTGCCCCCGGCATCGGCCTCGGCCGCCTGCGCGGCTGGCAACTCACCGGCCAGCCGGAGCTTCGCCGGCACGCGGAGCAGGCGCTGGCGGCGACCCGCGCCTCCTTCGCCTACCCGGCCCAGGGAAACTTCAGCCTGTGCCACGGTAACGGCGGCAACGCCGAACTGGCCATTCTCGCCGGTCAGGTGCTGGGCGACGGCGCGGCGATGGACGCGGCGCGGGCCGTGGGCCGGGCCGGCGTCGAGCACTTCCACGACAGCCGCTCGCCGTGGCCCTGCGGTGTGCCGGAGGGCGGCGAAACCCCAGCCCTGATGACCGGCCTGGCGGGCATCGGCTACTTCTACCTGCGGCTCTACGACCCCCAGGGCGTGCCGTCGGTGCTCATCCCGGTGCCGAAGGCGGCGGTGTAACCGGCGGCCTCAGTCTCGATGGGCGGGCTCGCCCAGGGTGCGCTCGAAGAAGTCTGTCATCAAGCGGTAGAAGTGCTCCTGGGACTTGCCGCCGAAGCCGTGCTTCTGGCGCGGGTAGATCGCCTGCTCGAACGGCTTGCCGGCCTTGACCAGGTCGTCGGCCAGGGCGAGGGTGTTCTGGGGGTGGACGTTGTCGTCGGCGGTGCCGTGGACCACCAGCAGGCGGTCCTCCAGCCCATCGACGTGGGTGATGGCGGAGGACTGGCGGTAGCCCTCCTCGTTGTCGTCCGGGTGGTCCAGGTAGCGCTCGGTCCAGATGGTGTCGTAGAGGCGCCAGTCGGTGACCGGCGCCCCGGACATGCCGGCGGCCCAGGTGCCCGGGCTGTTGAACAGGCAGTAGAGGGTGTTGGAGCCGCCGCCGGACCAGCCCCACAGGCCGATGCGGGAGCCATCGATCCAGGACAGGCCGGCCAGGTAGGCCGCGCCGGCCTGCTGGGCGGCCAGGTTCACCGGGCCGAAGCGGCGGTGCACCTGGTCCTCGCCCCGCTTGCCGAAGAAGGTGGAGGCGGGGTTGTCCAGCGCCAGGCTGGCGTAGCCGCGCTGGGCCATCATCTTCTGCCACAGGGCGCGCCGGCCCCAGCGGTTGGCCACCACCTGGGAGCCGGGGCCGCCGTAGTGGTACATGATGGCCGGGTAGCCGGGGCCGTCACCGGGCTCGGCCGAGTCGGCGTCCACCGACGGCGGGGTGAGCATCATGGCCGGCAGCTTCGCCCCGTCCTCGCCGTCCAGGGTGAAGAAGCGGTAGGCGGGGAGGGCGGCGGCGTCAAACTCCGGCGCCCGGCTGGGGAGCTCGGCGATCTCGGCGCCGGCGGCGTCGCGCACCACCAGGGTCGGCGGCGTGTCGGCGTCGCTCCAGTAGTGGACCCAGTTGCCGTTGGCGGCGATGTTGGCGCCGTGCCAGCCCTCGCCCTCGGTCAGCGGGGTGACGGCCGGTGCCCCGCCGCCTGCCGGGGCCGCCAGCGTCACCGCCGCCACCTGCCGGTCCTTGGCGCCCAGCGGGCCGCGCCGGAACGACGAGAAGACCACCCGGCCCTGGCTCTCGTCGATGCCATCCAGCGAGGTCACGACGACGTCGCCGGAGGTCAGCGGCCGCACCAGGCTGCCGTCGGCGGCGTAGAGGTAGAGGTGGCGCCAGCCGGTGCGCGCCGAGCCCCAGACGAAGCCGCCGTCGTCGAGGAAGGCGAAGTCGTTCTCCAGGTTCACCCAGGTGTCCCAGTGCTCGTTGAGGATCGCCGAGCAGTCGCCGCCGGTCGGGTCGCAGAGCAGCAGGTCGAGGTCGGTCTGCTCCCGGTTCAGGCGGTGGACGGCGACCTTCTCGCCGTCGGGCCGCCAGTGGAGCCGTGCCAGGTAGGTTTCCTCGTCGCTGCTGGTGTCGAGCCAGACGGTGCTTTCCTCGCCCGCCTCGACGTCCATCACCCCCAGCTTGACCCGCGGGTTGTCGGTTCCCGCCTTGGGGTACTTCTGCTCCTCGACGGTGGGGTAGGGGACGGCGGTGAAATCGACCAACGGGTAGGTGCCGACGGGTGACTCGTCGAAGCGGTAGTAGGCGATCTTCGAGCTGTCCGGGCTCCACCAGAAGCCGGTGGAGTCGCGCCCCCAGAGCTCCTCCCAGTAGACCCAGTCGGTGGTGCCGTTGAGGATCTCGCCCTCCACCCCGTCGCTGGTCAGAGCCCGGGGCTCGACGCCGCCCGACGCCGGCATGACGTGGAGGTCGTAGTCGCGGATGAAGGCGATCCACTGGCCGTCCGGCGACCAGGTGGCGTCGCTCTCCGCCTCCTCGGTGTCGGTGAGGCGGGCGGCCTCGCCGCCGGCGGTGGCGACGGTCCACAGGTCGCCCTTGGCGGAGATCAGCAGGGTCGAGCCGTCCGGCGACCAGGAGATGCCGAGGCCCCGGGGCAGGCCGCCGTCCTCGCCCTCGTCGTCCCGCCCGTCCTCCGCCGCAGCCTCCGACTCCTCCGCTTCGGCTTCCTCGGCGGCCGCGCCCAGGCGGGCCAGGACCTTGCGCCGCTCGCCGTCGCCGGGGGTCAGGATCCACAGCGCGGAGCCGTCGCCGTCGTCCCACAGGTAGGTCAGCGCCTCGCCGTCCGGCGACCAGTGGAGGCCGCTGGGCCGGGCGCCCAGGGCGTCCCAGTCAAACAGCAGGTCGAGGCTCAGGGTCGCCCCGTCCCGGGCGGGCTCCGCCGCCTCGTCCTGGGCGGTGGCCGGAAGGCTGACGGCGGCGAGGCCGAGGAGCAGGGCGAGCACGCCGGCGAGGGCGGCGAGCCGGGAGGTTTGGGGGTGCGGCGGACGGTCCGGTGTCATGGCGTCTCCTGGAGGCTGGGATGTTTTCATCGGGTAGCTGGGGATGTCGGCCTAGGCCCATTGGGACCCTATCGAAAAGGTATGGGGGCCCGGTACAGGGCGCAGGAAGTCTAGCGTAGGGTTCCCCTCAGAGGACCTCAGACCAAGTTCAGAAGCCCCTTCATGTCGAGGGTCTGCTCCACCAGGGTGGCCGCCCAGAGCGACTTCGGCAGACAGCGGGCGAAAGGTGAGAACGGCACCAGGGGCTGTTGTTTCTGTAACGCCTTGGACAGAGTGGGAGGGTCACTCCATGCGCCGTCACGCAAGTCGCTGAGAGTTGCCTCAATGGCGTCTGTTATGGCCTCGGGATCTGGGGGTTTGCTGGTGAATCGGACCTCTGCGTAGCTCGCCGTCGCCTTTCCCGCGCCGGTCAGGTTCAGGAGGCGGGCCAAGGTGCGGTTGATTCGGTCTCCAGCGTAAGTGACGAGGTAAGCAGTACCACTTGCTGCCACCCGCCAATGGATTCTCCCGGGTTTCCAATTCAGCCCCCGGCTACCGGCTTGGAGATCGGCGAAGACGCTCCGGGCAGTTTCATCCAGAAAGGTCGGTGGCTCACTTTCCTGCAGGAGCCTACCGACTTCCTGGGCGGTTTCGAAAGGTACGTCCGGTCCGCCGAAGTTGACCCAGGCGGGAGCCGCCCCATCCTTGGAGGGGCTGGCGTGGACCTGGCGGATCTTCTGCGAGATGCGTTCAGTTTTCCAGAGCTTGCCGCCCAGTACGAAGTAGAAGGGAAAGTCTTGAGCCTCTACGAATTTGGCATCCAGAGTCCCCACTGAGACTCGGCCGTGGAGAACCTCGTAGAGCGGAGCAGAGTCGAAAACGGCGAACAGTCGCCGCCAGTTGGAGTGCAGGAAGGACTTCTCCGTCTTGTCCCCGGTCAGCAGTAAGTGGCCATCGACCCGGCGCAGGTACTCGGTTTCGACCATGTGGTCTACAAGAGCTTCGAATTCGTCCCGGGTAATCGCGGAAAAGCAGTGGGCCCGCGACAGCGTCCGCCAGACGTGAGCGGGGTCCGCCCCGTACGATTGAAGCGACAGGCAGATGAGTTGGTGAGCCATGAGGTGGAATGCCTTCTGCGGCAACAAAAGTGCTTCGCTGCGGCCTTGGAGCCCCAGGCTCACGGTCGCGGTTTGGAGCTGAAGGTGATCCAGATCAAGGGTCAATCCTCGAAAGAACTGAGGTCGGCCTTGCCGGCGCCCGGTCCGCCCTACCCGTTGCAGAAACGAACTCGGGCTGGACAGGCTGTCCATTTGGATGACTTGATTGAGTTCGCCGATGTCGATTCCCAACTCCAGGGTCGAGGTACTGAGGATCGCGTGCAGGGAGTCGGCGGAGGAAAGTTGAATCAGGCTCTCTGCTTCCTCGCGAAAGAATCGACTGACCGCGGAGTGGTGAGTGCGTATCTCGACCCTTTGACCTAGCGGCAAACCGTCGTTCGCATGCTTGAACGCCCTGGCAAAGCTCTCAGCCTTGCGTCGAGAGCCCACGAAGACCAGGGACTTGGTCCCGATTCCACTCACCTTCCCGGCAACCAGGTTGAATAGCTCGTTGAACTGTCGCCAAGCGGGCTGCTGATCCGGGGCCACCGTCTCGGTGTCGGGGGCTGCTTCGAAGAAGTGGATCTTGAAGTCCTTCTTCTTGGCGGTTTGAGCGCCGGCGTGTATGCGTTGCCCGAGCGGCTGCTGCGATCCGGCCAGCCAGCGCAACATGGTTTCTGGGTTGCCGAGGGTGGCTGAGAGCGCGATCCGCTGGACCGGCTTGTCCGTCGCCGCGGAGAGCCGTTCTAGCAGGCTGAGCAAGTGTCCTCCCCGCTCGCCATCGGCGAAATTGTGAGCCTCGTCGATGATCACCGTACCCAGGCCCGAGAACACCTCTGACCAGTCCGCTTTGCGCAGGAGAATCGCTTCCATGGACTCTGGGGTGGTCAGGAGGAGGTCGGGAGGATCCTGGAATGCTTCCTTCTTGTCTTTTTGCCCTACGTCACCATGCCACTTGAAAGCACGCAGGCCACAGAGCTTCGCGTAGTCTTCGCCGCGGGTTTCGAGATTGTTCAGAAGCGCCCGCAATGGGGCGAGGTAGAGCACCCGCACAGACCTGCCCGCTTCGTTCGCGGCCGCCTTCGTCAGGGTTGGGAACAGCACGGCCTCGGTCTTCCCGCCGGCGGTGGGAGCTTCGATGACGCAGTCCCGTCCCTCCAGGATGGAAGGGATTGCTGAGAGTTGGATGGGAGAAAGTCCCGGCCAACCTGACTCGTGACGAACCCATTTCTGGATTCCCGGGTGGAGTAGGGCCAAGACCTCTTCTGTGGTGGGCGAGCGCACCGGTGGTCAGGGCTCCAGTACGCCCAGCACGGACTCCGCCAAGGATGTCGGGTCGGTGGCCCCCTTCAGGTACTCCTCCGCCGGCACTTCGGGCCGCTCCTGGCAGAGGTCCAGCAAGTTGATGACCTCTCGCAGGAAGGGGCGGGGCAGGCGTTCCGTGAGACCTTCACCGAAGACGGTCCACTCATCCACCATGCGCTCGAGAACCGAACGCGGGATCCTGTCGGAAGCCGGCCAGCCGTAGGCTTGGCCGTGGATCTGCCGGGCGCGCAAAGCAACCTGTAGCAAGCGGGTGGCGTCCAGAGGTTCGAGATTGATCACCGGCTGGCGGATGCTGACCGCGGCCTGGCCGGATTGAGGGGCCGAGACGCGGTGAGCGAGGGCCTTATAACTGGCGAGCCCGTAGCGCTCGTCTTCAAAGAGCTGGTCCGTCCCGGTAGCCAGCAGCAGGCATCCTGGAAGGCCATTCTCACCACATTCGTCGATCAGCAGCCGCAAGGTCTCGTAGGCGCGCTCCCGCTGTCGCGCCTGAGGGAACCTGCGGACCAACTCCAGCTCATCGATCAGGAGGAGAAGGCCCCGGTAGCCGCCGGCATCGATAATGCGGAGAAGGGCGCGCATTCTGGGAAAGGCTTCCTCGGGCGACAGGTGCCCCCGGACTCCGATGGTTCGCAAGGTGCTGGCCGGGAGGGTCTTGCTGCCTCGTATCCAGGAAAGGGCGATGGAAGCGGTTTCCTGATCACCTTCCAGGCGGGCACGATAGAAAGCGCGCAGGGCCGGGGCCAATCCTGGGTCGACGTCCGCGAGACCGGCCAACTCCTCGTCGATCCTCGCTTCGATCTTGGGCAGAAGCTCTGCGTCCCGATGAGGTCCGAAAGCTTCGCCCTCATCTCCGCTGGTGGCTTCCCGATGGACCGACAGCAGCCAGGCCTCCAAGAGATCGGCCAGAGCGCTGGCGTTTCGCTTTTCTGGAGTTCGCAACCCGTCCACCAAGCCGGAGAAGAGCACCGGCAAGTCCGAAAGCGGCTGATCAGGGCCGATTCGCACCGTGGACACGGCGAACGATCCTTCGAAAGCCTGCTCCCGCAACCAGGAGCACAAGAAGGTCTTCCCGGCTCCGTAAGCGCCGCGGAGAAACTTGAAGGCGGACTTGGTTCCCGCGGCATGGTGCAGGAGCTCCACAAGGTGCCGCCTCGCGTCCTCCTGGCCGACGGCGAGCAATTCGAGATGACGGTCTGGCACCACGCCTTGACGCAGGGCGTCGATCAGGTCTCGTGCCGTTCGTTGGTCCAGGTTGCCCTTGCCCTTGCCCTTGTCTTCGTCCCGGACCCACTCGTAGATGTTCAGTCGGCCAGTGCTTCGCATCCGAACGGGACTGGGCCCTTCACGCACCAGTTTGGCCAGGAGGTCTCGCATGTGGGCCTTGATCAAGAACCAGCCGAGAGCATGGCGACGGGCGGCCCGCCGGATCTCCCTCTCGGTCAGCGAACGAGCTTCCCGAAGTAGCGCCAGCACGATCTGCTCGTCGGGATCGAGGTCGGGGTAGCGGTCTTCGATCTGTGCCAGTCCGGCCGGAGGGGGCGCGGGTTCGTCGGGGAGTGGTGTGGTGATCTCCTTTTCCACCCCCGCCTCCTCCTCTGCCACCTGGTCTTCAAGAAGCGCGCTCGCCGTGCTCGCCTCTTCCGCCTCCTCCGTGGTCGCGTCCGGGCTATGCGCCCAATCGATGAGGCGATCGATGATCTCCGCCTTCACCCCCGATTTCGGGATCCCCAACTTTCGACACAACCCGACCAAGTCTGAACGGCGGAGTCCGTCGAGAAGGGTGGCTTCCGACCAGCGGCTGCTTACCAAGCGGTCGATCCGCTCCTCCTTCGACCCAGAGCGGCGGAGGTCACGGGCCGACAGCAGGTCAGAGAGCAAGTCCACGGTGATCTGCTCGAGGAGCGCTCGGAACTGTAGATCGGACAACTGCCGTGGCTCAGCTTCCACCTCACCTGCTGCGGTTTCGTCTTCCGGCGTCTCCTCGCCCAGATCCTGCTTGGAGTCGAAATAGTCGATCAGGCTGGAGATGAGCTCACTCTTGGAAGCGCTGACCGACACGGAACACTCGCGGCATATGTCCTTGATCTCGTGGATGGTCAAGGAGTGCAGTACTTCGGCAGGAGGGACCAGTCCCCGGACCAACCTGTCGATCCTCTCATCCTTGGAGCCCGACAGCGGCAGCGCCACGTTGTCGAGGGCGGCGTGCAACTGTTTGCCGGTCAATCGGTTCAAGAGCTTGCTGTAGGCATCATCGTTCAGGTCGATGTCCCAGGCGCGCCGGAGTTGCATGACCACTTCGTCGGGGAGGATGTAGGCGCTTTCATGGACTAAGACCAAGCCGGTGGCCAGAAGATGGTTACGAGCTTCCGTGTAGGCAGTCTCGGAGTCCCACAGGGGGCGCACCAGGGGATGATGCTCCAGCAGTAGATGCTCGCGGGTCCAGATGCCGATCTCTTTTCGTAACGCTGCAAGGAGTAGCGCCTCGCTACGATCGACGTGCCCGTCGTCCTCCCACGCCGCATAGAGCATGCGCAGATAGAGATCGTAGTCTTTATTTTTGGCCAACCCATCACCGTCCGCGGCCCGCTGAGTCAGCCGATCCGTCAGCTCTCGAACTTCCCCGCGGATCTCCGATGGTGGTAAGCGGTGATCCGGGGCAGCCATGAGAAGCTTCAGAAAGCCGTAGGTGGGTGGCCGGGCGGGTGCCAGAACCTTGGCAACGTAGCTCAGAGAGGAAAGAGCCAGTGCGATTTCGTTGACCAGAACTTCTCGGGGAAGGCGGAGGTTTGCGACTTCGTCCACCTTGTCCCTGGCGAGACGGTCGAGGTCATCATCCGAATAATGAGAGAGTGCCTCGGTTACGCGCATCTGATCACTCCTAGCCTTCGCCAGCGTGTAAAACAGAATTTTGGGGCAACGGCCGAACCATAGCAGATGGTTTCTGGCGCCGCCTTTGCTACTCTTTTCTTGAGCATTGCACCCCCTTTTCCCTACCCACGAGGAGATACCCCGAGATGAGCACCTACAAGATGGTCACCGTCGTCGGCACGTCCAGCGAGTCCAACGAGGCGGCGGTGCGCAACGCCATCGCCGACGCCGCCAGCAGCCTGCGCAACCTGGACTGGTTCGAGGTCAAGGAGATGCGCGGCCGGTTGAGCGACGACGGCGGCATCGAGGAGTGGCAGGTGAAGGTGGAGGTCGGTTTCCGCCTCGACCGCGAGCAGGGAGCAGGCTCCTGAGCCAGGAAGCCAAGGAGGACCCGCGCCACAGCGCCTCGCTGGGCGGTGGCGAGGCCGCCGCTGGGGACGAGGACTACCAGCCCGGCCCTGACCCGATGGACGAGTTTCGGCGGGTCTTCGCCGAGGCCGAGGCAGCGGCCGGCAAGGCCGCCGAGACACCCGACGCGCCGCCCGAAGACCCCACCGCCTGCTTCCTTTCCACCGCCGACGCCCAGGGCCGGCCTTCGGCCCGGGTGGTGCTGCTGAAAGGGCTCGACGGCGACGGCTTCGTCTTCTACACCAACTACGAGTCGCGCAAGGGGCGGCAATTGGCGGAAAACCGCTGGGCGGCGCTCACCTTCTACTGGCCGCGGATCGGATGGCAGGTGCGCGCCGAGGGCAAGGTGGAGAAGGTCTCCGCCGAGGAGTCCGACGCCTACTTCGCCAGCCGCCCCCGGGGCAGCCGCATCGGCGCCTGGGCGTCGCTCCAGAGCCAGCCGCTGGACAGCCGGGAACAATTGTTGGAGCGGGTGGCGGAGGTGGAGGAGCGCTTCGCCGGCCAGCCGGTGCCCCGGCCGGAGCGCTGGGGTGGCTACCTCCTGGTGCCGGAACGGGTGGAGCACTGGCGGGATCGCCCCTACCGGCTCCACGACCGCTGGGTCTACACCCGCGCCGCGGACGGCTGGGAGATCGAGCGCCAGTACCCGTGAGCCGGGCCCCGCTCCGCCGGGAGTTCAATAGCTGTAGTACATTCTCCACAAACGGGGCGCACGGTGCCGGATTATGGGCATATCCCTTCTCCCAGTGGGCGCTTGCGCTGTCGCGGGGGATCGGGCAAAGTGGAGCGGGGGCGGCCCGATTCGCGGGTGTTTGAGAAATCGCTCCTCTCTTCGCCACGGACCTGGTCGCCCCCACTCAGAGTGTCAGGCGATCTTCTCCCCACAGCGTTACAGACTTTCTCCGATCATTCTCCGCCGGCGTGAAACCTGCGCCGCGAACCGGTCGTAGGGTCGGGCACAACGAACTGAAGGAGAAACCCGTCATGACGAATCCCCGCCTTTCCCCCCGCGCCCGCTCCCCCCAGGCCCTCGCCGTACCGAGCCGCGGCCGGTCCCCGCTCCTCGCCGGAGCCTTGCTGGCCGTCCTCGCCGTAGCCCTCCTCTGGGTGGCCCCGGCCAGCGCCGAGACCACCCGCGCCCTGAACCAGAACTTCACCCCCGACGCCAACGGCGTGGTGCGCATCGCCAACCTGGCCGGCAAGGTGACCCTCGCCGCCGGCGCCGGCGACGCGGTGGTGGTCAAGGCCACCCTCCACGCCGAGGACGAAGACCTCCTGGACGAGATGAAGTGGGTCCGGGACCGGGACAAGGGCGGCTGGGCCCTCTACTACCCGGTGGACAGCGTCCGCTACCCGGTGGAGGCCCAGCGCTCCACCGGCATCTTCGGCTGGCTGGCCGCCAACGTCAGCAACACCAACACGAAGTACCTGGGCGAGCGCGTCCAGGTGTCCTCCGGCAAGGGGCGCATCCTCTACGCCGATCTGGAGATCCTCTACCCCGCCGGCATCCCGCTGGAGGTGCGCCAGGTGGTGGGGGACGTCGAGGGCGGTGACCTCTACGGTGAGCTGAGGGTGGAT
>Ga0209954_1000016_pt1 | contig 26507 bp, 4 predicted proteins | sample SalPon2A_A_D2_MG_FD_185715 | JGI IMG/M metagenome (GOLD analysis project Ga0209954, IMG submission 185715) | Soil microbial communities from South San Francisco under conditions of wetland restoration - Salt Pond MetaG R2A_A_D2_MG (SPAdes)... | ecosystem: Environmental > Terrestrial > Soil >...
CCGAAAACCGGCCTTAGAATCTGGAATGACGATGCCGAGAAAGAAGCAGCAGCCCACCGAGTTTGGAGACCGCCTCGCAGCCATTCGCAAGGCCCGGGGATTGACCCAGGTGCAGCTCGCCGAGGCCGCCGGCACCACCCAACGGGCAATCTCCTACTACGAGACGGATGCCGGCTTTCCCCCTATGCCGGTCGTCGTCGCCCTGGCCGATGTCCTCCAGGTTTCCACCGACGAGCTCATCGGCATCGAGGAGCCCAAGGGCGACCTTCTCCAGGACGACCCCGAAGCCCGCCGGCTGTGGAAGAAGTTTCAGCAGGTCAGAGAGCTCCCCGAGAAGGACCAGCGGGCCGTCATCCGGCTGGTCAATTCCCTCGCCTCCGCCAGCCGCACCGGCCAGGCCACCTCCCCAGCCGGCAAGTAGCCGTAGCCCACGACCTCTCTCCAGTCAGCCGAATGGCATCTCAGCCCGACGAAAATCTCTTCCTCCAGGTGAGCTTGGCTGAGGTAGGTGATCTCGCCTTCGACACGTTTGATGAGTTCAAGACCTGGTACAGCCAGGAGAAGAATTTCTTCACCTCCTTGCTGTCCTCGAAACTGCAGAATGCCAATTACGCACGTCAGCGCCTCCAGCCAAAATGGCAGCAAGTCGATCAGCAGATTCAGCGTGTCCAGCAGGCCATTCAGCAGGACCAGAATCTGTCCAATGTGGTGGGCCAGCTCCGCCAGGCGATTATCCAGTTCTATCAAGGTGGTCCAGAGCCTCTGTTCCTCTCCGACAGCCCCCAGGCCATTTTCCTCAAAGAGCTGCACGCCAGGAGCCCGGATGACGCTGCCGCTGCCCTCAGCCTGATGCTCCGGCAAAACCTCGATCCGCAGCAGCCCTCTACCTACCGTGGTGCTGTGGCTGTAGCGCTGTTCGAAAAGGGCGTCACTGAGGATGCAGAGAGCCAACGAATGGCAGTCGAGGAAGTCTACCGCGACGGCAAGAAACAAGTCGCTGTTCTCAAAGGCCACCACACCCGACTGCAAAAAAGCACCGAGGAATTTGAAAACGCTAACCAAGAGCTACTTGTCGAGGTCACCCAGCAGCACGAGGAGCTGAAATCAGAGCACCAAGAATCCCTTGCGAAGAGCCTCGCGGAAGCGGAAGAGGCCCTGACCGCCCATGAGCAGACCTATAGCGAGAAGCTGGCACTCCATTCGGCGGTCCAATACTGGAAACGGCAGGAAAAACGACGCTCCAAGCAGGCAAGAAACGCGGGCATCGGCTTTGCGCTGAGCCTCATCGCCGCGGCAGGACTCCTCTTCTACTTCTCCGTCCGACTCTTCGACGGTGAGATCACAGCTCAGAAAATCGGCGCCATCCTCCTGACCATCTCCCCGCTGTTCTGGGGCCTCAGAGTCTTGGCGCGGCTGCTGCTCAGCTATGTCCACCTGGGGACGGATGCCGCCGAGCGACAGATCCTCATTGAGACCTACCTCGCACTCCACAAGGAAGACAAGGTAGATGACGAGGATCGCGAGTTCCTTCTGGCAGCCATCTTCCGGCCGGCTTCTACAGGGATCGTTCGGGACGACGCGGCTCCAGCATGGAGCGACGTGTTGAAGTTTGGAGGTAAGTAAGCTTCCTCAAAATCCTGCGCCCCACTTCGGCGCAATGATTCAGCTACTTCACGCTACTACCAATTCTTCAAGGATACTCTTGACTCGACTCCCTAATTCGCTCTGAGACTTAACTTCTTCAGTCTCCAGTATGAGGACTTTTCCGGTACTCATTTCGATGAAGTAAAACTCAAAGGTGCTAGGCGGCCAGTGACAGATAGTTCCCCCGACACCGTGACCCTCAAGATCGACAGCGGTCGCAGTTGTGGAGCCACCACCTTCATTCATGGATACCTCGAAGCCACGCGCCTCGACATCATCTTCCTCTGCCTGAAGCCATTGAAGGAGTAAGTTCTGGTTCTCGGACATTATCGCTCCACTACTTCGATGTTGCTAACGGCTGGCATTTCGTAATCTGACTTCGAGCTGCTCGGTTTCTTGGCGTCGAAGCTGTTTGGTCCAGGGACTCTACCGGTGCCCTGCGAATGAGGCAGTACCCGATCAGCCGAAACGTCAAACTCTACGTAGACATCCCCGGCAGGGGCATTGCGATAGGTATTCGGATCAGCAGGATCCAAAACTCTGGTCTGGCCACCTCCGCCTTCCTGGAGCCGTCCAGTTTCCCTCATCTTTGCCAGCTCCTCTCGGCTCATCCATCTGCCTACTCGCTTAGTTGGCACTCCCCTCATAGATCGCACAAAACCACGAGCCCTGTGCCAAAGCCGTGCTGCCGGCGGCACCACTTCCAGTAAACGGCCGATCTTCTGCCCCGCTGTCAGGTCTTCTCCGGTGACCCGATCCTGGCCCGTGGACAGTTCCTCAGCGGGACCAATGAACGCCATGTCAGTCACGCCGACCCCGACTGCTCGGCCAAGAGTCGAAGCGTCCGGCCGTTCTTCCAGCTCGACCATCTGCGCGTATCGCCCCTCTACTTGGGCCGCCACCAGCCCACCGTAGGCTGTCCATCCCACCGGGCCGCCGAAGGCCGCGAGGCCCCCCAGCTCGACCATTATCACCGCTTCAGGATCGAGATTACCCCGACCATGGCGATACGGATCTACCCCAGCATCCTCCAATCTCTGGTGCTCATTACCGATCTGCCATCCGACCTCCAGCCCCATCGGGTCCGAGAAGTTCACCGGACTGTTCAAGCTGTACTGGTAGGGGTTCGGCCCATCGACATACCCCAGCGGGTCGGGTTGTAGGAATCGTCCGAGTTGAGGGTCGTAATGTCGGTTGCGGACGTACACCAGGCCCGTTTCGGTGTCCTTGGGCAACCCGTGGAAGCCGAACGCGTTATCGACCGTGGAGGTCGCGGTCAAGCGGTCGTCGGGCTGGAGGAAGAAGTCGGCGTCGGGCTGGCCCGACTCGATTGTCAGGGACTGCTGGAAGGCGCCCGTCAGGGGCTTGGCCACCAGGTCGGTGAGGGCGGTGGTCACGTCCAGCGAATAGCTGCCGGCGGCGAGGGTCTCCTGGCTGCGCAGTGTCAGGCGGTCGGCCGAGAGGGCCCAGGTCAAGGGCGTACCGACGTCGATGGCGGACGTGGCGGTGGCCAGGTCGGGCTCTTCGGTGAAGGTCAGCTCCAGGGCGCCGCCGCGGAGGTTCACGGCGAAGATCTCCGGGGCCGCGGTGTCGTGGACGACCGTGTCCACCGACGGCCACGAGAAGTCGTGGCTGAAGTCTGCGGTGGGCTGGTTGAGGAAGAGATCCACCAGGGCCGCGCCCGGCACGGTCAGGCGCAGAGGCGTGCCAGCGGCAGGCGGCACAGACAGGTCCAGGATCAACCGGCGGCGACCGAGGTCGCGGTAGGACTGGGCGTCGGTGGAGGTGGCGCTCATCGTCAAGACCCCGGAGGTGCCCTCGCCAGCGATCACCTGGGAAACCGCCACCGTGCCGCTACCGGCACTGGTGAGGCTCCCGAGTTGCAGGCTCACCGGCAAGGGCGGATCTTCCGAGAGATCTTCCAAGACTACTTCACCGCTGGCCAGAGCGTCGGCGAAGCGCTCCCGGGAGACTTCTTCGGTGAGCTCGATCCAGATCTGGGGGCCCACGGTCCGCACCTGGTGGATCACCGGCGGGGTGACGTCTACCCGGATCTGGCGGTCTCCGAAGGAGGTGTAGCTGTAGCGCTCCAGGACAGAGCCGTCGGGCCTCGCCGTCAGGGTGAGGTTGCCGCTGGAATCGTAGAGGGGGACGACCTGGGAGTCGAGGGTACCGTCTCCATCCAGGTCGCGGTGCTGCTCGACGATCTCGTCCAGGCCTCGGCCGTAGATCTGCCGGCCGGTGAGCTGGCCACCCTCGTAGGTCTCCGCCGGCTGCCAGCCGCTCCAGACGGTGGTTTCCGTCACCCCGCCTACCACCTTCTCGACCCGGCGGCCGAAGGCGTCGTAGGAGTAGCTCGCCACCTCTACCCCGCCGTCCATGACCCGCGTCAGCCGGTTCTGGAAGTCGTACTCGAAGCTCCGGTCACCGTGGGCCACCAGGTTGCCGTTGGCGTCGTAGGACAGCGCTTCGCCGTCCACCGAGGCCGGGCGGTTGCGGCCCGAGGGCTCGGTCGGAGTCTCGATCTCCAGACGGCCACCGGGCGTGGCGTAGGTGCGGCTGAGCAGGTTGCGGGCCGTGTCGTAGGTCTGGGTCTGGGCCGACAGGGCGGAGGAGATCTGGGCGGGATCGGCGGTGGAGTTGTTGCCGTACTGGGCGGCTGCGTCCTGCACCGCCGCCGTCGCCGTGAGCTGGGCCGCGCCGTCGTAGGCGAAGACCTGCCCCATGCCGTTCATGCCCTCCCGGGCGGTGATCAGGTTGCGCGGGCTCCAGGACAGGCGCTCGTGATGGGCCACGCTGCCGTCGGCCGCCGTGAAGACCTCTTCCACCAGGCGCCCCGCCGCGTCCCGGGTGCGGGTCGAGGTCAGGCCCTGGACCTGCTTGCCCGCCAAGCGATCCCGGCCCTGGTAGACGTAGGAAGCCAAGGTCTCCCAGGTGCCCGGGGAGGTCGCGTCGTAGACGACACCACCGTAGCTGGCCTGGGACGTCGAGAACACCGAGCTGGGGTCGATCTGGACTCCGGCCAAGCGGTTCAGCGGATCGTAGGAACGGCCCACCCGGAAAGCCGATGGCAGCGTCTCTTCCACCACGTTTCCGGAGTCGTCCTGGAGGTAGGAAACGACCTTGCCGTCGGTGGCCTCGGAGATGAGCCGCGAGAGGGAATCGTAGGTGCGCTGGCTGACCAAGCCATCCCGGGTCGCCTGGGTCAGGCGGCCCATGGCGTCGTAGCTGAAGCTCTCGCTGGTCGGGCCCACGACGCCCGCTCCCGGCGTCTCCACGGCGCGGCCGGTCAGCCGGCCCAGGTCGTCGTAGGTCTGGCTGACCTCGGTGCCGTTGGGGTCCACCCAGCCGATGCGCCGGCCCGCGGCGTCGTAGGTGCTGGTGCGCTGGGTGGCGTCCGGGTAGGTCACGGCGGTCTGCCGCCCCAGCGGGTCGTAGAGATAGCTGGTGGCGTTCCCCAGGGCGTCGGTGTAGCCGGTCAGGCGGGAGGCCGGGTCGTAGTCGTAGGTCACCGCGATCCCCGTCGGCTTGACCTCCTCCAGCAACCGCCCCAGGCTGTCGAACTGGCGCGAGGTCAGGTGCCCCTCGGCATCCATGGTCACCACGGGGTTGCCCTGGGCGTCGTAGAAGGCTCGGGTCTCGTTGCCGAGGGCGTCGGCGGTGACGGTGGGGCGGCCGACGGCGTCGTAGACGTGGGCCGTGGGGATGACCGCGGTACCACCGTCGGGCAGCGTCTCGTGCCGCTCGGTGACCACGGTGTTGCCCGCCGCGTCGAGCAGCCACTGGGTGCGGTTGCCCACCGGATCGGTGCTCTCCTTCGTCCGGCCGGCGCCGTCGTAGCTCCAGGAGGTGGACCGCCCCATCGGATCGACGATGCTGGTCAGGTCGCCAGCGCCGTTGTAGAAATACGAGGTCGTGAGCTCCCGGGCCGAAGCCACGTCCTGCCCCTGCCACAGGAACCCGGTGAGGGACGCCATGCGGCCCAGCGGGTCGCGCTCCGACTTGCTGCGCGAAGTCACCGCGCCCCCAGCGTCCTCCTTCTGGACCTCGATGGCGGCGTAGAGGACATCGGGGTCGCTCTGGGAGTCGAGGTAGGTGGTGCGGGTGCGGTTGCCCAGGGGGTCGAAGGAGTTGGACAGGCGGCCGTAGCCGTCGTAGCTCCGGGTCCAGGAGTTCGACAGCGGGTCCAGGCGCTGGATGAGCTGCCCTTCGGCACCGTAGAGGAAGGTCTCGTTGGCCTGGGACGGGAGCCCCACCGCCCGGCGCACCGACACCGGCAGGCCGCGACCGTCGTAGTCGGTTTCGGTGACGGTGCCGACGGCGTCGATCTCCCGGATCAGGTTGCGATCCTCGTCGTAGTCGAAGGTCCGACGGACGATCTGACTGGCGGGCTGCGTCGTGTGCTCCACCGAGAGCAGCTCGTCGAGCATGCCGTAGGTCGAGTGGGTGGAGGCCTGGTCGCCGTCCTGACCCACCGGTTGGCGCTCCTCCACCACGTTGCCGTTGGCGTCGTGGACGTAGGTGGTGCGCAGGTTGAGAGCCGGGGCGCCGTCCGAAGACGGCGACGCCGCGGCCACCGTCTCCACCAGCCAACCCAACTCGTTGTAAGTGTTCTCGTGGCGGGTGCCGCGGGGGTCAATGACCGCCGTCGGACGCCCCAGCTCGTCCACCTCGTGGCGAGTGGTCAGCGCCAGGCCCAGGGGGTCGGTCACCACCGTGCGCAGGTAGCCCGCCGCCGCGCCGCTGTCGAAGTAGGTGTAGTCGGTCCGCCGCCCGTCCGGGTCAACGGTGGAGACCGGCTGGCCGTAGTCGTTGTAGGACACCGAGCTGGTGCTGGCGTAGGCAGTGCCGACACCGCGTCGGACCTCGGTGGGCAGGCCACCGGCGGTGAAGTCCACCTCGGTCACCGCACCCCAGGGATCGGTGGCCCGGCGCACCCGGTTGGTGCGTTCGTCGTACAGGTAACTGGTCACCAGGCTGTCCGGCGAGCCGTTGGCACCCCGGGAATCAGCGGTGACGGTCTGGCTCAAAAGGTTGCCGCGGCTGCGGCGGTCGCCCTCGGTGTCGTAGACCAGCTCGGTCAGTCGCCCCAGTGGTTCGGTGCGGCTGGCCAGCAGGCCCTCCTCGTCGTAGGTCATGGTGGTCACGGCGGCGGCGGGGTCGGTGTAGCGGATCACCCGGCCGTCTTCATCCAGCAGACTGGTGTGGATGTAGCCACGGCGGTCGGTGACGACGGTCTCCCGAGTTCCGAAGTCGTAGGTCAGCGACAGCGGATCCCCGCCCCAGGTCTGGCCGGTGACCTCGTCCGCCACGCCGTCGGCGTCGGCGTCGCTGAAGGTCAGCTCCAGCCAGATCTGCTGCTTCGCGTCGGTGACGCTCACCAGGTTGTCCCGCTGGTTGAGGCGTTGGGTCAGGGATCCGTTCGCCGCCTCGTAGTCGTAGCTGGTGACCAAACCCTGGGGGAAGGTCACCGGGCCGGTGGTGATGGCAGGCGAAGTGACGGTGGCCAGCCGCCCGTCGGTGTCGTAGCCGTAGGTCACCTGGCGGCCGGTGAAGTCGGTCACCGAGCCCAGGCGACCGGCGGTGTCGTAGGCCAGGGCGTAGGAGCGGCCCAGGCTGTCCGTCACCTGCGTCAGGCGGGAGGCGGCGTCGTAGAGGAAACGCAGCTCGTTGCCGGTCTCTGCCGAGTCCCGCGCCGCGTCGGCCAGCGTCACCAGGCGGCCGTGGACGTCGAACGTGGCCTTGGAACCGTTGCGCCGGATCAGCAGCCAGCCACCCCCCGTGCGGCTCAGGTCCACGAAGTGGCCCTCGGGGGCGTCGTAGGCGCCGTCGTCGCGCAGGGTGAAGGTGTCCCTCCGGCCACGCCCGTCGTAGACCTCGACGTCGCCGTCGGGCAGTTCCCGTAGGCGCTGGTTGTAGGCGTGGTCCCAACCCGGGCCCAACGGCCCCGCGCCCACCGTCTGGCTGCGGTAGTGGCGGCGCAGGGCGAAGACCAGTCCCCGGCCCGGCACCCGCAGGTCGGTCGACGACGTGGTCATCTCGCCGGAATGGAGCAGCGTCCCCGGCACCGCCTCACCATCCGCCACGGCGGGGTTGAGGAGCGGCTCCTGGCGGGCCGACGGAGACGTCTCCCAGCGCACGCTGGCCACTTCGACCTCGGCGGCGTCGAGGCGGGCGGCGTCGTAGATGTTGGCCAGCTCGGTCCTCAGGGCATCCGGGAAGCGCACCGCCAATCGGTCGCCGGACAGGATCTCCCGGGCCGCCGGGTCGATGCCGAGGGCGGAGCCGTCGCAGCGTCTGCACCCCTCCTCTTCCAACGCCGAGCGCTGGTAGTCCCCGGTCGCCCGCAATTCCGCCACCGCCACCAGCTCGTCCGAGAGGAAGAGCTGATAGCCGTCCTGCCACGGCTCCGTGGCCAGGCGGTGGAGGACCACGCCGTCCAGGCCGTCGAGGGCCGGGGCCGGCAGGTCGGTGTCCACCCCGGCGGGGCTGATCGGTCCGCCTCCGGCACCCAGGCTCACCACGTCGAGGGACACGGTGTCGCCGGACACGCCGGGCAGGGAGGCCAGCAGCCTGAAATCGGCTCGACGTTCCCAGGCTCCGGTGGGGGACGGGTCCGCCACGGTGGGAACCCCCAGCGGGGCCAGCGCGGACACCGGGCGGTAGCGGGCCAAGGCGGCCGAGTCGCCCGACTCCACGCTGCCGTCCACCACCACCGAGAGCTTCGGCTCCCCCACCGCCAGGCTGGTGACACCGCGCTCCAGACCGCCGGCGTAGGCCAGGCCCAGCTCCGGGAAGAGGAAGGTCTTGGAGTTGGTGATGCCGTCCAGGGCGATGATCTCCATCACCCGGTCGTCCACCAGGTCCTGGTTGCCGTCCCGGGGAGCCACCCCGGGCAGGGTGTGGAAATCGACGACGTAGATGCCGCCACCGGCGGCGGAGACGAAGATCCGCCGCCCGTCCCGGTCCACCGACACCCGCTCGGCCTGGCCGGGCACCGGCACCAGGCCCACCAGGGTGAGGCTGTCGCGGTCCGTGGCGTCGTAGACCAGGACGCCCTTCTGGCGGTGGGCCACCACCACGTAGTCGTGGAGCTCATCGGCGGTGTAGGCGCCGTCGCCGTCGAGGTCGATGGGATAGTCCTCGGCGATATCCAGGCCGAAGACACCGGCGTAGCCGTCGATGCGGGCGCAGGCGTCGTTGTAGAAGGAGACCGAGCCGACGTCGTTGGGGTCGCTCTCGAAGAGCGCCAGGCCCCGGAAGGTCACCAGGCCGACCACGGTGAGCGGGTGGGCGGGGTCGCCGTAGAGGGTGCCGAGGTCCACCAGGGCGGAGCCGATGTCGGAGATGTCCTCGTTGCACAGGCTCAGGTCGGGGTCCCCGAAGCCGGAGTAGGTGCCGATGACGTCGGACACCACGGCCGGGGCGTTCCAGTCCTCCGGCGCCTCGCCGTAGAAGGCGTCCACGTCCACCACCTGGATGCCGACGCCGAGGGTGGCGACGTAGGCCAGGGTCTGGCGGTTCTTGAGCACCTGAAGCCGGTCGCCGGTGCGGACCTGGAGTTGGACGGACCAGGCTCCGGCGCCGTCGGCGTCAACCCGCTGCCAGCGCCCGGCGCTGAGGTTGCGCACGGTCACCGGGTGGCCCGGCGTGCCGTCGCTCCCGGAGAGGGTCACCAGCCCGTCACCACCCGCCGGTCCGGCCACCGGGTCCATGCTCACCCCGGCCGGAAGCGGGTCACTGCCGACGCGCCAACGCACCTCGTCGTCCTCGGAGAGGACGCTGACGTGGCGGGGGCGGCCCGCCGGCAGGCTGCTGCTGCCCTCGGGCCAGTCGCTGACGATGGTCGAGCCCCGGAAGGCGCCGTAGCGCACCGCCGGGTCGGCCGGCGCCGCGGCCACCGCGTCTGGGTCAAAGGCCAGGGGGTCGAAGATCTTGAGCTGGCCGAATGTCTTGATGCCGCCGCCGGCGACCAGCACCCGGCCGTGGGGGTCCACCGCCAGGGCGGTCACCGGGTCGGCCAGGGGGAACTGGAAGCGGACGTCGCCTGCCACCAGGTTTTCGAGGTTGGACGGGTCGGAGCCATCCAGGACCAAGAAGCCGTCGGTGTCAGCGGCGACGAACAACCAGCTTCCCAGGCGCTCGACGTCCCGCACCGCGTCGAGGGCGAAGGTGTCCAGTTGCCTGGAGCCGGCGACCTGGAACGGCACCTCCACCGTCTCGCCCCACTGGTTGCCGGAGCCGTCGGCCAGCTCGGGCAGCAGCTTCAGGGTGTAGGTCTCGCCGGCCAGCCAAGCAGGATCCGGGGAGATGACGAGGGACCGGGAGCCCGCCGGAGCCAGCTCCGGGGCCACGTCCCGCCCCGCGGAGTCGGTCACCTCGACACCCACCACCGGTGAGGCCAACCCCTTGCTGAAGGAGAGGACTAGGTCGTCGGTGGGTGCGATGGTGGCGGAAAGGATCAGCAGGTAGCGGTTTCCCGGCGTCACCGGCGTGGACAACTGGAAGTCGCCTCCGGCCAGGGCCGGCACGCCGGTGTCGACGTCGTCGTCGAGGCCCACCAACACGACCTCCGCACCCCCGTGGACAGCCCCAGCGTCGCCCTCCAGGTTGAGGGTCGAGGTCCCCCCGGAAACGATGTCCCAGGTCGCGGTGACGCCGGCGTCCAGCTCACGGCTGTAGGACTGGCTGGCGGTGAGCTGGAAGACGCGCAGAGGCGAGCCCGCCAGCACTATGGGCGGCTGGCCATCGTCGTACATGGTCTCCGGCAGGATGGGCAGGCTGCCCGGCGACGGCGCCGCGAAGGTGCCTTCGAAGAACCGCAGGTTGGTGGTGAGGTCCCGCGCCTCCAGGGTGTAGGTCTGCCCCTGCCGGGTGGGCATCAGGATGGCGTCGTGGTCGAGCAGGTTGGAGATGTGGTCGTTGACCACCGCCACCAAGCCATCGACGGCGAGGTTCTGGAAGTAGGCGTGGGTGGAGGCCTGGATCGGCAGGCCGACGAAGTCGAGGGCGGAGCTGGTGTGCATCACCATGTAGCGCCCCGGATTGGCGGCCCCGGGGACCATGTCGTAGCGGGTCTGCGACCCCTCGGTGACCTGGGCCACGGCGCCGTCGGCAATGACTCCAAAGCCATTCCCGGAACCATCCCCCGAGCCATCCCTGGAGCCCATGGACGCCGCCCCCACCATGGAAACCGCCTGCTGCTCAGCCTCGGGCGGCGGGTCTGAGGTCAAGCGGCCGTCCTGCAAGCGGAGCAGGTCGTGCAGCATCCAGTAGTCGCTGCCGAAGATGCGCCACACCCGGGCGAGCATCGCCTCCTCCCCGGTGAAGCCCGCCGGCGCCGGCACGGAGATGTCGAGGCCGCGCTGGGCGACGGCGCCGCCGAAGTCCAGGTCGAAGGCGCTGAGCACCTCGAAGTCGGCCGGGATGGGGGCCGGCGAAACGGTGGTGGCCGGATCGACGCGGACGACAGTGGCCCGGTCGAAGGTCCCCTCCTCCACCGCCACCACCACGCCGTCGACGGTGGTGAACTCCCCACCCTGGGCCCCGACGTGGCCGCCGCGGCCGTCGGCGCTCAGGAACGGGGGCAGCGTCCAGACGTGCTCGTTGGCACCCTCGACGACGACGTGGAGGAGCAACACGTCGTCCAGGGTTGCCTGGATGGTGAGGGTGAAGGAGCCGTCGGAGGCGGCGGTGACCGAAGGGGTCGAGACGAAGCTGGTGGTGTTCTCGACGAAGACCAGGCTGCCGCCGGGGACCGCGCCGGCGAGACCCTGGACGATGGCATCGCCAGCCGCGTCGGGCTCGTAGACGAAGACCTGGGTCGGGTCGACGACATCGTTGGACACCTCCTCCAGGGTGGTGAAGGTGGTGGACGAGGCGGTGTCGACGCGATGCCCCTGGAGGTCGCGCAACGCCGTGGTGACCCGTAGCTCGTAGGTGGTTTCCGGACTGAGGGTGGCCAGCGGCGTCACCCGCACCAAGGAGCCGTCGGCGGCGACGCTGATGGCCACCGGCGAGGCGCCGTTGTAGAGCTGGACGCCGGCGGCCAGGGTGGCCGGGTCCACCACCTCGGTGAAGCGGAGGGTGGGCTCGATGCCCGGCGTGACGCCGGTGGCGCCGTCGGCTGGCACCACCTCCACCAACTGCGGCCCGGTGACCTGCAGCAGCAGGTCCAGGTCGATCCGCTCGTCGATGGTGGCGAGGGTGGCGGCGCCGCTGCCGGCATCGCCGCTGGACGGGTCCTGAGCGGTGGCGGTGACGCCGCCCAGGGGCGCCGGCAGGACGTAGCTGCCGGCGGTGGCGCCGGCCTCGTTGGAGACCTGGAGCCAGCCGAGGGGCGTGCCGTCCACCGCCGCGGTGATGGGCAGGCCGGGGGCCGGGCTGCCGCCCAGATCCCGCACGTCGCCGCGCAGGTAGGCCAGGTCGGCGGTGCGCCGTGCGAACAGGTAGCCGGCGGACCGGCGCACGCCGGCCCAGGGCAGGTCCACCGGGTCGATGGCCTCGGTGGTCCACCCGGAAGCGGTGGGGACGATGCGCGCCACCGGCCGCAGCCACTGGGCCGAGGCCACCTCCACCACCTGGAACAGCAGGCCCTCCTCCCCCGCCGCCGGGGCCGCCCCCAACTCCAGGGTGAGGGCGGCGGGCACGTCCAGGTCGCGGCCGGAAAGATCCAGGTCCAGGTAGCCCAGGAAGTCGAAGCCGGCGGGCACCGCCACCGGCAGGTCGCCCTGGGCGAGGCGCGCAAGGAGGACGGCGGTGGGCTCCGGCACGGCGCCGGCGGGCAGGTCCACCCGGTCGCCCTCGGCGTCGGTCACGGTGCCGCCCAGCGGACCGAGGACGTTGCCGCGCACCGTGGCGCCGCCGTAGGCGTGGACGCTGACGTCCTCGGCCCCCATCTGCAGCGGCAGGCGGACGGCCTGGAGGGAGGGGCGCAACGGGAACCGGGAGCGGGGAGAGCCGTCGCCGGCGCGGTAGACCACCAGGTCGGTGTCGTAGGGCGCCTCCCGGCGCACGGTGCCGTCCAGCAGGGTCAGCTCTTCGTGGACGGTGACGGTGACCGCCAGGCCGCTGGCCGCGTCGGCACCCAGGGTGTAGGCCACCGTCGCCCGGCTGGCCTGGGAGGGAAGCACCTGGGCCGGGTCGAAGCTGATGGCGGCGGCCGTCACCTCGTCGCCCAGCGGCGCCGGGGCCGAGCCCAGGACTATGCCCACCGTTGGCGCCGGCGGCGCTGGCGGCCCCAGGTCGGCCTCGACGGCGGCCCAGGCCCGCTGGCCGGAGACGGCGTGGCTCACCGCGCCGTCGAACACCACCACCTCGGCCTCGACGTCCCACTGCAGGGTGGCGGGATCCAGGGAGATGAGCACCAGGGAGGTGCCGTCGGCGGCGTCCACCGGGAAGGAGTGATTGGCCGGAGCCGCCAGGGTGGCGCCGGCCAGGTCCAACCAGGCGGCGCCCCGGGGCGACCAGCCGTAGGGCAGCAGCGCCGGCAGCGCCTGCTCGCCCAGCGCCGTCACCGCCACCGGCGTGTCCGAGGCCAGGGCGTTGGCGGGGACCTCCAGCACCGGGGACAGGTCGCGCCGCGCGGGATCGCCGAAGGAGCCGCCCGCCGGCCCCACGGTGATCGGCTCCGCCGCCGGGGTCAGGCGCGGGTCGAAGACGTCACTGCCCTGGCCGCCGCTGGTGCTCACCAGGCGCAGCACCGGGGTGTAGCCCGGGCGGGAGGCCACCAGGTAATGGGTGCCCGTTGGCACCGGCACGCGGAAGCGCCCGTCGTCCGGCGTCGTCTGGCCGGGCACCGGCTCGGCAGAGAGGACGCCGTCGGTGGACTGGACCACCACCTCCGCCCCGGCCAGGGGCCGGCCGGTGGCGGCGTCCAGGACCCGGCCGGCGAGGAAGGTGGAGGCGACGTCGGCGCCGAACACCTCGCTCCACGGGAAGGCCAGGGGGTTGCCCGCCAGGTCACGGACGGCGGTGCCCACCTCCAGGCGCAGGGCCTCGGCCGGGGGCGCGGCATCGGGGGTGAAGGTGGCGGTGGTGCCGGAGGCATCCGAGGTCACCGTGCCGGGCAGGGGGCCGGTGGCGTCGGCCAGGGTGATCCCGGAGCCCAGGGTGGCGGCGTCCACCACCTCGTCGAAGCTCACGGTGAAGTCGTCGCCGGAGCGCTCGACGGAGACCACGGTGGGGCCCTGGCAGTCCTGCACCACCTCGGCGACGGTGGCCGCCGAGAGGTTGCCGTCACGGTCGCGCACCGTGATCTCCAGGTGGTTGAGGGCACCCGGGCGCAGGTCCACGGACAGGCTGAAGGTGCCGTCCGCCGCCGCCCGGGCCTCGCCCCCGGCGGCGCCGCCGGTGACCCGCACCAGCCCCTCCGCCTCCGCCGTGCCCGCCAGGTCGAGGCGGGAAGCGCAGAGATACGCCGGCACCGCAGCGGTCAGCACCGGTGCCGGCGGCGCCTCGACGTCGGCGACGGTGAAGGCGAGGGTGGCCGGTGCCGCCAGGGCGTTGCCCGCCAGGTCGGTGAGGCCCGCAGTGAGGAGCAGGCGCACGTCGGCCAGGGACGGCAGCGGTTGGTCGGGGACCACGGTCAGCGCCGCGCCGGCCAGGCTGGCGGTGGCGGCCAGGGCGGTGCCGTCGGCCAGCTCCAGGCTCCAGCCGGCGGCCGCGGCACCGCCGTCCAGGTCTTCCGAGAAAGTGGCGGTGAAGGCGGCCGACGGGGGCACCGCCAGGGCGCCGTCGGCGGGCTCCGCGGAGACCAGCTCGGGGGCCACCGTGTCGCGGTAGACCACCCGGGTGTGGGCGCCCTGATTTCCAAGGCTGTCGGTCACCCGGGCGATGAGGCGGTTCTCACCCTCCGCCAGGGCAACCCCGCTGAGACTCCACGGGATGCTGCCGCCGCCGGCGGTGCCCAGGGTGGCCTCGGCGCCGTTGACGGACACGGTCACGCCGGCCTCGTCGGCCACCGTGCCGGAGACTTCCACCGTCTCCACCGCCAGGTGGGAGCCCTCCGCCGGAGCGGTGATGCTCACCGCCGGTGCCGTCGAGTCGCGCACCACCGCCACCGTGGCGGAGGTGTTCCAACCCAACTCGTCCCAGGCGGTGGCCACCAGGTCGGTGGCACCCTCCGCCAGGGGGACATCCGCCACCCAGGAGCCGCCGGAAAGCTGCGCCGAGACGCCGTTGACTTCCACCCGGTCGAGGTGGGGGTCGGTGACGCTGACCGAGACCGCCAGGGTGGCAGCCGGGGTGACGGTGCCGGCGGCGGGGTCGGTGATGGCGACGCTGGGGGGCAGGGTGTCGAGCTCAACGGTGCGTTGCGCCTGGGCGGCGTTGCCGGCGGCGTCCGTGGCCTCGGCCACCAGGGTCGTCGCGCCCTCAGCCACAGGCACGTTGCTGGCCACGAAGGTGTCCCCGGTGACCGCCGCCCCGACGCCGTTGACCGTCACGGTGGGGGCGTGGGGATCGCTCACCGTACCGACGACGTTGACCGGCGAGGCCGCCACCACCGTGCCCGGGCCGGGCTGGGAGATGGAGACGGTGGGGGCGGTGGAATCGCGCACCACCCGGTGGTCGAGGCTGGCGGAGTTGGCCGCCGCGTCGGTGGCCACCAAGGTGAAGGTGCGCTCCCCCTCGGCCAGCGGCAGCGGCCCGGCGGAGAACTGGTCCCCCACCAGGGTGGCGGCCTGGCCATCGACGGTGAGTGACGCCGCACCGGCCACCTCGCCGGCGAGGGTGACGTCGGTGGCGGCCGTCAGGGTGCCGTCGGCCGGCGCCACCGAGACGAAGACCGGCGGCAGGGTGTCGATCTCGAACTGCAACGACAGGCTGGCCGAGTTCCCCGCCGCGTCGGTGGCGGAGACCGACAGCAGATGCACCCCCTCCGAGGAGACAGAGGTGCCCGAGGTGAAGGTAGTGGCGTTCAGCGTCGTGTCCACCGTCACCGTGGAGGCATCGGTCACGTTCACCACGGGAGTCACCGCCCGGTTGAACAGACTCCCGTCCACCAGGCCGACGCCGCTCTCCAGCACCTGGATGACCGGCGGATCGGAGTCCTGGGCCAGGGCCGGGACGGTCGCCAGGCAGAGCAGGGCGAAGACGGCCAGCCAGCGCCGGAAGCGGCCGCGGAGATTCGGAGGGGAGGCGTCGTATGGCTTCATGACAGCTTTTCGCTCAATGGAAATCAGGGGAATCGGGAGGGACGGCTTGATCATGGAGTGATCACCTGGGAGCCGGATTCGGTGTCAACGGTACCTATCTCGGCAGTGTCCAGAAACTCCGCTGTCGAGTTGTTTCGCACCTTGACCAAGTCGAACTTGTAGACACCGGCGAAGGTGTCGCCCGTCGAAACGATGCCTGCGGCGCCGTCGAGGAGCACCCGACGAAGGTCTGAGGACTGGCCGACGATCCGATAGTCAATGCCGCCCACCCGCAGCCAAGCTCCGGTGACACCCAAGGTGAAGGTCTGAGTCGGATCGGTGGGCTCGATCCACAGAGCACCAGGGTCGTCGGTGTCCACCTCGGTGTAACCGACGTCGCCAGAACCGATCAGAGGCAGAGGTGTCGAAGTCGAGCTGGAGCGAATGTCCCCGTAGCTGAGAACTCCGTTGTCAACCCGCAAGTTTCCGTACGTCGATCCTGTCGTGAAGACGAAGACCGACCCGGGAGCGGCCGATGTTGAGCCGACCCAGGAGCACGAGTACTTGGTTCCACCATAGGCCCAGGCCTGGCTGTCGGAGTCGAAGGCGGTGAGGTCGTCGACCCAAAGTGCGACCCGCCCTCCACCTCCTGCACCCACGTTTCTGGCGTAGTGGCAACTCCGGCTATAGCCACCCAGGGCATAGATGAAGCCGCTACCGCTCATGGAAGCGGCGTCGATGAAGACCGCGCCTCCCCCGCCCCCCGACGAACCTGAGTCACTATTGACATAGCCGATGGCGTCGATCCGGCCGTCGAGAATCACCGCGTTGGCGATAATTTCCACCACTCCAGCTCCCGACCCGCCGTTACCGGACCCGTCGTCATCCAACGCACCGCCGCCCCCTGCCAAATCCGGATAGTAGACGCTTCCGTACACTTCGCCACCGGTTGCCGCTGAGGTGTACCAGCGCATGCCCGGGCCACCGTGATTGCCACCCGACTCGTCGCTGGCCGGACTCACCCCAGCGGGCGCCCCCGCGGGTGTCGAACTCGTCGCACCCGCGTAACCCTTGGCTGACACGGACAACTTCGCACCAGACTCGATGGTCAAGGTCCCGGGAAGCTCGATCCGTAGTCTCCCGTCGCTGGAGTGGGGCGAAACGAGGGCTCCGGAGCGAAGGGTCATGTCCGTGGTCCTTACTTCGTTTCCAAGCAACGTGGTCACGGTTCCATCTTGGATCTCCAGGTCCGTCAACTCCCAATCACCCGCCAGCCAGCCAGCATCCTTGGCCACCACTTGGTCGGAAGAGACGGGGTCTGAGGTCTCGAGACCGGCGCCGTGGTCGAGGACGATCGTGTCAAACCGATACAGGCCACTCCAGGCAACCGCGGCGGACGAACCCGCAGCGCCGTCCAGCAGAATCCGACCTGATACGTCGATCTCCGACACCCGATACGGACCCAACTCGACATTCGCTCCGTCTGTCAGGACCATCCAGGCTCCGAGCCAACGCCCCAGGAAGGGGGCCGAGCCCTCGACCCAGAGATCACTGCCCGCCACCTCAGTGGCCACCACGGTCCCCTGACCGAGAACCGGCAACACCGTCGGAAGGGTGTCCGTTTGAGGCTGACCTGCGCTGTCAAAGCCGTTGTCGATCCGCAGGTCGCCGTAGGTCGAAGTGGCCGTGCGGGTAAAGACCGTACCCGCACCGGCGTAACGCAGCGGAGTCCAAGAGCAACTGTAGAAGGTGCCACCCTTGGCCCATACCTGGCTGTCGGCGTCGAATCCGGACAAGTCGTCCACCCAGAGCGCCACCCGACCTCCGCCACCGGCTCCCACCTCGCGGGCATAATGGCAAGAGCGAACGTTACCCCCGTTGGCGTAGATATTTCCGGTACCGGCCATGGACCCTGCTTCGACCCGCACACTGCCTCCGCCACCACCCGAGGATCCAGTGTCGCTGTTGTGGTAGCCGATGACCCGGATGTCCCCGTCTAGTTGCACTGAACCCGCAACGACTTCGATGATGCCGCCGCCAGGCCCCCCGTTACCGCTGCCATCGTTGTCCAAGGCACCACCACCTCCGGCCAGGTGCGGGTGGTACACACTGTCGAAGGTCTCGCCGAAGCTACCGTCTGCCACGTACCAGGGGCTGCCTGGGCCTCCGTGGTGTCCGCCGGACTCGTCCGTCGCCGGGGCTACACCTGCGGGCACGCCGGCCGCCGTGGTGGAGGTGGCTCCTGCGTAACCGGATGCGGTGGCCCGCAGCCACCCTCCGGACTCGATGGTCAGTGTTCCGGGAACGTTCAAGCGCAGCAGACCGTCCACTCCTTGGGGTGAAACCTCCGCTCCCGAACGCACGATGAGGTCGGTTGTTTGGATATCAGCCCCGAAGAGCAATGACTTCGCCCCCGCTTCCACGTCGATCCGCGCGGCTTCGATGGGACCGCTCAACCAGCCCCCTTCCCGGGTGACCACGTCATCGACCACCAAGCGATCGCCGGTCTCCAATCCAGCTCCGTGGTCGAGCACCAGGCGGTCGAAATGATATTCGCCACTCCACGCCGTGGCGCCCGCAATCCCCGCCGCGCCTTCCAGTCTCACCCGGCCCGCAGCATCGATCTCCAACACCCGGTATGTGCCCAGATCACCGCCGATGCCGTCTTCCAGCGCCATCCACACGCCCAACCAGCGGCCCAGGAAAGGCGTCGGGCCCTCGACCCAGAGATCGCTCCCCTCGATGTCCGCAGCGATGACCGCTCCCTGTCCGAGGAGCGGCAACTCCGTAGGCAGGGTGTTGGTCTGGGCCTGACCAGCGCTGTTCAGACCATTGTCGATCCGCAGGTCTCCGTAAGTCGACGTCGCCGTGTGAGTGAACACGGTCCCCGCACCGGCGTAGCGCAGCCGACTCCACGAGCAGCTGTAGAACGTGCCGCCCTTGGCCCACACCTGCGTGTCAGCGTCGAAGGCGGAGAGGTCATCCACCCACAGCGCCACCCGTCCGCCCCCACCGGCGCCCACCTCACGCTGATAGCGGCAGGAGCGGACGGTGCCGCCATTGGCGTAGATATTTCCACCTCCGGCCATGGAGGCGGCTTCGACCCTTACCGTGCCACCGCCCCCGCCAGAAGAGCCGGTATCGCTGTTGTCGTAGCCGATGACCCGGATGTCACCGTCCAGTTGCACAGCGCCCGCCTCGATCTCGATGATGCCTCCTCCGAATCCACCATTGCCGCTGCCATCGTTGTCCAGGGCGCCTCCGCCTCCTGCCAGATGCGGGTAGTACACGCTGTCGTACGCCTCGCCGTAACTCCCGTCGGCGACATACCAGGGGCTTCCCGGCCCGCCATGGTGGCCGCCCGACTCGTTCGTCGCCGGCGCCACACCCGCCGGCACACCGGCCGCGGCGGACGAGGTTTCCCCCGCGTAGCCCAGCGCCGTCGCCTGCAGCCAAGCTCCGTCCTCGATGGTCAGTGTGCCGGCGACCGTCAGGCGCAGCGGATCGTTGGCCTGCAGGGGTGACACCAAGGCTCCGGAACGAACGGTCATCGTCGTGGACCGGACCTGCGAACCCAGAAGGATCGGCGTCGCGCCCGCGGCCACGTCGATGGTGGCAGCCTCGACCTGGCCACTCAACCAACCGCCATCCTGGGTCGAGACCTCGCCCACGACCGTCCGGTCGCCCGTTTCGAGACCCGAGCCGTGGTCCAGCGTCACGGAATCGAATCGGTACTCGCCGCGCCAAGAGCTCGGAGGCGACACCGACGCCGCACCGCTGAGCCTCACCCGCCCGCCACCATCGACTTCGACGACCTCGAACCCGCCAAGCTCAGTCCCTACCGCATCTTCGAGTACCATCCAGGCACCCAGCCAACGGTCCTTGAACATCGATGCGGCAGACACCCAGAGGTCCGTCCCCGCAACCTCCGTAGTCCCCACCGCTCCCACCCCCAGGGAGGGCAGCGGTGTCGCCACACTGGCAGACCTGCTTGCCCCGTCGCTCTCGGTCCCGTTGTCGATCAACAGGTCGCCGTAGGTGGAGCCGGTGGAGCGCACGTAGACGGTTCCGGCGCCGGCATAGCGGTACCGCTCCCAGGAGCAACCGTAGAAACCACCCCCCTCGGCGCGGGTCTGGCCCGAGACATCGAACCCGGAGAGGTCATCGACGTGCAGTGCGATGCGCCCACCACCGCCGGCTCCGACTTGGCGTGCGTAGTGGCATGAGCGGGCATAACCACCCATGGCGTGGATCTCACCACCACCACTGAGGGATGACGCCACGATGCTCACCGTGCCACCGGCACCGGCCGGCCGGCCCGCGTCACTGCTGTTCAGACCGTTCGCGTACAGGACGCCGTCCACCATGACCGAATCCGCGGTGATGTCCAGAACCCCGCCTCCGGTCCCTCCGTTGCCCGAGCCGTCGTTGTCCAGGGCACCGCCACCACCAGCCGAGCGCGGGCGATACACGCTGCCATAAACCTCTCCATGGGTGGGTTCGGTGGTGTACCAGCGCATACCGGTTCCACCGTGGTGTCCGCCAGACTCGTCCGTGGCGGGGGCGATGTTCGGCGGGACTCCGGCAGGGTTCGAACTGGTAGCGCCGGAATAACCGAGGTATCGCACGTCGACGATGGCGCCTGACTGCACCTTCAAGGGACCCGCCACGTCGAGGTCCAAGGACCCGCCGGCGGCATGGGTCAAGACTGCGCCGTCGAGAAGGGTCAGAGACGCCGGCTGCAATGCGGAAGCGGTGAATGTGCCGGAGCCGAGCACCAGGTCCTGCCCCACGTAGGGGTCACTGAGGGCCTGGCTGCCGGTGAGTACGGTCCCTGCCGGTGTGCTGACCTGTCGTGTTGCGACGGTTAGGTTGCCACCGTAGTCCTCCGCCTCCACGGCGACCACGTAGACGGCCCCCGCCGGGCTCTGGGGCGGCGCCCAACCCACCGTGCCACTGACGGTAGTGGCATCTACCGACAGGGCTTCATCCACCACCGCGCCGTCCACCCGTACCCGCCAGGCGTACAGCGACTCGGCATCGGCGACCGTGAAGTCGAGGCCCAGCGACTGATCCGGAAGGACCACGTATCCATCCCTCGGCATATCCCCGAGGGTGACGGTGGGGGCGGACGGGTCGGAGGCTGGCAGCACCTGAAGCTCGATTTCGGTCCGCAGCGTGTAACCGGAGCCATCCACCGCCTCCAAGGTCGCCGGCATCAGGGTGGGCGAAGCCACCGGCGGCGCGATGACCGTCCAGGAGAATGGAGTTTCGTCGTCGATCAGGGAGTGGGTGCCGAATTCGAGACGGACCGCGTCAACATCGAAGTCGTCGTCCACCCCAGCCTGGAAGGTCACCGCCTGCCCGGCGCTCACCGGGTCTCCGTCCAGCGGCGTGGTGAAGGTCAACTCCGGCAGGTGGCCGGGCCTCCACGAGGAAGTTCCGTCCACGTCGGTCGTGCCGGTAACCGTAGCCCTGGTGACGCCCCGGCTGCCGCCATGGACTGTCACCGAATCAAAGGTGTAGGAGACACGGTAGGTCTCACCCGGCTGTCCCGTCCACGCGGCCGACGACACGTCGAGTACCAGACCGTCGGCGGCCACGGTGCGCCCGAGGACCGGCCAGCTCTCGCCGGGGCGCTCGTCCACGGTCAGCTCCGTACCCCGGAGCCCTTCGGGGAAGACCACGCTGGTGTCGTACAGCGTGTCGACACCGACGCTCTCCACGGTGCCCGGCAGCACCGAGGCGAGCTCGGTGATCTGGTCCGTGGCCCGACCCGCGTTGTCGAGGATGAGGTCGCCGAAGGCCTGGGCGTCCCGCTTCACGAAGATCGTGCCGGCCGCTCCGGTCAGCTCGCCCGTCGAGGCCGCGCCTCCCAGTGCCGTGGTGCGCGAGACCAGGCCCGGGTCGACAGTGGCGCCGAACAGGGAGATCCGGCCACCGGAGCCCGCCGCACGGGCCGTGCCGTCGCCGCCGCCGGAGGCATCGATGACGCCCAAGCCCTGGATGGCAGTGGCGTCCAGGCGTACCGACCCACCCGCGCCGAACGGCTCGGTTCCGGTGTCCGGGGCGGCGCTGGCGCTCACCGCACCATCCACCGTAAGGGTGCCGTCAACCTGCAGGCGAATGACACCTCCGCCGGCACCGGCCAAGCGGCCGCCTCCACCCGCGCCGGCCCCGCGGGGGTCGAAGGGGTTGCCCTGGACCGGGCTGGAGCCGTTGTGGGCACCCCCGCGACCGGCGTGACTGCCGCCGGTCCCGGGGTCCGGGGCGGCCGGCTGGCGCAAAAGCACACCGTCGTAGTAGGCACCGGCGGATCCGATCACCGTGAAGCCGAAGGTTCCGCTGGTGAAGGTGGGATCGACGGCGGTGAGAATCTTCTCGCCGTTCATCCAGACCGTGAAACGGTCACCCTCCGCCACCAACTCGACCTCGTGCCAGGTGCTGCGGGAGATTCGTACGCCGTCGGAGGCCAGGGTCGTCCAAACGCCGTTCACCCGCTTTTCCAACCGGCGGAAGCTGCCAGCGTTGTTCATCAACAGGCGGTAGAAGTTGTCCTGGTCCTGGTAGCGGAAGACCAAGCCCACGCCGTCATCATCGCCGGAGTTCATGCGGAACGACAGGCGGAAGTCACTCAGGCTCGCGCCATCGGCGTAGAGCAGGTCGCTCCCGACTCCCGCGCCTCCAGGGTCGTGGATGTTGGTGGTCTGCGCCAGGTAGCCGTTGGAATGGACGTACCAGTTGGAGGGGCCGGAGTACGTGGTGTAGTCGTTCTTCTGCCAGACCGAGAGCCCACCGTCGAACTCCTCGACGAAGTACGGCGCGCCGTCCTCCGCGGAGCGGCGGTCCATGCCACCCTTCCAACCGCGGCCAGTGGCATCCACAGAACCGCCGCAGGAGACGTAGACGTCACGGGTGACGGCGAGGTCCAGACCGTTCTCCGCGCCAGGGCTGACGTCGGGATGGCTCAACGAGGCGCCATCTAGGACGACCAAATCGCGGAAGGAGTGGGCCCCCTCGACCGTCAAGGTGCCGGCCGCCACGGCAACGCTCTGTCCTTCCAGGCTGGCGTCACTCGGTCCCAGGTAGGTGTCCGCGGTGATCACTGCCCCCGCTGTAACCGTGGCCGAGTACGTGGCCTCCGCCGTGGTCCCGGCGAAGCTCCGGGCACGGCCGCGGAAGGTCACCACGTCGCCCTCAGTGCTGCCAGCCGGCGGGGTCACCCTGAAGGTGAACGGCGGGGCATGGAGCGAAGCCACCACCGTCGGGTCATCACCCACCAGGAGCTCCACGCGGTCGATGCCGTCAGCGTGGCTGGCCGAGAACGTGAGGTCGAGGCCCGCCGCCGGAATCAGAGGTGCGGACACGCTCGGGCAGGTCAAGGCCACGGTCGGGGGACTGCCAGACACCACCGCATCCACCTGGATGTCCACAGAGCCGGAGCCGACGTTGCCCTCCGAATCGGTGGCGGTCACATGGACCGTGTGAATCTCATCGACCGAGACGGCCGGGGCCGGCAACGTACCCTCCCAGGGAGCCTCGGTATCGGTCACCGTCTGATCGCCGAGTGCGAACGTGACCTGGGTGATCGTGCTCTCATCGCTGACATCGGCGGCCATCTGAACGGACTGGCCGGAGTAGAAGGCGGTTCCCGAAACCGGTGAGGTCACGGTGACCTGGGGCCCACCCAGGTCGCGACTACTGATCGTGGAGCCGGCGTCGAGGGTCGTGGTGCCCTCGACCAGCAGGCCGTCCTCAGTCCGCAGGCTGGCTTTCCCGCGGATGGTGAGGCTGTCGAACCTATGCAAGCCGAGGTACTCATCCCCGACCGCGACGAGACCCGCGGCGTCTTGCAGCAAGATGCGCCGCCGATCCGTCGTCTGACCGACCACCAGGTACTCCTGCTCCGCCACCCGGACCCACGTTCCCTCGACCCCAAGCCCGAAGAGCGTCGCCGGATCTTGAGGTTCAATCCAGAGGTCGGCGGGGTTCACCGAATCCACCTCGGCCCAGCCGATCAGGTCCCGCCCGACCGAGGGCAGCACGGTTTCCAGGACACCCTCGCTGGTGGATCCCTGCAGAATGAAGAGGTGGCCGTAGGTGTCCGTGCCGCTGCGCAGGAAGATGGTGCCGGGTGCCGCAAAGGCGGACAAACCGCCCAGCCCTCCGCGGGCCTGCACCTGGGTCTCGACGTCGAAGGTGGTGAGGTCATCGGCGTAGATGGCGACCCGGCCACCGCCACCGGCTGACGTGTCCGAGCATCCGGACCGAACACCGCTGCCGCCGTTAGCGAGGATCTGCCCGGTTCCGCTGAGGGTGTTCAACCTCAGCCAGACGCTGCCACCCGCACCCGAAGGCCAGTAGCAGGTCTCGTTGGTACCCGCCAGGATGTCCCCGTTCAGCACCAGGTGGTCGGCCTCGATCTCGACCACGCCACCTCCCGGCGCGCCCACGGACCCTTCCTTGGATCCGCCGCCACCACCGTAGGTCGGAGCATGGAGGCTGCCGTAGACCTCCCCCGCCGTTCCGGTGTGGCGCCGACCCTGGCCACCGTGGCTACCGCCGGAAACAAAGGTAGAGGTCGTGACCCCCTCGGGCCCATAGCCGCTGACGTGCCCGGAATAGCCGCCGGCATAACCCATCCCGGTGGCATCGATGGTGGCACCGCTCTCCACGGTAAGGGTTCCCGAAAGGATCAGGCGCAGGCCCTCTTGATCCCGGGGGCGCAGCTCCGCTCCTGTCGGTACGGTCATGTCGTGAGCCACCACGTTGTCCAGCGACAGTGCGCCCGACGCCTCGAGGATCCCGGCGACCACCGGCGAATCCGAAAGGAGGTCCGCCCCCTCCACGATCTCGACCAGGTCGAACCGGTACTCGCCCTCGATGCTCGCCGCTCCCGCCACGGCACCGGCCCCCTCCAGGAGCAGGCGCGAGGTGCCGTCCCGGTCGGCGACCCGGAATCCGCCGAGCTCCGCACCGGCATCGTCACGTAGAACCACCCAGGCGCCGTCCCAGCGCGGGTGGAACGGCACGGCGCCGGTCAACCAGGCGTCCGCCCCGGAGACCTCCCACGCGGCGACGGCCCCTGATCCCAAATCGGGGAGCTCGGTGGGATAGGCGGCCAGAGCTGCACCGCCGGCAACCGTCAGACCGGCATCGATGCGGAGGGTGCCGTAAGTGTCCGACGGCAACTTGACGTAGACCGTACCCGGCGCCGCACTGCGATCCGGCAGCGACCCCTCACCGCTCCACCCGCCCTGGGCCGTCACCTGGGTTGCCGGGTCGAAGCCGACGAGCTGATCGGCGTAGACCGCGACCCTGCCGCCGCCACCGGCGGTCGAATGCTCACAAGCGTAGACCTGGTCGTCATGGGCTCCCGCGGCGGACAACCGCCCGGAGCCGCTCAAGGTGCCGACCTCCACCAAGATGCTGCCACCCGCGGCAGAGCTCTGATCACAGGAAGACGCACCTTCAGCTCGAATCTCGCCATCCAGGACCAGTGCCGAGGCACGGACCTGGAACACTCCGCCGCCGGTTCCCCCACGAGTCGTGTACGAGGCGGCGCCCCCGGCACCCGCCAGTGCGGGACGGTAGACACTGCCGTAGACCTCACCCAAGTCCGTCTCACTGCCCCAGCGGTCCGGCAGGCCGCTTCCACCATGGCTGCCCCCCGCCTCAGCCGTGGCCTCCTGCACCCAGTCCGGAGCACCGGCAGGGATGGTTGAAGTGCCTCCCAGGTAGCCGGAACCGGAGACGTCCATCACCGCACCGGCTTCCACGGTGAGGGTGCCAGGGATGTCGAAGATCAGGGCTTGAGAGGGCAGAGCCTGGAGCACGGCCCCTGCAGACAGGGTGACGTCCGTCGCCTCGAAGGGCCCCTCCAGGGAGCCGGAGCCAGCGAACGAAAGTTCCGAGACCACGACCGTTGACGAGCTGGTCAACGAAGCTTCGTCGGTGACCTCCACGCGGTCGAAGCGATACTCACCCTGGTAAGCAGCGGCTCCCGACACACCGGCGGCCCCTGCCAAGAGCAGCCGTGACGTCCCGTCCCTGTCGACCACCTGGAAGGTGCCCAGTTCCCCGCCGCTGCCGTCCAGCACCACCACCCAGGCTCCGTCCCATCGCGGATGGAACGCCGCGTCGCCGGTCAGCCAGGCGTCCGCCCCGGAGGTCTGCCAAAGAGCCACGGTCCCCGCGCCCAGCTCGGGGAGCTCGGTGGAGTGCTCAGGGACGTACACGTCGCCCTTGATCCACAGACTGCCGTACGTGTCGGCCGGCGTCTTCACGTATACCGTACCGGCCGCGGCTTTCCAACCGCGACCGCTCCACCAGCCCCTGCCCCCGACCGCCGACACCTGGGTTGCCGGATCGAAGCCCGCGAGATCGTCCGCGTAGATCGCCACGCGACCACCACCGCCCGCCAGGGCCACGCCACATCCGCTGACCGTCGAGGCACCTCCGTCGGCGCGCACCTGACCGGCGCCACTCAATGTGCCCACCTGCAGGAGCACGCTTCCTCCGGCTCCGGCCTCTTCTCCGCAATCGAAGGTGGAACCGGTGACGATCTCGCCTTCCAGCACCAAGCTCCCCGCCGACACGTCGATGACACCGCCGCCGTAGCGCGGAGAGTCCGAGCCGCCGGCGCCCGCCAGGCGGGGTTGGTAGACACTGCCGTAGACCTCACCCGGAACTCCACTGATGGAGCTACCCACCTCGGTGATTCCGCTG
>Ga0209954_1000021_pt1:10000-15000 | contig 24532 bp, 11 predicted proteins | sample SalPon2A_A_D2_MG_FD_185715 | JGI IMG/M metagenome (GOLD analysis project Ga0209954, IMG submission 185715) | Soil microbial communities from South San Francisco under conditions of wetland restoration - Salt Pond MetaG R2A_A_D2_MG (SPAdes)... | ecosystem: Environmental > Terrestrial...
TTTATTCCTATGGAATAGCTAGTAACACAAAAATTGAATCGGAAATATCGACAAATTCCTGCAGAGTTTAAAGAAAAAAAAAAGGGTCAACTGTTCCAATTTCTTTTTTATCAAATTTGAATATCAGAATAGCGGGTATAGTCATGATTCAATAGGTCAGGTCCACTTACTTTTTCATTTGTTGATTTGGAATCTTTCCATTCCAATGAATTTGATTCAAATCAAAGAAAATCAGATATAGTTGCTGATTCGGGAAACGACTTATCTTATCATTATAATATAATGAATATTAGTTCAACTTTCTAACTACTATAGTATAACTTACTTTGTACTTTAAAAATATTAACAAACAATATCTCTATTCTCCGTTCAAAGCAAATAGAATGAAAAAAAACTCAAAAGCCCCTTATCGGATTTGAACCGATGACTTACGCCTTACCATGGCGTTACTCTACCACTGAGTTAAAAGGGCCTTTTTAGCTAATTCTTGGCTGAGTCCCTATAGTACATATATTCCATATACTAAGTTATTATATACTATATAATACATTAAGTAGACAGATAACAGCTAGAGACTTTTTGGAAATGTGGTAATGAAGTTTATTTAACTTAGACCTCTTTTTTTCTTTTTAGTAGACAGCTGAATTTGAATTGAAAGGATTCTTTAATTTCATATTATCTCGAATTCTATATTAATATTTACTATTCGAATTAATATTAAATATTCTATTCATTTTTAATGAATTATTCTATGTTAATATATATTCAATAATTTTCCATTTTATAGCGAATGGTTAGAATGAATGATTCATAAATTAAATTGAAATGACAAAACAATTCTATAGAGTTATGTAAGACGAAAAGATCTTTTGAACCTAATTTGTTGATTATATTGACAATTTCCAAAAATTGTTCATACTATGTTCATAGTATGATGGCAGTTGGGCACGTATGCCCCCATCGTCTAGCGGTTCAGGACATCTCTCTTTCAAGGAGACAACGGGGATTCGACTTCCCCTGGGGGTAGGGTACTACAAAAGGAAGTTGATCATAGATTATCAATAAGCCTAAAATTAAATTGATTCTTCCTGGGTCGATGCCCGAGCGGTTAATGGGGACGGACTGTAAATTCGTTGGCAATATGTCTACGCTGGTTCAAATCCAGCTCGGCCCAAAAATTCGCTCATCCATTATGAGATGAAGATATTTGTCCTCCCGAAACGGCTGATACACGCAATAAAAAAGTAAAATTTTCGGCTATATACTCTATTTTTTTATTTGTTTGCTCTATTTATTTGTTCCGGGAAATGGAAATTGTGATCATAATAATGATCTCGATTCATATCATATTATGATTATTAATTTAAATATAGAAAAATCGAAAGAAAAAAAGAAAACTCTTTTTCGTTATTGAAAGATTGATTCTCAATCATTTTTCAATAAAGAAATTTTGATTAGTAATTTGGTCTTACTAAAGTGCATATTCATGTGGAGATCAATATATCACTCGCGTCTCTGTTACAACAAAAAAATTCTAACTAAAAATGATTTGAGTTAAATAAAAAAAAATGGATACTGTATACTTTAATTTCCTGGGATTGTAGTTCAATTGGTTAGAGCACCGCCCTGTCAAGGCGGAAGCTGCGGGTTCGAGCCCCGTCAGTCCCGATGGATCCAATAATCAATAAATATATCAATTCATCTTTCCACTTTTTGGGAAAAGAACAACAATAAAATTTCACTTTCAATAGGAATTCTTCTGATGATTCGTAGTTCTTTTTTCTTTCCTTCTTAATTTTTTCATTTTTTTATTCAATTTATTAAAATAATAAATTAATAATTTTGTTTGTAATTTTCTTAAAGTATTTTTGTAGAAAGGTCTATCAAAAAAAGAACAAATATCCTAAAATAATAAAAAAAATAATGAATTTGATAGAATATTCTATTTTTTGTGCCAGGACTCGTCTTTTTCACGCTTTTCTTGTAATAAAATAAAAAGTAAATCATTAAAAAAAAAATGAAAACCAAAAGGGATTATTGAACTTAACTCTTACTCCTTTTTCTATTTTACTTCTATTTTTGATTTAATTTCTTGTTTTGGGGGTTTTGGAACCAGGGGAAGTGGAAAAGTGAAACTTCATTAGATGATTGATTGTCCAAGGAATACCACAGGTTAGGGAAAAAAGAATAAAAAGTAATGATAAAACGCGGGCTTGTTGATTAGATGACAAATTCGATTTTTGTTTTTTTGGATTGAGTTCAATATGGATAAAAGATCTTCTTATGTTATACTATTGAATTTGCGACGGCGAATTGATATGATAACTCAGATATTGTTATTCATGATATTAATCTGATTCAATATCATCAAGATGTAATGCATCCCATTAAGTTTAAATTTAAAGAAAAAATTTTTATCATCTCTATGGGATTAAATCCCGAGTTAATTCGAAGTAAAAAAAGGATGAGATTATGGAAGTAAATATTCTCGCATTTATTGCTACTGCGCTATTCATTCTAGTTCCTACTGCTTTTTTACTTATTATCTATGTAAAAACGATCAGTCAAAATAAAAATGATTAATTGGAATGAAACTTGACTTCTTAGTTCTTTTTCACCGATTGAAAAATGGAAAGAAAAAGGAATTCCAATTTCGTTTCTTAACTGAAATGAGCAGGACCGAATCAGCAACATTCGATGAGATTTGATAGTATGGTAGAAAGATGCATATGTTTCTTTCTACCATACTATCTCGATTAGATTAGTGTTTTTTTCGTGTAGGAAACTGGTAGATAGATGCTCGAATTCTATGGTATGGAAACTTCTTCGAATTTGGAAATGATACAGTTTTTTTTCTTCAATTAAAAACTCAATTAGTTTATTTAACTAGTATTTCTAGAGTCCACTTCTTCCCCATACTACAAGTGAAAGAGAAAATGTAAAGACTACCATTAAAGCAGCCCAAGCGAGACTTACAATATCCATGTGAATTATGTCCCCTATTTCTATGAATATGAAGGAATTTTTCCATTATTGTTTACTAATATATAGTGAAATCCAGGGTACAGAGTCAAAAAATTTTCGGACTATTTATTAATTTAATGAACCAATCCAATAAATCCAATACCTGAGTACTCCTAAACTCTTTTGAGTTTGTCTACAAACTCTATTCCGCTTTTCTTTTCCACAATTACTAATTACTTAATTACTTAATTAGTACCTTCCGCCGAATTCAAGGACCAGTCAGTAACCACTCCAATAGGAATGGAGAAGTCTCAATAGCCCTTCCACTACCACTACTTAAAATCTTTCCTTGAATATGAATCCTAGACACAAGAATTTCGCTTTTGAGAACCCGCAGATACTTAAAATCAAGTACGTATTTATTAAGAGACCTTTCTTCTCCTTCCCTTCGGCTGGCGAAGAATCTGTCGAGTTCTAGGTTAGAGCAGTTGCTAAGAAATTTCGAGTCTTTTGTTAATTAGAATTTAGAATTAGGCGACACCCGGATTTGAACTGGGGAAAAAGGATTTGCAGTCCTCCGCCTTACCACTCGGCCATGCCGCCAAAACGATACAAAATAGAATAGACGAAAATATTACCTTTTTGTTTGGAATGAATTACTGAACGTATTTTTTTATTTATTGTACTTGCATTTTGAATCCCTTTTCTGTGATAGCCTTTCTACTACTTACTAAAACCAAAATCTTTCACCCTTTTTTTTTTGATTCGATACATACGAAAAAATAGGGACTTTCAGTCAAAAAAGTCCAAATTTAGGATAAACATGATAAATTGGAACCATTAACTATTAACTAGTGACTTGACTCCGATTTCATGAACGATTCTTAGATTTTGATTTCAAATTATGTTTACCAAATGACATAAGAAAATCCAAATGATAACTAATCAGTATTGGGACTTTTCAATAAAAAAGATCAAAATCTTTATTTCTATTTTTTTCTCAATTTCAATTATAACAACAATTTTGAGTATATGTAAACCCCGGAACCAGAACAAAAATTACACAGACAGTTGAGTATCTTATATATGATATATAGATATCTGCACGTGGTTAAATTGACTATTTAATATAATAACTAACCCGCTTTACAATACAATCATATTGTACGAATTCTACAAATAAAAACATAAATAGGTAAAAATTTCTCTTTTCTTTACAAACCTTTTTTTTTTTTTATTTTAATAATTAATAAATAAGGGACAAAAATATTGGTTAAATAAATCAACTCTCTATTGTTTCTGATTATTCTGTCTTTATCTCGACAAAAAGATCAAATCCTATATCGGTTTCTTTTTTGGTATCCAATCAAATTGGAATATGTAATATCATAATAATGGTAGAAATTGAACGGATATTCTATAACTAAATTAACTAAAACTAAATTAAATCGAATTAAAAATTAAATCTAATTAAAATTAAGTAGCCGAATTCTTTCTTTTTATAAGTATAAGAATGTTTTATCAATTCCTTTCCTTTTGTATCTGTTGCATTTTCTTTTTTTTTTTAATTTGAGTCAAAACTTTTCTTTATTCCCCCGTTCATATGTATTTCATACATTCCATATGTGGTATTCATATATGTAGTTTTGTGTCCAATTTTATGTGATTTAGTAAACAGAATATAAATTCCATCCGAGCTCGATTGATCTATATGTATAGGATTCAATGAAGAATGAGCCAAAAACAAAAAAAAAAATGGGATTTTTCAATAAATGGGGAATTGAATTCAAATGCGACGGGATGGAAATGAGGGAATGTCTACAATTCCTGGGTTTAATCAGATACAATTTGAAGGGTTTTGTAGGTTCATTGATCAGGGCTTAACGGAAGAACTTTATAAGTTTCCAAAAATTGAAGATACAGACCAAGAGATTGAATTTCAATTATTTGTGGAAACATATCAATTGACCGAACCCTTGATAAAAGAAAAGGATGCTGTGTATGAATCACTTACATATTCTTCTGAATTATACGTG
>Ga0209954_1000021_pt1:20000-24532 | contig 24532 bp, 11 predicted proteins | sample SalPon2A_A_D2_MG_FD_185715 | JGI IMG/M metagenome (GOLD analysis project Ga0209954, IMG submission 185715) | Soil microbial communities from South San Francisco under conditions of wetland restoration - Salt Pond MetaG R2A_A_D2_MG (SPAdes)... | ecosystem: Environmental > Terrestrial...
AATTCGTGGTTTAATTAGGCAACATCTTGCTTCGAACATAGGAGTTGCTAAGCGCAAAATTAGGGAAAAAGAGCCAATTGTATGGAAAATACTGCAGGAAGTTATGCAGGGGCATCCTGTATTGTTAAATAGAGCGCCTACTCTGCATAGATTAGGTATACAGGCCTTCCAACCTATTTTAGTGGAAGGGCGTGCTATTTGTTTACATCCATTAGTTTGTAAAGGATTCAATGCAGACTTTGATGGGGATCAAATGGCTGTTCATGTACCTTTATCTTTGGAGGCTCAAGCAGAGGCCCGTTTACTTATGTTTTCTCATATGAATCTTTTGTCCCCAGCTATTGGGGATCCCATTTCCGTACCGACTCAAGATATGCTTATTGGACTCTATATATTAACGAGTGGGAATCGTCGAGGTATTTGTGCAAATAGATATAATCCATGGAATGACAAAACCTATCAAAATGAAAGAATTGACCATAATAATTATATGAAAGAACCCTTTTTTTGTAATTCTTATGATGCAATTGGAGCCTATCGTCAGAAAAGAATCAATTTAGATAGTCCTTTGTGGCTCCGATGGCAGCTAGATCAGCGCATTATTGCTTCAAGAGAAGCTCCCATTGAAGTTCACTATGAATCTTTGGGCACCTATCATGAGATTTATGCGCATTATCTAATAATAAGAAGTGTAAAAAAAGAAATTCTTTTTATATACATTCGAACTACTGTTGGTCATATTTCTCTTTATCGAGAAATTGAAGAAGCTATACAAGGATTTTGTCAAGCCTGCTCATAGGGTACTTAATCATATCGTATCTAAGTAATTCTCTGATACCAGTGGAATTCGAGTCTTTCGGGTTCAACTAGGATCATAATTTTTGAATTTTTAGATGAATTAAGATCAAGAAAAGGAAGTTTTCTAATCACTAACTCAAACCCATTCATTGTCGAATCCTACTCAGCGGAATATGGAGGTACTTATGGCAGAACGGGCCAATTTGGTCTTTCACAATAAAGCGATAGATGGAACTGCCATGAAACGACTTATTAGTAGATTAATAGATCATTTTGGAATGGCATATACGTCACACATCCTGGATCAGGTAAAGACTCTGGGTTTCCAGCAAGCCACTGCTACATCCATTTCATTAGGAATTGATGATCTTTTAACAATACCTTCTAAAGGATGGCTAGTCCAAGATGCTGAACAGCAAAGTTTGATTTTGGAAAAACACCATCATTATGGGAATGTACATGCGGTAGAAAAATTACGTCAATCCATTGAGATATGGTATTCTACAAGTGAATATTTGCGACAAGAAATGAATCCCAATTTTAGGATGACTGACCCTTATAATCCAGTCCATATAATGTCTTTTTCGGGAGCTAGAGGAAATGTGTCTCAAGTCCATCAATTAGTAGGTATGAGAGGATTAATGTCGGATCCACAAGGACAAATGATTGATTTACCTATTCAAAGCAATTTACGCGAGGGACTCTCTTTAACAGAATATATAATTTCTTGCTACGGGGCTCGCAAGGGAGTTGTGGATACTGCTGTACGAACATCAGACGCTGGATATCTCACGCGCAGACTTGTCGAAGTAGTTCAACATATTGTTGTACGTAGAACAGATTGTGGCACCATCCGAGGTATTTCTGTAAGTCCTCGAAACGATATGATGCCAGAAAGAATTTGGATCCAAACATTAATTGGTCGTGTATTAGCAGACGATATATATATAGGTTCACGGTGCATTGCCACTCGAAATCAAGATATCGGGGTTGGACTTGTCAATCGATTCATAACGCTTCGAACTCAACAAATATTCATTCGAACTCCTTTTACTTGCAGGAGTGCGTCTTGGATCTGTCGATTATGTTATGGCCGGAGTCCTACTCACGGCGACCTCGTTGAATTGGGAGAAGCTGTAGGTATTATTGCAGGACAATCCATTGGGGAACCTGGTACTCAACTAACATTGAGAACTTTCCATACGGGCGGGGTATTCACAGGGGGTACTGCCGAACATGTACGAGCCCCTTCTAATGGACAAATCCAATTCAACGAGAATTTGGTTCATCCCACACGTACACGTCATGGACACCCCGCCTTTCTATGTTATATCGACTTGTATGTCACTATTGAGAGTGAAGATATTCTCCATAATGTGAATATTCCACCAAAAAGTTTTCTTTTAGTTCAAAACGATCAATATGTTGAATCCGAACAAGTGATTGCTGAAATTCGTGCGGAGACATCGACCTTGAATTTTAAGGAAAGGGTTCGAAAACATATTTATTCTGACTCAGAAGGGGAAATGCACTGGAGTACCGATGTGTACCATGCATCCGAATTTACATATGGTAATGTTCATCTCTTACCAAAAACAAGTCATTTATGGATATTATCAGGAAAGCCGTACAGATCCAGTGTAGTCCCTTTTTCGTTCTACAAGGATCAAGATCAAATGAACACTCATTCTTTTTCTTTCGAACAAATATCTATTTCGAAACCCTCCGTCACTAATGATCAAGTAAAAGAAAGATTATCGGACTCGTTTAGTAAAAAAGAGGATAGGATTCTGGATTATTCAGAATTAAATCGAATAGCTTATTGTAATCTCATATATCCTGCAAAAAATTCGGATTTATTGGCAAAGAAACGAAGAAATAGATTCATTATCCCATTTCAATCAAGTCAAGAACGAGAAAAAGACTTAATGTCCCTTTCTGGTATCTCGATTGAAATACCCATAAATGGCATTTTTCGTACAAATAGTATTTTTGCTTATTTTGATGATCCTCGATATCGAAGAAAGAGTTCGGGAATTACTAAATATGGGGCTATGGAGATGCAGTCAATTGTTAAAAAAGAGGATTTGATTGAATATCGAGGAGTCAAAGAATTTCGACCAAAATACCAAATGAAAGTGGATAGGTTTTTTTTCATTCCTGAAGAAGTTCATATCTTAGCCGGATCTTCGTCCATAATGGTACGCAACAATAGTATCATTGGAGTAGATACGCCAATTACTTTCAATATAAGAAGCCGAGTAGGTGGAGTGGTCCGAGTGGAGAAGAAAAAAAAAAAGATTGAACTTAAAATTTTTTCTGGAGATATCCATTTTCCTGGGGAGACAGATAAGATATCCCGACACAGTGGCATTTTGATACCACCAGGCAGAACAAATTCCAAGGAATCCAAAATTTGGAAAAATTGGATCTATGTCCAACGGATCACTCCTACTAAGAAAAAATTTTTTGTTTTGGTTAGACCCATAGTCCCATATGAAATAACGGATGGTATCAATTTAGCAACACTTTTCCCCCGGGATTTGTTGCAGGAAAGGGATAATGTGCAACTTCGAGTTGTCAATTATATCCTTTATGGAAATGGCAAAGCCACTCGAGGAATTTCTGACACAAATACAAATATTCAATTAGTACGTACTTGTTTAGTATTGAATTGGAATCAAGATAAAAAAAGTTCTTCTATCGAGGAGGCACGCGCTTCCTTTGTTGAAGTAAGAACAAAGGGTATGATTCGCTATTTCCTAAGGACCCATTTAGTGAAATCGGATATTTCGTATATCGGGAAAAGGAATGATCCCTCGTTTTTTTCTGGTGATGGATCCGATCATACCAATATGAATCCGTTTTATTCCATTTATTCTTATTCAAAGACAAAACTTCAACAATCATTTAACCAAAATCAAGGAACTGTTCATACGTTGTTGGGTATAAACAAAGAATGCCAGTTTTTTCTAATTGTGTCATCATCCAATTGTTTTCGAATAGGTCCATTCAGATTCAAGGGTATAAAATATCACAAAGAATCAATTAAAAAAGATCCTCTAATTCCAATTAGGGATTCATTGGGTCCTTTAGGAACAGCCCTTCAAATTGCGAATTTTTTTTCATTTTACCATTTACTAACTCATAATCAAATCTTGGTAACTAATTATTTGCAACTTGACAATTTAAAACAAAACTTTCAACTACTTAAATTTCAATATTATTTAATGGATGAAAATGTAATAATTTATAGTCCCGACCCATGCAGTAACATTATTTTGAATCCATTCAAATTGAATTGGTATTTTCTTCATTATAATTTTTGTGAAGAGACATCCACAAAAATTTATCTTGGACAATTTGTTTGTGAAAATGTATGTATAACCAAAAACGGACCATACTTAAAATCGGGTCAAGTTTTAATTGTTCAATTTGACTCCGTAGTAATAAGATCGGCTAAGGCCTATTTGGCTACTCCAGGAGCAACAGTTCATGGTCATTATGGGGAAATCATTTATGAGGGGGATACATTAGTTACATTTATATATGAAAAATCGAGGTCGGGTGACATAACGCAAGGTCTACCAAAAGTAGAACAAGTCTTAGAAGTTCGTTCGATTGATTCAATATCGATGAATCTAGCAAAAAGGGTTGATGGTTGGAACGAACGTATAACAAGAATTCTTGGAATGCCGTGGGGATTCTTGATCGGAGCTGAGCTAACTATAGCG
>Ga0209954_1000022_pt1 | contig 23882 bp, 30 predicted proteins | sample SalPon2A_A_D2_MG_FD_185715 | JGI IMG/M metagenome (GOLD analysis project Ga0209954, IMG submission 185715) | Soil microbial communities from South San Francisco under conditions of wetland restoration - Salt Pond MetaG R2A_A_D2_MG (SPAdes)... | ecosystem: Environmental > Terrestrial > Soil >...
TGGCTGCTGGGCCTGGGGCTGCTTGGTTGGATTGGCTGGCTGATCGGAGATCGGGTCCTCGGCCAAATTTTGCAAACGCGCCTGGAATTGGCCCGCCTGCAACTAGAGGCCGAGGAGCGCCGGCTCTCCATCGCCCAACAGATTCCGCCCCAGACAGCGGCCCGGATGACTGAGGAGGAAACCAGAAAATACCAGGCCGTCAAAATGGTGATGGCCCAGGCTTATCGGGGCAAGATCGACGATGATGGCAAACTGCTGGGCAAGATTGAGCCGTGGTCGCGGCGCTCGGTGGGCCGATTGCGCTTGCTTAACGAGGCCACCTCCATCGGGGAGAACACCTCCCTGGCCTCGTTCGTCAAGACCTACCTCCTCGACAAGCAAATTTTATTGGATGATAGGACCGTCAACCTGGCCCGCTTCCCCAACCTGGCCAGCGTTGAGGCCCAGCTCGTCACCGACTTCGGCCCGCCCATCCTCTACAATCCTCCCTCCCCTCCCCCACAGTTGGCCGAGCGGTGGGAGCCAATTGATATCTAAATTCACGGCTGGGGTGGTGGGGGTCACCACCCCACCAGATTAAAAGGAGTGAAATTATTATGACAAAAAAGCGTAGGCCCATCAAACGCCGCTATAGACGGCAAAAAATAACAGACGCCATCGGCTTCAACATCAGCAATAAGGATATGCCAAATCCGCTCCCCTTCGAGGGGCAGGAGATGGTTTGCGTTCTGTGTGGAGCCACCCAGACCAGCGACCCCGCCATCGAGTCGAATTGGCGAGCCGTGCAATGGGAGGGCCAAATCTATTACGCCTGTGTAGACGAATTCCCCCCGGATGACTCCAGCCAAGAGGCGTTTTCGGAGGCGTATCAGAAAGTTTTCAAGAAAGTTTTAGAAATTAGAAGGAGTTGACCTATGCCAACCTATGTTTTTTTGAACACTCAATTAGATGAAATCGAGGTCTACGAGACCGCTGAATGTGAGACGCTTCGGCAAGCTATAACTCACGCCAAAAAAATATGGGCCGATGAGATTAATGAGGATGTGGAGATTTGGGAATATCAATTTACAGTCCACCCTCTAAAGACCTATAGGGATGATGATGTAAAGGCAGCCTTAGCCCGCGAGATCGACATCGAAGAAGGTCTCAAACAAACGGAGAAATTTAACGGCTACACTATCCACCAATGGCAGGAAAAATATGCCATCGCAGATCAGGACCGGCAACGCTACGCCAAAGAATCTGGCAAGCGGGAAGCCGAGCTACGAAGTTGGTCAGCAATGGCCGAACGCATCGCCGCCGAGTGTGGGTTTGAGTGGCCGACTGGTGTCCCCTTTGATGAGGCGTTCATCTCGGCCTATAAATCGAGAGGAAAAACCAATGACACATAAAAACGCTACCACCATGCTCATCCCGGTCGATCTCATTGACCCCAACCCCAACCAACCCCGCAAAAATTTCGACCCGGACAAACTTAAGGAGCTGGCCGAATCCATCAAAAGCGACGGCCTGATCCAGCCCATCGTGGTCGAGATCGACGCCGCCGGCGAACGCTACATCCTCCACGATGGCGAGCGCCGCGTACGAGCGGCCCGGCTCGCCGTCATGACCGAACTCCCGGCCTACATCTTGGAGCCAGGCACAGACCCCACCGACCTCCTAATCCGGGCCACCGTGGCCAACGTGCAACGCGAGGACCTCAGCCCGATTGAATTGGCCAACGCCTATGAGGAGATGAAGGACCTGGGGATGAGCGACAGCCAGATCGCGGCCAGGGTGGGCAAGTCGCGGGCCTCGGTGGCCAACTGCCGCCGCCTGCTGCAATTACCTGAGCAGGTGCAGAGCCAGGTCGCTGCCGGTGAGTTGAGCGAGAGCCAGGCCACCAGCCTGGTCCGGCTCTACCAATTCCCGCCCGAAATCACCGAGCGGGTCCTCAATTACTACCTGGGCAGCAAGCTCGAAAACCCGACCAATCTAAACCGCAACCAGATACGCCAGGCCATCACCGATAGTCTACGCGGTATCGGGGAGGAGTTCGATACGTTTGACCCGGCTGAAGAGATGACCATCGAGGGCGTCCGTCAGCCCGCCTGCACCGGCTGCGAGTATTTGATACAAAGCGGAAATGCAGAGCTATGCGGGGATAGAAATTGTTTCAAGCTAAAAGAGGCCGTCTGGCTGCGAGGTATTCTGCAAACGGCCAGCGAAGCCACCGGCATCAGCTACCTGGACCCGGCTGAGGAGTTCGATGACAACCAATACTCCCGCTTTTACTCCAACGATAAGGCTATTGACCACGCCCTGAGTACCCCCTGCGAGAATCTACGGTTGGTCGCCTCAGACACCCCAACCTCCTGGTATCCCCATCCCAATGTCGAAAACGGTGAATACCTCCGTTTCTATTGCCAACACCCCGGCAAAACGGAGAGAAGCTGCACCTGTCGCCAGGCCGTCACTCAGGACAAACGGGATGAGGAGAAGGAACTCAAAAAGGGCGTTAAGCAGATCAAAGCGGACCTATCCGCTCATCTGACCGCCATCATTGCGGAGCGCCCTGCCGACATTCTCAAGGGCCTGCTGCTCATCCGGGCTGGTTATAACGAGCGGGATAAAATTACCGCTCTCACCGAACCGGAGGCCATTTACCAGCAGGTCATCAAAACCATCCTATCCGATGGGGTCAGCGACTACTTTTTCCCCGACCTCGCCACCTACCGCACCCGTGTCGAGGAGTGGCTGCAAAAGGCTGGCCTGCCGCCCCTGCTGGCCGAGACCGATCCCCTGGCCGAGACTCTACGAGATGTTGGCCGGCCAACAGAATCATAATATCACTATTGACACCCGGCCTCGCTTTCGACATCTGAAAGCGAGGCCATTATGAAACGTACAATCATAACCTTAGCCACGCCCTAACCCTCACCCGCCAACAACCGCAAAAACCGGCGACCATCCGCGCTCACCGCGTCGGCCAACCGCGCTTGCTCCTCCGCCCGCGCCGCCACCGCCGCCAATTCCCGCGAAAATTCCCACGCTTGCTCAGGCGAAAGAACCATAATTCCGACCTCGACGCTCACCAACACATGGCCCGCATAGGCCGCGATTTGAAACTCCTTAAGCGCAGCGGCATCCTTCATCACACCCCCGGCAATTCCGGCCACACCACCCCGGCCAAAATCCCCTCAACCTCCGCCACGGTCGTAGCTGCCGCGAGCAGCCGCCCGGTCGGAACCCGCACCGCCTCGATTGCCGCGCTCAGTTGCGGCCAGCCCGTGTCATTCGCTAAAACATCAGCCGCGACCGTGGCCGGGGTCGGTTGCGAGCCGTCCCTGTTTCTCAGGCCCGCCGCAGCCAGGCCCGCCGCTTCCGCATAAATGTGGGGGTATTTGTCCGCGTTGGGTAAGAGATCGTTAACGAACGCCCGCGCCTCCCGGGCCTTGTAGACATAGACAATCTCTTGGCCTTGCATCTTGGGAATAAACGGCGTCCGCAGGGCATCGACCTCGGCCTCGATGATGCGCCAGGCCGTGACCTTTGCCGCTTCGAGCCGGTCGGGGGCCGGGGTGTTGAGGAGGGCAAACTCAAGAAACGATTGGCGCACAGTCGCCGCCTCGCCGGTTTTGGTGATGCCGTCAAGGGTTAGGGTAGTAATCACGGTATCGAGAACCAATCCATAATTAATGCTCCGGTATTGTCCACGGCAATGCCTGCCCTGGCGATTGTCCACGAAACCGACGTGCCTTGGTGAATGATCGTATTTTGCCCGGTTTCGTTGACGATGTAGCAAAACGGTCGCCAACTACCGCCTCCCACGTCCACGATCAGGAGTTGAACGGTAAGGGCCGAGCCGGTGAGGTACACCGTGGCGTCGCTCACCCCGGCGTCCTCCGAGAGCCGAAATAAATAGGTTGAGCCGGAGATATGGATCAACCGCAATTCGGCCAAGTGCGTGGGCGACGCGCCGTCGTCAACCCGCAGCCCACCGTTAACCGCGTTGTCAACGTCTATTCGACATCGCAACGTCGATCCGATGTAGGATGACACCGATTTTTGCAAAAAGCCGCTGGCCGTGCCGGCGTGGAACGTTCGCAGCCAATCGCCCCGGAAATTGTAGCTAATCGTGCCCGGCGTGGCGAATGGCGACCCGGCCCAACTATATCCGCTCGGTATCGACCCCGACCGGAAATGATTGGTCGGGAAAACATAGCTCGGCCCCTCCCCAAACACCCGCCCGTTATATGAATACCAGCACGTCGCAAACGTGCCAAACAAGAGGCCATTGACTAACTCCGCCCCCACCAAATTGATAGTGCCCCCGTCGTTGTAGGCATCGTAGGTATCTCCATCTAATCTGACACCCCCTCGCACAGTACAGCTACCGGTGACAGATAAGGCCCGGCCCCCGGATGTTTGGGCAATCGTACCCTCGCCGGCGATGACCACGCCGCTGGCAGTCACGCTAACCGTGTTTCCCGATGAGGCCGTGATGGTCGCCCCGGCAGGGACGATCAATGTCAGGGCTTTGCTCAAAGTGATATTCTCAGAGAACGTTTCGGCATTGAGGATGATGGCATCCCCGGCGGAGGCCCCGCTGATCGCCGCGGCTATTGTGGAATAATCGGCCTCAACATTGGTCGAGTCCACCGTGATGATGTTGGCAAACGGCCAGCCGGTCGAGCCGAGACCGCCTAAAAAATTCTGCCGCGTTTGCCTGCGGTGAGCGCCGGCACTGTCATCGTAGACAATAATCGAATCGGCGGTGTCTGGGGTCAGCTCCTCAGTCAAACCGGGGATGTTGACCGCCAGCGTCCGGTTTGCGCTCAGGTCGCCCCCACCGGTCAGACCCACCCCAGGGCTGATAGTTCGGCTGGTCTGAACCAGGCCGGCCAATTGCACCCCATCGACCGTATCCGCATTGAGTCCGGACCCGGGCCCCTGGGGTGAGACGGCAATCCCCAACGCGCCGCCCGCCCCGCCGTCAGACAGGGCAATGTTGGCCCCGGCGGTGGCGACCCGCTCTGCCGACAGGGTGGCATTGGTGGAGAGGGTCAGATAGGTCGCGTCAGCCGGGGCGCCCCCGCCCGCCCCCGCGCTGGGTTCAATCACGGCTGACCGGTTTAATTCCTTTTCCAGCCGCTCAATTCGCCGGATCAGTTCTAGCACAGCCTCACTCACCGATCACCTCCACCGCGCCCCGAATCTCTTCCTTTTTGTCCATCCTGATCTTAATCCGATTGAGCCAGACCGAGCCGGTCCAATTCAAAAAAGCGGCATCGAGTCGATCCCCAAACGACCAATCTATACCATATTGAAAAGAGGGTGTTTCCTGCACCTCTCCGGTCATTCGGAGCCGCTGTCGGTTCTCGTTGAGGAGGGCCTGGGCATTGCTTTCCAGGTTGCTGTCGCTGCTATTCGACGCGTTATAGGTGCGCTCATACCAACTAAATATAGTGGCCGTGGCTCTGGGCGACTGGACCGCAGCCACAACCCGGTTTTCGTTCTCCTCACTGCCCAGGGCGTAGCCGACCGTGACCTCATTCTGCCAATCCCAAGATACTTGCCCATTGACCAGATTATTAAACTCCGGCGAGATCACCAGATCGCCGCGCCGGTCGCTCCCCCACTGGCCGATCCGGGTCTGAAATTCCAGCAGGCCATCATCATTGGTTTCGAGGCCAAAGAACAGCGGGGATCCCTTATAATAGCTTGTCTCGGCAATCTCATTCAACACATCCAACAGCCGCCGCCGGGCAAACGCCTTGTTCGTGACCGGGGCCTCCGACGAATCGGCAGCCACGGTGAACCATTGCGATATATCGGGCGCGGCCAGATCACGCAGATCGTCAGCCACCGACAGCACATGCGGCCCGTTCTGGGCCAGGCTGCCCAGGTTGTAACGCACAATCCGTTTTTGCAAATCATCACACGGTTGGTTGACCAACGACGCCGCCGGTGCAGAACCGGCATAATAGGCGATGACGGGCCGATCCAGCAGATGGTTGGCATGCAATCCCTCAACCGTAATCCGATACTCCCCCCCGGACAGTTCAATATCCTTGCCTGTGACTAAAAAGGGCGCGTCGCCCAGCACCGCTCCATTGCGCTCAAATTCCAAGCGGTAATCTTTGTCGAACAGGTCAATGTCATAGCGGATGCCGTCCAGGAGAACCGTACACGGACCATAGCCATTGGCTACCAAGGCCAGATCGAACGAAATAAAATTCTCTAACACCGCGACCCGCTCCCCCCGATCGTTGGAGAGATAGATTTCATAATATGCCTCGGTCAATGCTTACTCCTTAAGGGGTGGTCTTATCCCAAACCGCCGCCCCGGTCGCCGGATTAACACACACATACTCATCATCGTTGGTCACGTCAATGATCCGCGAGCCCAGGCCGTACCACTTCGTTATATCATCACTGACGGCTGGAGCAGCGGTGAAGGTGTAATCATTCCGGCTCACAATATCCCGCTCCTCACGGGCCAAGCGATTGACAAAGGCCGTCGCCAGCGGCCCGACTTGGAGCTGCACTTGGGTCACGTCTAGGGTAATGCTGGGACTGGGGGCATTGTTAAAAGCCCATATAAAGACGGCCAAATTATTAAACGAGGCCGTGTCCAGAACGATGCCCGGAATGGTGTAGGTTGCCCAGTTCGTGGTTACGCCCAGGCTGGCGGGTGTGTTCTCAAATGTCCAGTTAGCCACCATTGTGGGAACAGCCGCCCAGGTCGCCACCGGATCACCGGTGATGGCGTCGGCTGTGCCGGTCCAGGCCAGCACCCCGGCGTACAAGGTAGAGGAGCCTGCGACCTTGGCTTGCAATGATAGCGACACGGTTTTGCCGCGCAGGGGAATGGCGTCCTCGGCTCGCAAGACCTGAAACATCCCGACATTAACCGAGATTGTTTTATCACCGGTCAGCCGGGCGTAAAAACGGCTGCCATCGGGCGGGCTTGACGACTGTTGACCCGCCGCCCTGTTTGTGGTGGCATCGGTCAGATACCGCCACAAATTGGAAAAATAGGCGTTGTCTGTCGCGGTCGGGGCTGCCCCCAAATCAAAGTACACGAAATTGCCATTGCCCAGCAGGTTCACCACTGGCCCCAGGCTGATGGCGTCGAGGGCATCCTGAATGTTTCCAGTTGCCCCGCTGAGATAATCCAATTCGGTCGCCGTCACCGCCGCCGCTTCGATCTTGCCATCGCCATCGGTCTGCACGGCCCGGTCGCCGGTCAGGTCTACGTCAATGATCTCTGAGACCGCGCCGGTGATGATCGTTGTCCCGGCGTCGTCCAACTGTAGTTTTTTGGTGATGCCCCCGTCAACCACCGGGATGACCCCCGTCACATCGGGCAACGATACCCCGTCCAATTGTGATATTTTTATACCTGCCATTTTTCCTCCTTATACCGCGCCATCATAACTCTCATGCCGCCGATCAAAAGCCAAATCCGTCGTGGTTAAATTGAGCGTGTCGCCGATCAAAATGGTTTGTCCATCCTCGGTCAGGATGGTTTGTCCATCCTCGCTCAACAAGGCCAGCTCACCGTTGGCCGACAGCAAGATCGTGTTGTCACCCGTTTCCAAGGTCCAGGTGGTCAGATTGGAGCCAGCCAGGATTGAATAAAATAGACTGCCGCGCACATCACTGCTGACCGTCTTGATCCCCGGTCGCAGGTCAATGGTGATGGTTTCACCGGGCAATACTCCCAAATTAAAGTTGATGACCTTGCCGGTCGTCACGTTCTCCAATCCGGTGACTGCCCCCTCCCCCTCCAGGGTAATCACCGGATAGGCCGGGCTGGTTCCGCCATTGGAAACCACCGTATTGCTGTTCACATTTAATGAGACCGTGGTGGTGCTGCCGATCTCCACAAAATACGGATCCTCGGCAATAAATTGCAGCGGGATCTTCTCCGAATAGCCCCCGGTCCCGATGTTGCCCTCCAGCCCACCGTTGTAGCGGGACGTGATGCTCAGGGTCTTGTTACGGACATAGTACAGGGTATGGGACCGCCGCCGGTCAAAAAACGCATTAAGTACCTGCCGCTTTTCCTGGAGATCATCAGGGTCCGTGCCCTGAAGCAACCCGACCAGGCTAAATTGGCGGGGCGGCAATAGGTTGCGCTGGAATTGGCCGCCATCGGCCTGACCAAAGCCGGTAATGATATTCGTAATGGCTGGCTTGCCGACCCCCAGCTCCTCGGTCACGGCAAAGCCCAGGTCCTCAAAATCGAAGGGGGTCTCACTCTCATCCAGTATCCGCCAATTGCCCATCGTTTAGCCCCCCATCGCCTTCAGCATTTCAAATTTCTGATTGATATCAGGCGGCTCCGGGCTGTTGATCGTCAGGTTCCACGCCTTTGAGATTTGCCCGCCTTGCCCCGCCCCGGCCATCGCCCCGGCCATCGCCCCGGCCCGCTGCATCATCAGATGAGGCTCATTAAAGCCTGCTTCTAAATCCGGTAAATTCCGAAACGCCTTGCTCACACTCCCCCCAGCCACCCGCGCCGCCTGGCTGATACCAAGCAGACCAATCTCCAGGGGAGTAGGCGAGCCGGGTTGCAACCATTTTGGCAAAACCATCCTCACCAAATCCTCGGACAATTGTTTTATTGCGCTGATGGCTTTTTTGATGGCGTTGGGGATAAACGTTATTAAAGTCATACCCAAATCTTTCAAGAATGAAATACCGGATTTGATCCCATCGACAAACCCAGTGACAACCCCAACCACTCCACTAATCACGCCAGAGACAACGTTGAGGGCAAAGGTCACGATATTAATAACTGTGGCCAGTGCTGTGAAACTTGCCTTTAACATAAAAAGGATAACTTGAAACGCACTACCCCCGGAGCTTGAAATTCCAAGTGCAGTAGCTACCCCCCGCACTGAGTCGATCAAACCAGACAAAGCCGGTTGAATTTGATTTCGCCACGCCTCCCCCATAACCTTCCACTCTTCTCTGAGCATGGGAATAATGTTCTCACCCATCGTGAGCAAAATGGGCATCAGCTTGGATTGAAAAAACTCGGCAGCCACGCCAACGCCTTCAACGATCTCAGGCCCTACCTCAGTGGCAAATTTAGAAAACGCTTCCACAGCTGTGCGGACGACGGGGAGTAGTTTGTCGCCCATCTGAATTTTTATTGCGTCAACGATGCCCAGGAATATTGCCCAGGCCCCTTGCAGGCTATCCACTCTCGTGGCCGCGCTTGCGGCCGCCTGGCCCTGTTCGTTAACTGTCTGGTTTAAGGCTGTATACTCCTCGCCCGTCATCTTAGCCAGGGCGAGTACCATCCGAGAAGCGTCCGCCCCCCCCAAGGCCGTGGCAGTCGCCGCTTGCTGGGCCTCCGACATTCCGCCAAAGGCATTGTGTAGGTCATCCACTACCAAGGACATATCCCGCATTTGACCATTTTGATCGAATAGGGAGATGCCAAGTTCTGACATAACAGCCTTGACTTCCTTGGTGGGGGCGGAGAGTCGTTGCAACAGTGCCTTGAACGATGTTCCAGCTTCACTGCCGGAGGCAAAAAAGGAACTTGTCCCAACTAAAACCGTATTCAGATCAGCCAGGTCAACACCGTAACCAGCAGCCACCCCCCCGGCGTTGCCCAGGGCCAGGGCATAATCGTCTATTGTAAATTTGGAGTTGGTTGTTACCCCGGTAATACCGTCAATGGCCAGGCCCATTTGACTGGCTTCAACGTTAAATAGGGACATAACATCGGTGGCGACATCAGCAGCCAGCCCGAAATCGGCCCCGGTTGCGTTGGCTAATTGAACTGTGGACTCTGCCGCGCCGCCGATGATCTGAGTCATCGTTAGCCCGTTTTTGCCGAGCATCTCGATGGCATCAGCGGCTTGCTGTGCATCAACGGTTAGATTGGGGTTTAGCGAGAGGTCAAAGATCAGGTCTTTGAGGGGCTGGGCCTCATCCTTGGTCATCTTCATCGTGGCGGCGATGTTCGACATTTGCTGATCTAGGGAGGAGGCCGCTTTTACGGAGGATACGCCTACATCAACATAAGCCGCGCCCAGCGTTGCAAGAGCCGCCACGCCAACGGCAGCCCCGGCCACCAAAACCCCGCCGAGCATTTTCCCCATACCACCCAACAAACCCTCTAGCCTGCCTTTTGCCCCGGCTAGGTCCTGATCTAGTTTGTCCAGCGTAGCCCGGACAGGAACATGCGCCTCACCCAGTTGGGTCATTTTGCTTTGCTCCGGTTAATCGAAGAAAGATCAAGGTTTTTGGTCATCTCACTAAATTCCTGCCGCCGCTGCTGCAACTCCGCCCCGCCTAATTTCTTGGCCGCCTTGCTAGTGAATAATACAGAGAGAGGTGGCAAACGCTTGCGACGGCTTAAAGCTGCCACTAACCACGCCTGGCTAATGTCTCGTTTTTGCCGCTGGTCATCTCGCCAAATTGCAGCCTCAATAGAAAGAAGTGTTTCCCTTGGCGTTAAAAGCCAGAACTCCGCCATGCTGATCCCGCAGCGGAGCGCATATTTTTGCAGGGTCTCAAGATACGGCTCAGGGTCTAATTCTGGCTCTGAGCCGTTTTCCCGTTTGGGGAAGTATCCTCTTCCTGATTGACGCCATAGCCGAGGACGGCGGACACCGCCTCCATTACTGCCGTAGCAACCGCCGTAAAGCCGACCTCATCTAGTACCTTGTACGCCTTATCCATTTGCACCCCGATGGGTCGCTCCCCGGCATCTCGCCGGGCCTCTTGCATCCCAACGCGGAGCAGTTGGGCTATATCACCAATGCCCACCGACCCCGCAACCAGGGCCTGAGCTACACTCACGATAGATTTGCCAATCGTTTGCTCGGCCTCGGCCAAGGCCCGGTTGGTAAATAATATTCTGATCTCCTGGTCACCCATTCGGATGACCTGCTCACCCCTGGCTCCCATTAGCTACCCACCTCGGTCCAGAATCCATCAATCGTCAGCGAGATACTGATCGTAGCCTCGCCTTGATCCGGGAACGATTCGCTCATGGTGTCGATTTTAGCCGTGACCGTTTCAGTCACCACCCCCGCCTCTTCCTTGGCCACCAGGATTAAATCTCCGGCCCGGTTCGCGGCCTTGAGTTTCTGGTAGGCCGCGTCGGTCGGCACATACAGGGCATCGAGTGAGATCGTGCCCGAATAGCGACCATAACCGACCCGCTGCGCTCGTGAGTCTTTTGAGCTAAAATCAATCGTGTCCGATGCCTCCTCCAGCGTGGCATCACGCTGCGAGCCAACCACTTCATAGGTTGGTGTTTCTGTAGTGCCGGTATTGACCAGCAATAAGACATCCGTTCCATTTACTGCCATGTTCATTCCTCCTGAGCCTTGAGGCTCAAACTAATCACCCGGCCATAAACATCGCGCTCATCGGCGGTGATCGGCCCGGTACAATCCGAAATAATCCAGCGATAGCCGGCGATGGTTAGGGCCTGCCGGTGCAACACCGCTCGGACCCGCTCGGCGATGGCCTCGATAACCACCGCGCTACCATCCGCATCGGCATAGCAACGCACATCCCGAATCAGATCACGGCCTTGCGTGGTCTTGGTATCGAACGGAGCCTGGCTGACCTCGCCCGCGCTGACGATAAAAGGCAACACCGCATCCCCTGGGGCCGGGTCGGTGGTAAAAATGGCTGGGCTGCCCTTGTAGCTGGTCAGGAGACCAACCAACGTCGAGTCCGCCGCCAGTTTGTCATAGATCGCCGCTGTAATGACGCTCATCTGCCGCTCAATAAGGCCACAATTTTCCGGCCATTCTCAAAGACCGCCGGGCGTAAAAACGGCTGGGCTGGCGCGGTCTTGCTACCCAGCTCAATATAGAGGCCGTGGTGTTTGCTTTTGCTGGTGGAGGCCACGCCCACGGTGATGACCACCTCATTCGATTTGCGCTCGACCTCAAAGCGCAGCAACCGGGCCACGATCTCCTGGCGATAGCCCGCCCCCCAGGGCGGATCGGTGATAGCCACCAACCGCCGCCGGGCCTCGGTTTCCACCAACTTGCCCACGATCTCTCCATTTTTCTCAAGATCGTTCAAGAGCTCATCTTTGAATTTCTTAGGATTCCAATTCTTTATCACACTGCAACCAATCTCTCAATGCACATTGTTGATAGGCTATATCTATAGCATGCTCGAACGATTTTGCCTGATAGGGTTTTATAAAGGTATCACCATAACGATTCATAACATCAACAGACCAACAGATGTTGCCTATGCTCTGAGCATAACCATAAACAAATGATACAATAATACCTTTTGATCCTAATTCTTCGAGCTTGTCCATCACGATCCCTCCTCAGCCGAAACCTCCGGCTGCCGCTCCCGGCAGTCGATCTCCAAATGCTCGCCGGCTTTGGATGGCTCGCGGATGGCCTCCACCTCAACCGAGAGATCGCCCAGGATCACCTGGTCGCCACGCTTGATATCCGTGCCGGCCACCACATACAGGACGTGGCTGATCTCCCGCTCCTCCAACATCGCCACTTCCCGCTCCCGGCTCGAAGCGGGCCGGAGCCGGCCCCGCACCTGGATGGGATTCACATAATCAATGACCCATCCGCCCTGCCCATCCGTTGTGCGCCGCCGCCGTGAGACGGTAAACGTATTGTTGAGCAAGCTCTCAAAAACCGTCATAAGCGTCGTATCCGGTACAAGTCCAACATATCCTTTTCGCTCATCAGCAGCATCCGGGCCGCCGAGGCCCCCATCGACCCCTCGACCACGCTCTCCGTGCCATACTGCACGTTGAAATCACCGAGCGACTTGGCCTGCACCCCGACCACCGCCTCGTCATCCGCGGCCCGCAGCCCGGCTTGATAGCCCCGGCTGGCGGCCCGGGTGGCCACGGCAATAATGTCATCCGGCAGCGGATCATAGCCGTGGGTGTAGGTGATGGTAACAATCTGGATACCGCTGGCCCATTTATAGCCGCCCAGCCGGTGCAAAATCCCATGCTGGCCCAGGGCGTAATCATCCCCGGCCACCAGGGTCGTCTCATCCTCAATAACCTCAGCCACCGACAGCACCGGCAATTCCGGCAAAAACAACCTCACCCCGCCGGTCGAGTCCAGCGTGATCTCTTCATCCTCCACCCGCTCTAAATATTGGTGGCAGTAGTTGCGGATGGCCGCCGTTGCCTCAGCCAAGGCCCGCTCCGCCGCCGCGACCTGGGGGGCCGTGGTGATCTCTACCTGGAGAAAGGCTTCAATATCTTCGACCGTAGCGAAATCAGCCATTCTCTCTCCACTGCTCAATCGCTTCCTGAGCCTGCGCGGTCAGGAAGCTCAAATCTGTGGCCGCTCGTAACTGATCGAAGGTCGTGATCCCCCGCGCCTGGATCGCCCTGGCTGTGGCCTGGCCCACCCCTTTGATGATGGTGAGATCGTCTGGCCGCTGAGGTTGGTCCACCTGTTGGCCGGCCAACACCTCAGAATCGGGAGCCTGGCCGCCTTTATCCCCTGCCGGCAGCTTCATCTTGTTGCCCGCCGGGGGCTTGCTCTTTTGCGGGATCAGACCCCTGGCCGCCGCGTCAGCCTCATACATCTTGACAAACCGGCCCGGCCCGATCTCGACCCGGATCAGCTTTCCTTTTTTCATGTTATCCTCCTGTGTCACTACCGGCCACGCCTCGCTATTGATGACTGCCATCTATCTTTCCTCCATCTGCCGCCTATAATGGGCCAGCACCCGCTCCTCATCGCCCTTGTGACATTTCACAAAACGGCCCGGCTCCAACTCCACCCGGACCAGCGGTCGCCCGGCGTTGGGCGAGCGAGGTAAACGGGACGAGCGGCCCATGTGTTGCAGCGATTGCTGCTGTACCTCGGCCAGCCAGGAGATGGGCAAGACACACAGCCGGGGCTTAACCAGATGCACCGCTCGCAAAAATGCCAGCCGCTTATCCCCTCCTGGGGCGCACTCCCGCCGCCAGGCTTCGACCAGAGCCTGCCCGGCCTCATTCCGGCGCACAAACACCAACTCAACCGAGTGCAACAGCACCCGCAGATCACGGACAACCACCTCAGTGGCGGCCCGCTCCTCAGCCGTGCCCACGCCGGCGGCGGTCATTCCGTATCGCCACAATGGGACCGCCGCATCCCAGCGCTCCAAAAAATGCCAGGCGGCTGGTAACATATCCCAAGGCACACGGGTTCCGGCCTGGACGATCAGCGTCTTCTCAAAGGGCAGTGCGCCAGGCGGCCCGCTCACCACCGGTAGCCCGGCGGCCTTGGCCCGGCCCTGGATCACCTCATCCTGGCCGCCGTGTAACAGGATACCCTTGCTCATTTTTTCACCGCTTCCAAGGTCACGATCATGGACGACTGGTGATTATTGAGTTTAGGCGGCTTCACAAACCGCCACTTATGTGGCGTATAGAAATTCAATTCTTTGCCCAATTTCGTATCCAGCACAAAGACATCAAACGAGCGCAGGCTAAAGCGCCAGCGGTGGGTCGGGTCGGCGTAGGCGTTATCGTGCTGCCAATGCGGAACTTTGACCCGTAAGGTCCCCTGGGGCCGTAAAATGCGCCAGCACTCATTCAGGGCCTGCACGAGGTCAATGTGAAGATGCTCGAACACTGAAGAGGCCGCGATCTGGTCAAATGAATTATCCGGCCAGGTCCAGGGTAGCACATTCAGATCGTGGACCGCCTCGATCTCCGGTCGGTGTTTGCTGCGGTCGTGATTGACCGCCCCCGGCCAGATATGATTGCCCGCCCCCAGGTTTAAGATATCGCTCATTTCCAAGACCTCAGCCCCTCGCCGATATGTGTAGCCAGGTCCAGGGCGCATAGCAACCGCTCCTGCTCCCGTAGATAGGCGCACACCTGATGGTCATATTTGTGCGAATTGTCCGGGATCATCGGCTCGATCTCCGCCCATAACGCCGCTCGAAACGACCAATTAGCCCCCGGCACAGTGCGCCGGATTTGGGCGGTTTCCCCCCCGGCCATGTGTAGCCCCAGCTTTTTGTTCCAATGGTAGATCGGCTCGATGCTGGTGGTACAGATCGCCACCTCCGGCCCGGCTGCTCGCCAAAAATCTGAGAGCCGGCTCAACCAATCCGACCGGTATTCGTAATCGTCCCCGGAGAGCAGCACGACATCCGGGTTTTTAACCAGGGCCCGCTTCATAATCTCCCGAAACCCGTGGCCTATGGTATGATTGCCGCTCTGGTTGAGGACCCCCGCCCGACCTTTGACATAGGCACGCATGCGGGGATCGGTTGAGCCGTTGTCATACAGAATCAATTCGTAATCACAGTCCACCGGCACGGCAGCCATATCCAAACTTTTTACCGTACGCCGCCACAGCGGGAATCGGTTGTAACTCAACAACCCAACCACGATTTTCATTTGTACACCTGCATGTGATGTAAAACGCTCTGCCAGATCAGAATCGTCTCATGAACCGTAGACCAGCGCAGCGATGAGCGCCCGGCCCGGTAGCTGATCGGGGCCTCAGCCACGCTCAGGCCATATTGTCTGGCCCGGCCCAGGACCTCGATTTGCCAGCCGTGCATCGTAGCGGTATAGCGACAGGCCAATAGTCGCTCCACCGCCGCCCGGCTAAAGACCCTGTAGCCGCTGCTCCAATCGTGGATCCACGGCCCCCGCTGCGAGAGATTAAGCACCAGGCTGGCTAACCGGCTGCACCCGGCCCGCCATTGCCGCCCGTGGTATTGGCCGCCCGGTACAAAGCGGGACCCGATCACCAGATCGGCCTCAACCGCCAGCAACCCGGCCAGGTCCGCCGGATCGTGCGAGCCACCGGCGTCCAGTTGCACAATCCGTTCCGCGCCCTGCCGTCTTTTGACATAGGACCAAGCCTCCATGAGCGATGGTCCAATTCCCTCAGATTTCCCGTGTCTCATTTCCAAGGCCCCGGCCCGTCTAGCCAGAGTCCCGGTATCATCCCGGCTGCCGTCATCCACAACCAGCACGTTATGTTGGCCGGCCAACAATTGCTCCACCAGAGGTCCGATGGTTTCGGCCTCGTCTTTGGCGGTGATACAAACCCAAACGTTGTTCATCGGCTCCTCGATTCAAATTGTTTGACCATCCGCCAGGCCATCTCGCCATCAATCCGGCCTGGGATCATTCCCCGCCAGCGTCTAGCCCGACCGGGGAAATGGCGTAGCCCGGCGGTCTCGATGCCCCGCGAATATTTCTCAAACGTATTCCACTCGTTGCCCAGCACGTACGTTTTTAGCGGATCAGCGTACATGGCCCGGATCAACGCGCCTTGATCCCGTTGAGCGTGTCGCTCCCATTCCGCCTGCCAACGGTTGAAAAATTGCTCAACCCGCTCACTCCGAGCAAAGGCCCACACCCCGCCATTAAATTGCAGTGTATGCAGGGTATGGATTTCCTCGGCGGTCTCCGATAGCTCTAGCAGATTGTTGGCCCGCCTGAAGCTGTGCATAGTGTCCATCAGATGCGGGTCTTTGCAGATCACAAATTCCCAGCCATCCTCGATGAGCTGGAAATAGAAGCGGATATCGCCACAGACCTCGGTATCGACATCGAGGTATAGGACCGCCTGCCATTCAGCCGGGGCCAGTTCATAGGCCCGCAGCTTGGCCCGCCTGCCCCCAACGTCGCTGTCAGGCTGCTCGATAAAGACATCCTCTAGGCCCAGGGGCTTGGCCGCGCACAGAGCAATGGGTATCTCCGGTAGCCATTCCTTGGCCGTGGTCATCATTCGCTCCGCACAGGCGCGGGCCGGCTCGCCAAAGGCCACACAGTAGATCCCGCGTGAGGTATCGGTTTTGACCGGGGACCGGCTCCGCTTCGGAGCGGTTTTTATCACCGGCGGTCGATCCTCGGCTGCCGGTGACTGGCTATCCACCACCTCCTCAAACGCCTGGCGGTGCTGCTCGCACCAGGCCGCGATGGTATACGGCTCGGTCGCGGCTCGCAGGGCCTCCCGGTCCACCGCGCCACGCAGCCCCAGGGCCTCCTCAAACGCACGCACCAGGTCCGCAGCATCACCGCGCTCATAGCGGTGGATGCCCGGCGTATCGGGCAACTCATCCAACAGACCCACCCCACGCGGGATGACCACCGACACGCCGCAGGCCAGGGCCTCTAAGGGCGGCATCGGCACACCCTCCACCAGCCCGGTCGCCACCAGAATATCCAGCGACTGGTAAAAGGCCGGCATCTCCGGCCAGGCGTAGCGCCGGGTAGCTACCGGCCAGCCCCGGCCCGAAGCAAACCATTGCACCACCTGGCCCGACTTCGATCTGACCAGGCTCCTGGCTAAATCCTCGCCTTTGCGCCGGTTGCTGTAGGTGTAGCCGGAAAATCCGGCCACCCTGTCGCTTGAGACCCTGCTGCTGGGGATCGTGAATCGATCCCGCTCCACCGGTGGGCTGATCTGCACCGTTGGCCCGTAGGCGGCCAGCGGTGCGGCGTACATGGCCGCCGTCGCAATCCGCAGATCGACCCGCGCCGCCAGCCGGTCATATAATTTGGCCTTGCTGTTGCCCGGCGGCTGCTCCTCACGGTGGGTGAAGTAGGCCGCCACCGGTCGCTCCGGGGCCGCCTTCAGCAGCGGCTCCTCAAAATAGCCGGAGAGATAATAGACCTCAGCAGCCGGGTCCGGTCTGGCCGTCAATGACCAGCCCAGATGATCGCGCAGATACCGCGCAAAGCGGGGTATCACCCGATCATCATTCAGATTGCGGCAAAGAACATTGACGGCCAGACTCATTTTTTTAACTAACTCCCAGCTTCCAGATCAACCTCAACAAAGGCCGAGGGTCGGATCACGCCAAACGCGGCCCGCATCTCGGCCAGGATAGCCACCATATTGCGGATAAAGAAATCAGAGTGACTGTCGGTCACGCTGACCATGGCCTCCTCCCGGTCCCAGAGAACGGCCTTACGCCAGTTGGCCAGCCAGCCAGCGCCCTGGGTCTGGAAGAAGCCCTGCACCACCGGTGAGGACCATAGCGTACGCGGCCCCATGGCCATCGGCCCGCCCCAGTAGTAGCGCCCCTGGTCATCCTGAAGCAGGTCAATCGACTCCCAGTCTACCGGGTTGAGCATCCAGGCCGTGGGCATCTGTTTGCCAGTGACCAGCAAATGGGTCAACGCCTTACGGGTCGTGGTGGGAATATCCGTGACAAAGGCTTGGGCCAGGGTGTCGGCCGTATTGGCCAGGCCGGTGAAGTTCTCACCCACGCCATCGCCGGTGAGGAGTTGGTTTTCCAGCTCCTCACCCAGGTCATCCCGTAGCTCGGTGTCGATCAGCCCCCGCAATTGGCCGGCATCACTCAACGCTCGCTTTGTGGCCGGGATCCACACGGCGATGGTTTTGACCGTTTCCGTGACCCGCTGAAAGCGCGTGGTCCCTTCCGGTTTCTCGCCACTGATCTCGCCGGTGGCCCCGGTAAAGGTGGTCACATTGGCTTCAGCGGTGGGCGCGGCCTGGGTCACCTGTTGGGTCTGGCGCACAAACTCAACCGTGTCGCTGCCGGTCTGCCGCACCGTGATGAGATCGCGGATGTTCAGCGGATGGCGACCCAGCGGCTCATAGATGCCGGTTCGCTCACTCTCTACCAACGCCCCAGCGCTGACATCGGCCACCCCGGTCAGGACCTCTTTTTGTCTGAAGAGGCCAAAAGTTTTGACCTGAAGCGGCGGGGTGATGATCCCCTTGCGGCTGTCGGGGATCACTCCGCCGACAGTATTTTGCTTTAGCCATTGCACCCAGGTCTCAGCCGTGGTGAACTCCTCACCCAAGCTCTTGGCCCGTTTTTTCTGCTTTTGGCCGGGCTGTTCCACCAGCTCAATCCCTTCACCCATCTCCAACACGGCCCGGCGCATCTCAGCATCGGCCTTGGCCGTCTCCAACTCAGCCTTGGCTTCGCGGGCCGTTTTGAGGAATTCGCTGACCTTGGCCCGCTCCTCCTCGCTGAAATCCCGCTGCTCCTGGGTGGTCAGATCGGCCAGGTCCCGAGCTTCCTTCAGCGCGGCCTGCATTTTTTCAGTTGTTTTTTTAATGTCTAATGGCATCTTCTATCTCCATTTCGATAATTTCAATTTGAGTTAAAACGACTTGCGGCCCGATTCCTGCGCTGGGCTTACCGTCTCCGGCCTCACCGTCGCTATCCTCATCCGCCTCGTCATTGGGTTTGTCATCATTTTTAGGGGGCTTTTCGTTTTTAATGGCCGTGGTCCGGGTGTTGATCCCCGCCCCCCGGTTGACCGGCCCCACGCCAACGACATCCATTTTCCGTAGAAAATAGACCTCGTGGCCATTGTGCTGGCCCCAGGCCGCGTCCTCAATATTGAAGGTATAACTCCACTGGGCCAAAGGGCCGAGGTTTTTGACCGTCTTGTAGGTTTCACTTCCCGCTTCAGTGTCCAGGAAGAATTTTCCCTCTACCCAGGCTTCGGTTTCATCGGACTTGATCTGGCCCTTGCCGGTGGGCAGGGTCCGGTCGTGATTCCAGGGTTCGACGAGAACCTCCTGCTCCTCTGGAAACGCGCCGGGCAGGGTCACATCGCCATCCAGGTCCTCAACATTGAACGTGGCAAAGACGGCCTGAAATTCGCCCGGATCGCCATCCGCTTTTAATCGCAGCGGGGCGGTAAAGGTTTTTTGCTGGGTCTTTGTTTGCTTGGTCATGACTACTCCTTATGAAAACTCCACACTACATTGACAATTCGCATTATTCTCCGCGCCCCCGGCTGGATCGCCCGGCCAGCGCATCCCGTTGCTAAACAAATCCCGGATCCCGACCGTCTCGCCATTGATCGCGGCGTGAGCGTCGCGGGGATTGCCGCTGTTGACCCGCCAGGATTTTTTCAAAAATCCGCTGGCGTTGGCCGCCTCGTTTGAGCCAAAATTAAAGGCCGTGGTTACGGCGCTCAGGGACTGGCGTGCGGTCCAGATGGTCAATGCGGTGGCAAACACTTGTTTGACCGCATCCAGCGGCTCCGATTCGTTCAGAGCGGCGGCCACGCTGTCGCGGGTCTGGAGATTGATGCTCTCGGCCTGGATGCGGGCATGCTCCTGCAACCAGGGCAACATCGCCTCCTCGGAGACCTCAGCCTCCATCGCTTCAGCCAGCCGCTCGGCCCCGGCCAGGGCGGTCAGCCGATTGAGCCGAAATAGATCGGCCCCCAGCTCGTTGTTCCAGCGCTCATCATCCCACCATACCCCGCCACCGATATCTGCTTTGCCCGGCTCAGTGATCGCCGCCGGGACCCGGCTGACGATGGCCGCCTCCTGGCGGCGATAGTGCCGCGACAGAACCTCAACCCACTTCTGGCGGTGGCGCTCCCACAGCTCCGGGGCGTGGCTGTCAAGACCCTTCTGCCCTCTGGCTTCGAGGCCCCGCTGCTCCGGGGCACTGTCACGCGGCGACGCCTGGCCGCCAATCAACACATTAAGCGGCGTGACCAATTGCTCCGCGTCGCCATCCAGACTGGGCAGATTCATCCGGGCTCGGGCCTCATTGGCCGTCATCCAGGGCCGGCCCGTGGCCGATTGCAGGGCCTTGGTCTGCTCCTCGAAACTGCCCTTGAGTTTCTCCTGAATATTGAACTCGACATACACCCCCTCGATGTCCTCAAATTCCGGCAGTAATTGGAGTTCAATGTCCTGCTCAATCATCGTCAGCCACGGCCCCAGGCTGTCCTGATAGAGGTGCTTGTGCTGCTCCTGGATGTTGCTAAAGGTGGCGTGATCCAGGATGCCGACCAATGGGAGCGGGATGTGGTAGGCCCTGGCGCACTCCTCGCGGGTCAATTTACGCCCGCCCAGATATTCGCTCTCGCGGGGGTTGAAGGTGTTGGGTTTCCATGTCATCCCCTCCTCCAACACCGCCGTCGCCCCGCTGTTTACATCCCCGGCGTAGAGTTCCGAGAACTCTGCCCGGAACCGCTCGCGGGCCGTCTCGCCCCATTCCGGGGCCTCAGCCGGTCGCTCGACAATGCCGTTCATCCGGGCCGCGTTCTGCCAGAAGCCCTCGCGGTATTTGCCGGCAGAATGTTCCTCGGCCAGGACCCTGCGCAGGGTCTCCAACGGCGAGAGTCCGCTGATGGGATTCTCCGGGTTATAGCCCCGGATATGCACGACCTCCTCCGGTTGGAAGGGCCTCATTCGCCCCCCGATAGAAACCTCATAGCCAGTCGGGACCAGGCCGCCCCTGGGCGTGACGTATTCGGGCGGGATTCGCAATAAACCAAAGGCAGCATCGCGCCTGATCTTGAGCCAGTAGGCGTTGAAATAAATGCCGAGATCGGAGATCAGGGCCTCCATCAACCGGTAGCGGGTCATTTTGAACTCTGCCGGCAGCGGCTTGCTCAACAACTTTGGCAGGCCGTGATCGGTCAGCCGCTCCCGATCGGTGTCCGAAACCCGGCGAAACGTGTGCAGGCCCAACTGGGCAATGTTGCGGGCCAGGAAATCGACACAGGTTCGCACGTTGGGCTGCATGCGATACAGGGCGGCGTAATCATAATTGAACGAGTCGTACAGCCGGATGCTCTGCCGTAGGATGCCCGGTGACCAGGTGGGCTGCACCATTTCCAGGCCACCAAGCGATTGAACGATAGCCATATTAGATCACCTGGATAAAGTCAATATCGACCATCTGGACCAACACCTCGCCATCGAGCGGCGTGGCCGCGCTTTTTTCCCGCAACATCTCCGCATTTTTCAGCACCATAAATCCCCCCACTCTCCGATAGACCACGCCCCGGAAAACCGTGCCCGATTTCAGGTTGACAATAACGGTTTTTAGGGCCGGATATTGAGCCTCCAATAATCGCCGCTGGAAGCGGAGCCACAAGTTCATCAGGCTGTCACCAGGCCGCGAGCTTCATAAACGCTGGTCCGACGCTGGGCCACCCCCGCCGTGACCGCATCACAGCGGGCTTCCCAACTCAAAATCCCGGCCATGGCCGCATCAATTTTATGCGGCGAGTCGGGCCGCTCTTTATAGATGGTCCATAAGGGCCGGCCATCCTCATCACGCAGGCTGACATATTTACGCACCGCATTGCCGATATGCCGCCTAAAATGCTGATCGCCATCGTGCAGGAGTTCGCCAACTTTGATGGCTGTATTGAATGATTTGATAGCATAAGCCATCTGTCGGGGCCGGTTGGTCCACCATTCCAGCACCCGCTTCTCGCCATAATCCCCGGCCCACTCCGCCACAATCGACTCCCAGTAGGGTGGATCGCAGTACATGCGCCACACCTGCCAGGTCTCAAACGCCCCGGCTACGGTGGCCTTCACCTCATCAGCAGGCACTTCCCAATCCTCAATATTCTCCGGCTGCTCCCATAATCCGACCAGCCATTGATAGCCGGTCACAATCTCCGTGCCGACCAGGGCCGTAGAATCGTGCCACCGCCCGCCATCGAAACCGAGGGTAATCAGGCTCCGGGCCGGCGGCCTGTAGTCCAGGTCGGCCAGGGTTCGCCACTGCTCCACATCAAAGGCCCGCTCCGCGCTCCGCACCAGGCGATTGAGCCACACCCGCTCCAGATAGGTCTGATCAGAGGATGGATCACGCCACTGCTCGACAATGCCCTCGATGTCGCTCCACTCGGCAGCCGGGCCGCTGGCCTCGATCACCGCCGCCCGCACGCCCTCCGGGTCGGTCAGGTCGTGGTCATCGCTGGCCTGGCGGTGGAAGAAGAAGAGCCGGCTGTCGGAGATCGCGCCCCCGGCCACCTGCCGGGCATAGTCCATTGTGTCCTCAGCCACCGATCCCTCGCCGGGCGATGGCGCGGTGGTGATTTCCAGACTCCAGGCGTCGGCCAACTTCCGCTTGGGGATGTTGGCTAACATGGTCTTGTGTGCGGCCTTGAGGCGAGGGGTGTTGAGGCGGTGGGTTTCATCGAAAATTTGGAAGGTGGTCCGCGCCCCATCCCGCGCATCCGGTGAGTTAGCCAGGCTGATGGCTTTGCCGTCGCCACCGATCCGCATGATCCGCTCCAGCCCGATATCGAAATCGCCGGCCAGGGGGCTGTAGTCCAGAATGACTTTCAACGCCCCATAAGCCAGTTCGTCCGACTGCTCTTCAGTGTAGGCCACCAGCGGGATATAGGGGTCGTTGACCCCGACGCCCACCGGTTGCCCGTCGGCATCAAACCCGTCGCAGCGCACCGGGCCATCGGGGTGCAGCTCCACCGCAGCCAGCCACGCGGCCAACTCGGTTTTGGCGCTGCCCTTCCGCAGCGAAATGCCAACCCGTTTGAACCGCCGGCGGCCAGCCTGGGGGTGATCGGGCGGGAAAATCTCATACATCCGATAGATCAAGGCCCGCTTCTCATAATCGAGATGGGCCGGTTGGCCGCGCAGATCGCCCGGTCCAAAGACCAGATAAGACTCAATAAAGGCGCACACCTGCGGCCCCAAGGTCGGGTAAAGTTTGTCATCAGATTTGGGCACTATCAAGATGGTCATTTCAACGTCTCACGCGGATCGGGGTCGCCATCGCTATGGACAAGGATGGCCTGGCTGCTACGCCGCAGATCGCCACGATCCTTGGCCTCCTCCGCCTGTTCGACCGACCACTCTAGCCGGCGGCGATCCAATGGCGTCAGGCCATAGGCTTGCTGCTGAAGCCGGATTTCCGCCGCCAATTTCTGGCTCGGCTTGTGCCAGAACATGTCGATCAATACGGCCAGCCGAAACAGGCCATGCTCATCGGCTCGCACATATTCGGTCGCCATCGGTGATTTCCACACATCACGCCACCAACGTTTGGTGAGCGCGTGCCAGTCCCGCTCCCTGGGCAGGATCGGGGGCCGCTGGCGTGGGGCCGACTCCGCAGGCAGCATGGCTCGCGTTGTTTGAACGTTCCGCCGTTGTCTGAGGCTTGGATGT